>ERZ1031137.39-NODE-39-length-47140-cov-22.446342_pt1 | contig 47140 bp, 39 predicted proteins | sample MGYA00517293_ERZ1031137 | MGnify/ENA primary metagenome ERZ1031137 (study PRJEB33718, sample SAMN03159763) | human skin metagenome | collected 2014-05-20 | study: EMG produced TPA metagenomics assembly of the PRJNA266117 data set (Human skin bacterial metagenome...
TTGGAGAAGTTTGCCCGGTCCTTTGCTAAGAAGGACGAGGATGACGTGTTCCGGTACGAACCGGCGCCCGTCGATGATGAGGGGCTCGAGGTTGTTGCGGATAAGGTGACGGACAAGTGGTTCTCCACGGAGTCCGATCCAGAGATCGCCGCTGCTGTTGCCAAGGCCAACCGAGAGGCATCACGCCCGGTTGAACCCGCGCCGCACGAGGCAGCCAAGGCCAAGCGTGACGAGAAGCTCGCAGCAGAACAAGCCACGCAAGCGGGGAGCAGCAACCATGTCGCCCTGGATGCACCACAGCCCCAGTTCCCGCTCACAGTAACGCAGCCCAGTGCGACCAGCACACCTGCTCCCCACCAAGGTGGTGCACACCAGGTGCGACCGGATGGAGAGGGGCACCAGCTCCCGCACTTCGGAGAATAGCGCGGTGTACCTCGTCTCCATGTGGCGATAGCAGCATGAAAACTGCATAGTCTTATGCCGGAAGGGTTTTCCTTCCGGCATTTTCTTTGTGGCAGCTCGTCGTGGACGAGAAGCCCTACAGTGCGTGAGAGACCTGCTGAAGAAGCTTGGTGGCGAGCTCCCAACCCGCGTTTTCTGCGTCCCAACCGGCTGCCTTCAACCGCTGACTCATGGCCTGCTTGCTGATGCCGAGCTCCTCTGCAGCCTCCACCTGGCTCAACCCGGTGCGCATGAGACCTGTTGCCTCACGCCCCTGGTCGGAACGCTTGCCCAGCACGAAGGCGATGAGCACAAAGGCATCCACAATGGCTCGTTCGTAAATCTCCTCATGGTCGGGAGTCGCAACGGTCACAGGAAGAGTTCGTGGCCCCTTCTTCGCAGCCCGCGCAGCAAACGCTCGAGCATCCTCTGCAGATGAGCCACATCCGAGACTGATCATCCACTGCTCAGAGGACAAGAGTGCCATGATGATGGCGACAGCGGACTCGGAGGACGTGATGGGAGCAGAGATCGTATCGACATTGTGCACTTCAAAGTCGGCACCGTCGGTGATGGTGGAAAGAGCTTCGGCGGATCGTCGGACGATTTCTCCGCGACGTTTCTCCTTGCCTTTATACGTTGCTTGGACTGCAAACATCTCGCGCCCTCTTTCCACACCTACACGTGTGTCGGATTCCCCGCGAGCGATGACCGCTATATCAGTAATCAACGCGCACGATGAGGTCTCCGACACGGCCTCACTAACACGTTTAGTCTACCCTCTAGCCTTTACCTGCGAAGGTAGGCTGGTTCGCAACCATTCTGTGTCCATCCTTATCGGCTTGAGGCAGGCGTGAGGTTGTTCGCAGAGCGGACGGGAAGCTTCGCATCGAGAACGAGTCCTGACACGCCGATAACGAGAAGAACCGCAGAAACGAGGAGAAGCGCTGGATTTACGTTGCCAGTAAGAGTGTCGCCGAGAAGGACGATGGCAATCGTGTTGGGGGCAGAACCAATGAATGTTGCTGCTATATAAGGCAGGAACCGGATAGAACTGACTGCCGTGGAGTAGTTGAGTACGAAGAAGGGGATACCCGCGATCATGCGCAGGCAGGTCACGGATAGCCACCCGCGTTGCCTCAGGCGTTCGTCAATACCGGATACCGCGGGATGAGTGAGTTTGGGAGCCATCCAGTCCCGGAGGAAGTGGCGAACGATGACGAAGGAGATAATGGCTGACACCGTTGTCGCGGTGAGGGCAAGAATACACCCTCGAATGGGCCCGAAGAAAATCCCCGACATGAGTGTAAAAAAGGTGCGGGGGATGGGGAATTGAGTGAAGACAACGTAGATGAGGAAATAGACGAGGAAAAACCAGTTTCCCGCTCTATCTGCCCATTGACGAAGTAACTCGACACTGGGGATATCCACAAAGATGAAGAGGATGACAGCGATAGCGGCCGCGCCGGTAACGGCAAGCTTCTTCCATCCAGGGAAGGCATGAAAGGTGGCGATGGCATCGGTAATGACCGTGCGACAAAAATCGAGGAATTGCCCCACCCAGTGGATCGCCCTGTGGAAAATTTCTGTCATGGTGGCCACATTTTAAACCAGGATTCATGGCACCGTTAACCGGTGGTTCGTTACCGGAGCTGTCCTTCCGTAATATGAGCGCCTTCTCTTCTAGGTATCTAACGGTCAATCCGCAGGGAGAACGGCTGCCAGGAAATGTCCGACTGTTGTCATAGATTGTTAAACAACGGTCGACATCGTGGTCTTTTCGGACTATTTTGTCGAATATTCGGAATAAAACGGGTGAGATCGGGCACACTTTTTTAGGCGACATCAGACCAATTTTGGTAAATCTCCTGTTAACAGCCCATTTCTCGACAGTAAGACACACGTACTGGAAGTTTCGTGCCTCAAGCATTCTGTCAGTTATCTGGCTAGACTAGGTAAACGAATGTGTTTAGTCGGCTATCTACGCCGGCAGGAGCCGATAAAGGAGGATTGCGTGGCTGCTGAAATGTGCACTACGCACCCAACTGCTGGCACACTGGACGGCGTAGAGCATGAGGGCTCGGCAGGAACAAAGGAGATAGTGTTTCTGCCAGTGCTTATATGTACTGCACACTCGTGTTCATTAAATAATTAACCAGTAATAGGGAAGAAGGTTCATCCCCGTGACTGATGCGCACAACGGCACTCCGTTGCCGGCTGATTTCGAAGAAACTCAGCAAGATTGGTGCAAGGCAGCTGCGAAGGTCTTCGCTCGTGTCCACAAGAAGGACGTCGCCGACGTTCCGCTGGACATTTGGAAGCGCCTCATCCGCACCACTTACGATGAAATTAAGATTAAGCCGCTCTTCACGCGCGCAGACGAGCTTGAGGAAGCTCCGGAGCCGGGCAAGTTCCCGTACCTCCGTGGTTCCCAGGGGCCGAGCGCCAAGGCAGAGGGCTGGGGGGTCACTGAGCGCTTCGGCGCTGAGGGTGACGCCAAGACCACCAACGAGAAGATCATGCATGCCCTTAACTACGGCACGAACTCTCTCGTTCTCGATCTCCGCGGCGACGATCACATCTCGCCCGCAGATCTGAAGCAGGCACTGGACAAGGTCCTGTTCGCTTACGCTCCGGTACGTCTCGAGGCTGGCAAGGATGCCAACGAGGCTGCCAAGGCTCTGCTCTCCCTCGCCGAGGGGCAGGAGAAGGAAGAGGAGATTCGCATCGAATTCGGTGCTTCGCCTCTCACCTCCGCCTACGACGAGTCCGAGTCCGTATCTCTGGACGAGGCAGTCGAGCTCGCCAAGCTGGGCAACGAGGCAAAGGCTGATGCCCGCGCCATTCTCGTTGACGGTGTCGCGTTCTCCAACCAGGGTGCTTCCGACGGCGAAGAGGTCGGTTTCGTCCTCGCTGCTGCAGTTGAGTACCTCCGCAATCTTGTTGATGCTGGCCTGAGCGTCGAGGACGCTTTCAACCAGCTCTCCTTCCGCTTCGCCTCCACTGACGAGCAGTTCAACCAGATCACTAAGTTCCGCGCCGCTCGTATCCTCTGGGCTCGCGTTGCTGAGGTGCTTGGTGTTCCTGAGCTCGCAGCTCACACCCCGCAGCACGCCATCACCGCTCCGATCATGTTCACGCAGCGTGATCCCTGGGTGAACATGCTCCGCAGCACGGTGTCTGCATTCTCCGCCGGCGTCGGCGGAGCAACCGACATGGAGGTCCTGCCCTTCGACTTCGCTATCAAGGGTGGCCTGCCCAACACCTCCCGCGACTTCGTGCACCGCATCGCGCGCAACACGAACCTGCTTCTCATCGAAGAGTCGCACCTGGGCTACGTCATCGACCCAGCCGGTGGTGCCTACTACGCAGAGAAGCTGACCCAAGAGGTTGCAGACGTCGCGTGGAAGATCCTCACCGAGGTCGAAGCAAAGGGTGGCTTCAGCGCTGCTTCTGACTTCGTCCGCGAGACCCTCGATGCCACTTCCAAGGCACGCTACGAGGACATCTCCCGTCGTAAGAAGTCCGTCACGGCTATCAACGAGTTCCCGAACCTGGCTGAGAAGCCACTGTCCAAGGAAGCTCGCACAGAGCCCAAGGGCGTCCGTCGCTGGGCAGCCGAATTTGAGGCTATGCGCAACCGCTCCGACGATTACCTCGAGGAGCACGGCGTTCGCCCGACCGTCGGCCTGATTCCGCTCGGCCCGTTGGCCAAGCACAACATCCGCACCGGCTGGATCACCAACCTCGTGGGTACCGGCGGCATTGCCGTCAACAACCCGGGTCAGGTCGTCCCCGGTGAAGACGGCTTCAAGGAAGCTGCCGATGCCGCCGATATCCTCATCATCTGTGGCAATGACAAGGAGTACGAGGCCAGCGGTCTCGAGGCTCTCAAGGCACTGCGTGAGACCGGAAAGACCATCCTTCTTGCTGGCTCTGAGAAGAGCTTCGAAGGCAAGGAGGATGCTCCCGATGGTTACCTCAACGTGAAGATCAACGCAGGCGAAACCCTGTCCGACATGCTCACCAAGCTTGGTGCCTAGGAGGATTGAGAAAGAAAATGGCAACCATTCCAAATTTTGCAGACGTAACTCGCCTTCCTGATGAGCCGTCCGCACCCGCCGCTGGTGGGGCACAGGTAAAGGATGAGCACATCTGGGAGACGCCGGAAGGCATCGAGGTTAAGCGCGTATTCAACCGCGCCGACCGCGACGCTCTCTTGTCTGGGGAGAACCCGCACCCGCTGGATTCCTTCCCGGGTCTCCGCCCGTTCATGCGCGGCCCGTACGCCACCATGTACACCAACCGTCCGTGGACGATTCGTCAGTACGCTGGTTTCTCCACCGCTGCCGAGTCGAACGCGTTCTACCGCCGCAACCTGGCTGCTGGTCAGAAGGGCCTGTCCGTGGCCTTCGACCTCGCTACGCACCGTGGCTACGATTCCGATAACGAGCGCGTGCTCGGCGACGTGGGCATGGCCGGTGTGGCCATCGACTCCATCCTCGACATGCGCGAGCTGTTCCAGGGCATCGACCTTTCCAACGTGTCTGTGTCGATGACGATGAACGGTGCTGTGCTCCCTATTCTCGCCCTCTACATTGTTGTGGCTGAGGAGCAGGGCGTTGAGCCGGAGCAGCTGGCAGGTACGATCCAGAACGACATCCTCAAGGAGTTCATGGTTCGTAACACCTACATCTACCCGCCGAAGCCCTCCATGCGTATCATCTCCAACATCTTCGAGTACACCTCGTTGAAGATGCCGCGCTGGAACTCCATCTCCATTTCCGGCTACCACATCCAGGAAGCTGGTGCTACCGCTGACCTCGAGCTGGCCTACACGCTGGCCGATGGCATCGAGTACATCCGCGCTGGTGAGGACGTAGGCCTCGAGGTCGACAAGTTCGCACCGCGTCTGTCCTTCTTCTGGGGCATTTCCATGAACACCTTCATGGAGATCGCAAAGCTGCGCGCTGGCCGTCTCCTGTGGAGCGAGCTCGTGGGCAAGTTCAACCCGAAGAACCCGAAGTCTCAGTCGCTGCGTACGCACTCCCAGACCTCCGGTTGGTCTCTGACCGCTCAGGACGTGTACAACAACGTTCCACGTACCTGCATCGAGGCTATGGCTGCAACGCAGGGCCAAACCCAGTCGCTGCACACCAACGCCCTTGATGAGGCACTGGCTCTGCCGAGTGACTTCTCCGCACGTATTGCTCGTAACACCCAGCTGCTGCTGCAGCAGGAGTCCGGCACCGTTGCGCCGGTCGATGTCTGGGCAGGTTCTTACTACGTAGAGAAGCTGACTGCAGAGCTCGCTTCCCGTGCACGTAAGCACATCCAGGAGGTTGAGGAAGCCGGCGGTATGGCTCAGGCCACGATCGAAGGCATTCCGAAACTCCGTATCGAGGAGTCTGCTGCACGTACTCAGGCTCGCATCGACTCCGGCCGCCAGGCCCTCATCGGTGTGAACAAGTACAACGCTCTGGAGGACGAGGAGATTGAGGTTCTCAAGGTTGAGAACTCCCGCGTTCGCCACGAGCAGCTGGAAAAGCTCAAGAAGCTGCGTGAAGAGCGTGATGAGGCTGAGGTTCAGAAGACCCTCGACGCCCTCACCTACGCTGCGGCACACGAGGACGAGAAGAAGCCGGGCGACCTGTCGCTCAACCTCCTCAAGCTCTCTGTTGACGCTGCACGCGCCAAGGCTACTGTGGGCGAAATCTCCATGGCTCTGGAGAAGGTCTTCGGCCGCCACGAGGCCGAGGTTAAGACCCTCTCCGGCGTGTACAAGGATGAGGTAGGAAAGGAGGGCAAGGTGGATAACGTTCAGCGCGCCATCGCCCTGTCCGACGCTTTTGAGAAGGAAGAGGGTCGTCGTCCCCGTATCTTCATCGCGAAGATGGGCCAGGACGGCCACGACCGTGGTCAGAAGGTTGTCGCTTCCGCCTATGCCGATATGGGCATGGACGTCGACGTGGGACCGCTGTTCCAGACCCCTGCCGAAGCTGCACGTGCAGCCGTGGATGCCGACGTCCACGTTGTCGGTGTGTCCTCCCTCGCTGCTGGTCACCTCACGCTGGTGCCGGCACTGAAGGAAGAGCTGAAGAAGCTCGGCCGCGAGGACATCCTCATTTGCGTCGGCGGTGTCATCCCTCCGGGTGACTACCAGGAGCTCTACGATATGGGCGTCATCGCGATCTACGGTCCTGGCTCTGTCATTGCAGACTCTGCCATTGACCTGATCCAAAAGGTTGCCGCCAACATCGGGATTGAGCTCGACGTTCCTGAGAAGTAAATCAACGGGACGCTCTAGCATCCGGTACGGCCGTGCTTCTCACCTGGGGAGCGCGGCCGTTGCCATATCACCGGCTCTGGAAATGCCCTAATCGGCCACTTTCCGGGCATATTTACGTAGACTTAAATAAAAGGTAATCAAATGTTTCGCTGCGGTACACGCAGCGTGTGTGAGGACTGTAGTTGTGAACGAAGATCTCGAGTTTTTGGAACACCACCTCGGTAGCCTGACCACCACGGCAGGAACCGACCTGGGGGATATCACTGCTGTTGCCCCAGAAGTGGTGAAAAGAGCCCGCAAACGCATTAACGTCGATGAACTTGTCGAGGGGGTGGAGGCAAATGACCGACGCTTCATCGCGCAGTCGATCACGCTTCTCGAGTCCACCGCACCTGCTCACCACGTCCTCTCACAGGAACTCCTTGTTCGGTTGCTTCCCAAGGCGGGAAACGCGCTTCGCGTAGGCATCACGGGTGTTCCCGGCGTGGGCAAGTCGACCTTCATCGAAGCGCTGGGGCAGAAGCTCATTGCCGACGGCCATAAAGTCGCTGTGCTCGCGATTGACCCGTCATCCACTCGTACGCGTGGCTCTATCTTGGGCGACAAGACGCGCATGGCAAAGCTGTCTGCAGATGACAACGCATACATTCGCCCTTCGCCGTCCGCAGGCACCCTCGGCGGTGTAGCGAAGGCAACCCGCGAGTCAATCGTTGTGCTGGAAGCCGCCGGCTACGACATCATCCTGGTGGAAACCGTGGGTGTCGGCCAGTCTGAGGTCGCTGTTAGCCAGATGGTGGACATCTTTACGTTCCTGGCTTTGGCAGGCGCTGGCGACCAGCTGCAGGGCATTAAGAAGGGTGTCCTGGAGATGGCGGACTTGGTGGCCATCAACAAGGCCGACGGAAAGAACGTGCGTAACGCCAAGCGCGCGGCCCGCGAGCTTTCTGCAGCGATGCGCATGGTTCGCCAGCCCGACGAGGACTGGCAGCCCCCAGTGATGACGATGTCCGCTGTTGAGCACGACGGCGTGGATGAATTCTGGAACAACGTCCTTGAGCATCAGAAGGTGATGCGAGAAAACGGTAAGTTCGAGGAGAATCGACGCGAGCAGCAGGTTAACTGGACCTGGCAGATGGTTCACGAGACCATCCTGCAGCGCCTCAATTCCCACCCGCTGGTGCAGAAGAAGAAGGAAGAAACGGAGCACGAGCTACGTGATGGCACCATCACGCCTACGCTTGCTGCTCAGCAGATCGTTCAGGCCTTCGATACTCCGATTCCGGAAAGCTAAGCAAAGCCCAATCGAATATAGGAGAAATAAAGGTGCCACGGCCACCATCATCGTGACGGGTGCCGCGGCACCTTTACGTCGAAAGCCTAGCGTACCTGAAACGAGAACGGAGAGCCTTCCTGACCTTTGTGTTTTCCGGTCTCGGGTGAAATGTGAGTAAAACAGAGCCCTGACTAGAGACCCGCGAGTTACCGTAGCCTCAATCACCCTTGTATCGCTACACTCGGGGGTGTTACTGTTCACTTAATATTCTGGAAAGGTGATTATGCATGTCCGATCTGCTTAAGGATCATGGCCTGAACCCCTACGTTCTGAACATCGAGGAAGCAACGAAGGAGAACGAGAACTTCCGCGATACCCTGTGGACGGGCAAGTACCTTCAGATGACCGTGATGAGCATTCCCGCTGGCGGCGAAATTGGTGCCGAGATTCACGACGATCACGACCAGTTCCTTCGCTTGGAGGAAGGCAAGGCTCGTGTCATGATTGGCGAGTCCGAGGACAACCTGGACATTGACCAGGAAGTCGAGGACGACTGGGCGATCTTCGTTCCTGCAGGAAAGTGGCACAACGTAGTCAACGAGGGCGATGAGCCGTTCAAGGTTTACTCCATCTACGCAGCTCCGGATCACGTGGCCGGAACCGTGCACAAGACGAAGGAAGACGCCGACAACGACCCGAACGAGCAGCACTAGTCGCCACGTGTAGGGAATACAGCAAGACAAACGCAGGTAGGTAATTAATAGGTAACCCCAGAAGCACTCCACGGCTATTCAACTCGTACGGCTTCCTGCGGGGGAGAACCCCCGGGGTGCCCCACGTCCGAAGTGGGGAGCCACGACCTCTCCTGCTACGTCTGAGAGCAAAAGAGCGCCACTCCTAGACAAGATGTCCAAGAGTGGCGCTTAATTCATTCAATTTTTTCTCAAACCTGCAATCTGAGCCCGTGCCTGGACTGTCGTGTTTCGAAAGACACCAGTGCGGGAGGGCTCATGGAGTGAACTATTTAGACGTTCTCAGGGGTTGATCCCGGGTGCCACATGCCGACCTCGGAGGGCATGTCATCATCGTCTGGAATCTCGCCCAGTGGAACGAAGCCGAGACGCTTGTACAACGCGACGGACTGAGGTGTCGATGCCTCAAGGTAAATGGGGGTTTCACCGGCGCGCTCCATACCGTGCTTCAAAAGCGTCGTTCCGAGGCCCTCTCCCTGGTGTCCTGGGCGTACAGCAAGCGTGTACAGGTACCAGTGGGGGAACTTCGGGTGAAGCATCTCCGAACGGCGCTCACGTAGAACTGCACTAATAAAGGACTTGCCAAACACCCGGATGTAATCGGGTACATAGCGAAGCAGAGAGAGGAAGGTAATCGATTTGTCGGGCTTGTTCCAGAGAGCAACACCAAGCATTTCGCCTTCCTCATTGTGCTCTACGTCGACAATTCCATAGGGAAGATACTCGTGGCGGAGCTGGAGATCGAAAATCTTGCGCAGGTTTTTCGTTTCATCAGATAGGGGCTGCATGATGCGGCGAAACGCTGGGTCAGTTTCAAAAGCATCGGTCAGGATGTCAACGATCTGGTGGACATCGCCTTCAGTTGCAGGACGAATCTTTAAAGTCATGGCTCCTATCGTAACGCGTGCAAGATTTAATCGCTGAGCCTCCCCGAGGCAAAAATTCCCCCGCATCTCTGCGGGGGAGTTGTGCCCGAGGGGGGACTTGAACCCCCACCTCCGTTAATAGGAGACTAGCACCTCAAGCTAGCGCGTCTGCCAATTCCGCCACCCGGGCTAAGTGATGTTCACACTCTCGTGTGTGGCACGAGGAATACTATAACCTACACACCGTAAAGCAAACAAATCTGCAGGTGAGAGGGCGATTATGGCCACATTTAAAGTTACAACGGTGTGGTTATGGGAGATTTTTCTGCACGCCTCGTCATTTTCGCCTAAATTTGGAATATGACTGACTACAGAGAAGACCCACGTTTCCCCGGCCCCGACCCATACAAGCCGCTGAAGGATCTTCCGACCTTCACGGTGACATCCGCAGACTTCACATGCGGAGAGCAGCTCCCAGAGGCGCAGCGAGGCCATGCTAGCGTCTCCCCGCAGCTGTCCTGGAATACCGACGAGCTTCCTGAGGGGACCAAGTCCATCGCGATCACGTGCTTCGACCCCGATGCCCCCACCGCATCTGGCTTCTGGCACTGGGGCGTTTTCAATATCCCTGCGTCGGTCTCGTCCATCCCCACGGGTGCCGGAAAGCCTGACCTCGGGGGAGTCCCGGAGGCGGTATCGCTTAAGGGTGATTCCGGTAACCGCGGTTACTATGGCTCCAACCCGCCAGCAGGACACGCACCGCACCGCTACCTGTTCGCCGTCCACGCAGTGGACATGGAGAAGCTCGATATCGATCCTGATTCGCCGGTGACAGTGCTCGGCTTCAATCTCTACTTCCACTCCCTGGCACGTTCCATTTACTGGGGCTGGGATCAGAACTAGGCCTGATACTGGTTACCGGTATCGGACATCTACATACTGCGGGAAGCATCTTGGCGTTGCTCCCCGCCTGCGTGCAAAAGAAAAGCTCCCCGTAGGGAGCTTTCGTGCGTTTCGCCCTGCTACGTAGTAGGGCTCGTAACTCTACCGCCTTGTGGCTCTTATTCGTCCTCTTCGGGGACGTAAGGCTGCTTGCATCCGACGGCATCAGAGAGATTCTGGTAGCCGTGAACATCGAGCTGGCGGAGGAGATCCTTGTGGATATCGCGAATGAGGTCCGGGCCCTCGTAGATGAGTGCCGTGTAGATCTGCAAAAGATTTGCGCCGGCGGCGATGCGATCCCACGCATCCTTGGGTGAGGAAATGCCTCCGACAGAGATGATCGCGAGCTTACCTTCGAGCCTGTCGTAGAGCCGCTGCGTCACTTCCAGAGCGCGCTGTGTCAGGCGCGGGCCAGACACGCCACCGGCGCCCATCTTCTCCACCTTGTTCTTCGGAGTGTTCAGACCGTCGCGGGAAATCGTCGTATTGGTGGCGACGATTCCAGCAAGCCCCATCTCTTTGGCGAGATCGGCGACCGCATCGATGTCATCGTCGGCTAGGTCGGGAGCGATCTTCACCAAAACCGGGGTGTTGGTGGACTGCTGCACGACATCAATAATCGGTCGCAGTTCATCAACAGCCTGGAGGTTACGCAACCCAGGAGTGTTGGGGGAGCTGACATTGATGACGAGGTAATCCGCAAGGTCACCGAGGAGGGTAGCGGAGCGACGGTAGTCATCGGCAGCCTGGTCGACGGGTACAACCTTCGTCTTACCGATGTTGATGCCGATCACGTCATCGGAGGTACGACGCCGCAGGTTATCCGCAACCGCTGCAGCACCGATATTATTGAACCCCATGCGGTTGAGAATGCCGCGGTCTGCTTTCAGCCGAAACAGGCGCGGTGCGGGGTTACCGGGTTGCGGGGAAGCAGTGACGGTGCCGAGCTCCGCATAGCCGAAGCCGACTGCTGTCCACGCATCGGGGGACGTCGCATCCTTATCAAAGCCAGCAGCCAAGCCGAGGGGGCGAGGGAAGGTGACTCCAAAAACATCCTGTTCGAGACGCGGGTCATGAACGGCAATGATCTTCTCCATGATGCGGTTGAGTGGCGTTACCACTTGGAGAATGCCTAACCCGCTGCTGATGATGTCGTGAATGCGCTCAGGCTGGATGGTAAACATTGCCTTCAAAGCTGCGTTGTACAGCGAGGTTCGGACGGGATGAGCCATGCGTGGACTCCTTCACATAAAGCGGGCGTTATCCAAAAAGATCCTGTTTTCGCAGTACCGCCGCCTCACAGCAACGGCGGAACCGCCGACGGGATTTCACGTCCACTAATTTACCCCACGGCCTGGGGCATAAGCCAAGCGTGCCCAGGTTAGCTACGCAGAGGGGATGACTTGGAGCCCCTCACCGGAAGCAGAACCGATAACAAGCGTGCCGTCACTGAGCACAGCAAGGGACTGCGCGTCAGCGACAGTGTCCTTTGCATCCTTTTGGATCGGCACGCCGGTGGTTAGAGAGTAGCTGGTTACCTTGTTATCACCAAGAGTGGTCAACCACACTGTCTCCGTGTGCCCATCCCACGCGACCGCCCACGGGTGGGGGCCAACCGGAGTGGACTGGTGGAGCCGGATGACATCCAGGTTGTTGTACACACGCAGTGAATCACCGATGTTATCGGCGACAAGCAGCGTCGTGTTTTCGCCGGGCGCGATACGAGACACACCCACGCCTGCGCGCAAAGAGCCACCCGTTCGGTCTTCCACCAAATCAACACCGGTAACGCGGGTCTGGGTCATGTCAGAGGCAACCACCGCATCGGGAAGTTCGGTATCCCCAACACGTGGCAGAGCGATGACCTGGTGAACGGGGCCACCCGTGTTAACCGTTGTCGACGACGTCGTTTCATCCGGCTTAAAAACAGTGACCTCGTCAGCCTCGGGGCTTCCACCGATAACAGTTCCATCGGTGGTCATGGCAGCGGCGACGAACGGCTGCAGAGCAGACCGAACGTTATCGAGGCTGGGGGTGGCAGAATCGATGAGGAAAATCTCGCCGGAATTGCCACCATCGCGAGCTACGGGGCAGGCAATAACGAAGGTGTCTGCTGTAGCGGTCAGGTCGCCACATTTGGCGCTGATCTGCAACGTCGTAGCAGTGCTCTCGCGGAGTTCATCAAGGGTGCCGATATGCAGGAAGGGGCCGGTACGGACGGCGATGATCTCGCCTGCTGCCTCTACATCTGTGATATCGGGGAACTTCTCATCTACCTGGAAAGCCTCTCCTGCCGGAGACGTCGATGCCGGGGACTTCTGTGGCGTAGCGTTTCCTACGGGGTTGTTCACATAATCCGTCTGCTCTTCTGTTGTGCCTGCGGATTGTTGCTCGCTGGCATCGCCACAGGCGGTTAGACCGATAGACAGGGCCGTGAGAAGGCCACATGCACTGATAAGTTTCCGGCTCCGAATATTCACCCGTATAACGCTACCAGAGACAAAAATGAACTCCCACCACTACTTTCCTTCAGCTAGCTTGCTCTCATTCCCGCTGATTGCTGCAGTTTTGCGCTGTTTTCGCTGTCGGCGTGACTGTGAAGTTATAAATGGTGGTGAGGATGCCGCTTCAGCTTATACACCACTCGTCGGGGCGCTACCCGCAGTTTTCCTGACGCTGTAATAGTCCATCCGGCCTGTCCTCCCTCTGCTGTGTTGGGGTTGCGGTGTATGGTTGCTCCCGTGATTGCTACGGAACTCGCCGCCGATGCTGCGGCCACTACCGCCGACACGATGACGTGGGGGCAGACCATTGTTCTCTCCATCGTGCAGGGTCTCACCGAATTTCTGCCTGTGAGCTCGTCCGGACATCTGCGCATTGTCAGTGAACTGCTCTACGGCCACGATGCTGGGGCTTCCTTTACTGCTGTCGTTCAGCTGGGTACGGAAGCCGCGGTGCTGGTGTACTTTGCCAAGGAGATTTGGACCATCATCCGCTCCTGGTGCGCCGGACTGGTTGATAAGAACAAGCGAGACTTCTACTACCGCATGGGGTGGATGGTCATCTTCGGCACTATCCCCGTCGGCATCCTCGGCTTCCTGGGCAAGGATCTCATCCGCGATAACCTCCGCAACCTTTGGATCACCGCCGGTGTCCTCGTCGCCTTCTCCTTCGTGTTTATTTGGGCAGAAAAGGTGGGGAGTAAGAAACGCGGCTACGACGAGCTCACCATGAGGGATGCCATCCTCATGGGCTTTGCGCAGTGTCTTGCACTGATTCCGGGTGTGTCCCGCTCTGGCGGCACGATCTCTGCCGGTCTCTTCCTGGGGCTCGACCGTGAGGTCGCAGCGAAGTTCTCCTTCCTGCTGGCTATCCCGGCCGTTCTGGCCTCCGGTCTATTTTCGCTTCCCGACGCTTTCTCGCCGGAGGCTGGTCAGGCCGCCTCGGCTGCCCAGCTGCTCGTGGGCACGGGTATCGCCTTTGTCCTGGGTTATGCTTCCATCGCTTGGCTTCTGAAGTTTGTTTCCAATAACTCGTTCTCCTGGTTTGCGGCCTACCGCATCCCCGTCGGCATTCTCGTCATGATCTTGCTGGCAACCGGCGTCCTTACCGCCTAGAAGCAGGAGTTCCTACCCCGCCTGGGATGTCCCAGGCGGGGTTTTGTGTATATGCACCGCTTTTCCTCACTGCTGAGTCTTCCTTGGTGTGGCTGGGGGGCTGCAGATCGCTAGTTGGCAGATGTGACTGAAGCTTTCGACTTTGGCTTCCGACTTCGGCCTCCGGGTTCGGCCAGCCGGTTACTTTGTCGGGCGTGAAAAGCCACTATGAGGTGCGAAGTAGCCGGAATGTTCGGGGCACAACTAAGGTGGGGGACATGCAATCGTGGCCTGTACCTGAACATTCAGCATTTGATTCTCTCGCCGGCACCCCCGTGCCGTTGAAGCTTTACGATTCGGCAGACGACCGAATCAAGCCAGTGAATGCGGGAGATGTTGCCACCATGTACGTGTGCGGTATCACCCCCTACGACGCCACACACCTGGGGCACGCAGCGACCTATCTCGCCTTCGACCTCATTTACCGGCAGCTGAAGGCAAACGGCCACCAAGTTCACTATGTGCAAAACGTGACGGACGTGGATGATCCGCTGTTCGAGCGCGCGGAACGCGACAATGTTGACTGGCGCGAGCTTGGCACGTCCCAGATCGACCTATTCCGTTCCGACATGGAGCAGCTTTCCGTCTTCCCGCCGCAAGACTTCGTTGGTGTGCAGGAAGCCGTGGACGAGGTCATCGACATGGTCACGGAGCTGCAAGAAAAGGGCGTTGTCTACGCAGTGGATGACCCTGAGTACCCCGACCTCTACGTTCGCGTGAACGCCACCGAACAGTTCGGCTACGAATCTCGCTTCACACGGGAGGAGATGCTTGAGGTCTTCGCTGAGCGCGGTGGCGACCCGGATCGTCCCGGCAAGGAGGATCCTCTCGATGCCTTGGTGTGGAAGATGGCCCGTCCGGGTGAACCCTCCTGGGATGCGCCCTTTGGTGCAGGCAGGCCTGGCTGGCACATCGAGTGTTCGGCGATTGCCCGCAACCGGCTGTCCGTGCCCTTCGATATTCAGGGTGGCGGACGCGACCTCGTCTTCCCGCACCACGAGTTCTCGGCAGCGCACGCCGAAGCTGCCACGGGCGAACCACGTATGGCTGGCCACTACGTGCACGGTGGCATGATCGCCCTCGATGGTGTGAAGATGTCTAAGTCGCTGGGCAACCTCGTGTTCGTCTCCAAGCTGTTGGAGGAAGGACATTCTGCCGCAGCTATTCGCCTATCGGTTTTCCGCGGGCACTACCGTGAGGACCGCGACTTTTCTGCCACCTCTCTCGCGGAGTGCGAGACCCTCGTGGAAAGGCTGCGTGCGAGCGTCGACAAGCCAGCTCCGCGAGCAGCAGCCAAGGCCCTCGTGACCGAATTGCGGGAAGCCCTGGCCGACGATCTTGACACCCCGCGCGCCATCGCTGCCCTCGAGAAGTGGGCGGATAGCCAGTGGTCAGGGGAACTCGATCCGGAGGCTGGCCACGTGGTCGCCGATGCCCTTGACGCTCTTATGGGCATGAAGCTATAAACCTTTGAAGTATCACGGATTGATAACGCCTAGCGCGTTGGACGTGCGAAACCAACGGACATCATAGACAATGGAGCACATGAGTATTCGCGAGAGCATGCAGGCGAGCGTTGACGAGTTCATCGCCAACCTGGAATCCTACGCAACAGGGTCCTACCTCAGGGAGGACGAAAAAGAGTTCTGGGAGCAGCCCTTTGACCCCGAGGTACTGCCAGAGCTGCGGAGCATCGTAGAAGCATTCCTGGACAGCCTGGATCGCCTGGGCGCAGAACCGTCCATGGAGGCCGTCCACGGTGTCGTCAATGGCTTCATCGATAAGACCGAAGCCTTTGACGAGAAGTGCGCCGGTGCCGTCATTGAGCCGGAGGAGGAAAACGACCTCAACCTGTTCATCCACCGGGCACTCGAAGCGGGGAAGTGCGACGAGGAGACCATCGCCTCCGTCCCCGAGTTCGAATAGTTTTGCAGCAACAGGTTCGAACAAGTTAGTAACGCAGGCAAACCCATCCGCGCAGTGCGTATGTTCGCAGTGCAAGGGTGGGTTTTGGCGTGCGACACGTACCGTCTAGCGTTGACACTATGGCAAAGGAGCAGACATCCATGGCACAGAAATCCGCGGGAGCGGTGGAGCGCAAACCACACGAGAAGCGAAACGGTCGCTCCTACGTCACGGCAATGGGGCTGCAGGGAATCGGTGACCAGCTGGTCAACGCCAAGACGGTCCTCCCGTGGGTCTTTTCTTCCACGGGTGTCCCGGCCTTCTTCACCGCTCTGCTCGTGCCGATTAGGGAATCGGGATCCATGCTGCCACAGGCGGCAATCACGGGCTGGGTGGTGAGCAAGAAGCGGCGCGCCACCGTGTGGTCGATCGGCGCGCTCATTCAGGCGGTGTCAGCGATCCTCATGGGCATGGCTATCGGCTTTACACGCGGGGCGCTCCTCGGTTTTCTCGTCGTCCTCCTCCTGGTCACATTCTCCACGGGACGAGCAATCGGCTCGATTTCCTCCAAGGATGTGCAGGCACGGACCATCTCCAAGGGCCACCGCGGAAGGCTGACGGGCACCTCCACCATGATCTCCGGGCTCATCGCCATTACTGTTGGTTTGGCGATTCGCGCCCGGGGGCACGACCTCTCCATCAGCTTTCTTGCACTCCTTATCGCCACGGGCGGAGCCTGCTGGCTACTTGCCGCGTTCGTGTTCACACGGATTCTCGAACCTGCCCCGTCCAACGACTCGAAGAAGGCAGTGGGGGATAACTGGATCCGCGATTCCTGGATGCTTCTCACCACCGATAAGCCGTTCCGGCGATTCGTCATCGTCCGCGCATTGTTGCTCGCATCGGCGTTGTCACCAGCATTTATTGTGTCCCTTTCTTCTCGCTCCACCGATGTGCTGTCTGGCCTGGGGTCCTTCATCGTTGCCTCCGGTTTGGCGAGCCTCATCGGCGGTCGCGTTTCTGGCGTGCTCGCAGATGTATCCTCCCGCAACACGATGGCTTACGGTGCCCTCGCCACCTCCATCGCGTTGCTCGCCATTGTGGGCTTAAGCTATGTCGACTCTATCGTCGCGTGGACACTGCCCGTAGGGTTCTTCGTGGTCACACTCATCCACACCGGCGTGCGCGTGGGGCGCAAGACGTACGTGGTCGACATGGGCGAGGGTGACCAGACTACCCAGTACGTTGCCGTGGCCAACACAGCGATGGGTGTCATCCTTTTGCTGGTCGGCGCAATTTCGGGCATCATTGCGATGGCTGGTGCACGGGCGGCACTCATCGCACTCGCGATCATCGGAATCGTCGGCTTCCTCCTCGCACGCTCGCTGCCGGAGGTTTCGGCGGGTTCCTAGGCTAGGCGTGGATCGGCGTGCTGAAACAGGTAAGCGTCCTACGTTGTGCATCCGGGGCAGGAGCTCGGATATAGTCAGCTAAGACGAATGTAACGACAAAGCGGAAGTGGTGCTCTAGACGTGGCGATGAAGGCCATCTTTTTTGATATGGACGGAACTCTGGTCGATTCCGAGCCCCTGTGGGGCCAGGTGACAGCAGAGTTTTCCCGTCGCCTCGGGCATGAGATGACCGACGAGGAACTCTACAACACGATGGGTGGTTCCTTCGACCACACCGTCACGTACGTCGGTGAGCTCAACGGTCGAACATTTTCCCCAAAGGAGCGCAAGGAGCTCATGCGCGTCTTCTACGCCGAGGTCATGCACCTGATGCAGGATGTCCTCACCCCCAAGCCTGGGGTGGTCGAACTCCTCCAGTCAGTTGTCGATGCTGGTGTTCCGCAACTGGTCACCACGAACACATATCGGACGCTTGCCGACGTCGAAATCAACGCTGTGGGTTCCCATTTCTTCACGTCCTCCGTTGCCGGGGATGAGGTCACCAATGGAAAGCCGGATCCGGAGATGTACCTGAAGGCCGCAGACATCGTCGGAGCTGATCCCCAGCAGTGCCTTGTGTTTGAAGATTCCATCGCCGGCATGACGGCCGCTCGCGATGCCGGATGCGTAGTTATTGCTCTTCCTCCTTCACACGGCGAGGCGATTGACGGTGTCTCTACCCTTAACGAGCTTCATGGGTCAGCGTCCTTTGAGGACGTCACCTACGACACCTGCGCCCAGTGGTTCACCGAGCTTGGCGGCAAGGCATAGGAGTTGCAATCCCGGTCACCGCGAAGCGATGATTGATCACCCGGGGGTAGGACAAGGAGAAGTCCTCGCCGTACACCCCCGAAACGGCCTGTAGTGTGGCAAGATAGTTTGGTATGAAAACTTTTGACACCTTGTTCGAAGAGCTCACAACCAAGGCAGCAGAAAAGCCGGAGGGTTCTGCCACCGCTCACGCACTGGATCAAGGCGTCCATTTCATTGGCAAGAAGGTCATCGAGGAAGCTGGCGAGGTGTGGCTCGCGGGGGAGTACCAGTCCGATGATGAGCTCGCGGAAGAAATCTCACAGCTCATGTACTGGTCTCAAGTCATGATGCTCAAGCGCGGGCTGAAGCTCGAGGACGTATACAAGTACCTCTAACGTCTATCTGCTCCCATACGCTTCACACGATGACGAGCAGGAAGAATAATGGTGCCCGGTGACGTGTGCAGCCGGTGGAATCCGCATCGTCAGTCGGCCGGGTGCTCCGAAAAACTTTTTGTGTCTTCAATGGGTCACGGTATGCGAATACACGAGGAAGGATGTGTAGCGACGCCCATGCTACGAATTGCAGTGCCAAACAAGGGGTCACTTAGCGAGGTGGCCATGGAAATTCTCGCGGAGGCTGGGTACGAGCGGCGCCCAGATTCCAAGACTCTCACCGTCCTGGACAAGGACAACGAGGTAGAGTTCTTCTTCCTCCGCCCCAAGGACATCGCCATCTATGTTGCAGGTGGTCAGTTGGACATCGGGATTACGGGGAGGGACCTCGCCCTCGATTCCGGTGCCGCGGTGGATGAACTGCTGCCACTGGGGTTTGGCGATTCCCGATTCTTCTACGCAGCCCCGGCAAACGAGACATGGTCCGTCGATGATCTGGAGGGCAAACGCATCGCGACAAGCTACCCCAACCTCGTTCGTGCCGACCTCGCCAGCCGGGGAATGAATGCCACCGTCATCAGGCTTGATGGGGCGGTGGAGATTTCCATTCGCTTGGGGGTGGCGGATGTTATCGCTGACGTTGTCTCTACAGGCCGGACGCTACGCCAGCAGGGTTTGGCTACCTTCGGGGAGCCGCTGGTTTCTTCCGAGGCAGCTATCTACGGTCGTCACGGGCGCGATGTCACCGAAGCCATGCAGGTTTTCATCCGCCGCATCGAGGGAATCCTCCGGGCGCGCACGTTCATGATTTTGGACTACAACTGCCCGAAGAAGCTGCTCAGCGAGCTCACCGCCATCACCCCCGGCCTTTCCGGGGCCACGGTGTCCCCGCTTGCCAAGACTGATTGGGTCGCGGTACGGGCCATGGTGCCACGGTCAGAGGCCAACACCATCATGGACGAGCTCTCTGCCGGAGGTGCGGAGGCGATTCTCGCCACAGATATCCGCATCGCCCGCCTGTAGCCAACGAAGAAAAACCGGGTAGGAACGCGTCATGCACGTTCCTACCCGGTTTATTGTGTCTGTAGCGCGTATGCCCCGATGGTGCGGAGAATCCGCGCACCATCGGGGCGCTGGTTACACGTCTACGTAGCTGGCTAGGCTAGGGCTCCCATGGGGTCCCACACTGGCAGGACGATGGGCTTGCCGCCAATGGCCTGCTGGTAGTCGTCGGGAAGCAAATCTCGACGAACAGCGACGGCGAAGACATACTCATCGAACCACGAGTCGTTCATCGTCCAGAACCCCTTGTCGGCCTTGTCCGGACCCCAGGAGTTCTCGACGCGCCAACGGCGGGGTGCCTTGTCCTCGTCCTCATCGATGCCGGTGAACACCATTGCGTGTGTCATCAGGGAGTCACCGGAGACAACGCGTTCCCGTTTGTCCATGCCGAGCTTCACGCCGTAGACACCCTCGTAATCAAGCAGGTGAGCATCCCACACACCGAGAGTGCGGTCGGCCTGTTGCGTGGTATCGCAACCGAACCAGACAGAGGTACCCTCCGCCAGCGTTGCAGCTACTGCCTTCTTCATCACGCTGATGTCGGCGTTGAGGTAGGTGACGGGCTGGGCGCCAGCGACATTACCCAGGTACTCAACGGTCAGCACGTCCTTCGGCGCATGCCGCGGATCATTGACCACGCACACGTAATCATCCAGGTCCGCCTTCACGTACTTGTCCTTGAACTCCAAGGGAGTCATGGTGCCGACTCGGGTAAAGGCATTATCCTTGTCGCGGTACTGCCAGACGAACTCCGTCGGTGGCGTGCCCAGGTGAATAGTGAGAATCCGGTAGGCATCCTCGAGGGCCTGCTTCTTGATGCTCTTTCGTTCCTCCTCAGAACTTGCCTCCCGTAGGAGATACGCCCCTCGACGAAGTACCGTGGACAGGTCGCGGTTCATCGCGCGCGTGTCCGTGGAGGAGTTCGTATCCGGCATGGCGTACTGGGGGACGATGCCGTACTTGTTGATGAGGGCAACGAGCATGTTCCACTGCCCGCCGTCCTCAATCGGTGCCTGGAGCAGGTGCGCCACGGTGCGGTCAAGAAAATCGCGCTCGCGGAGCTCGTCCATCGCCTCCAGGAAGTAGTTGGCCTTCTCCAGCTTGTCCCAGAAGTGAACGAAGGTTTGAGACAGCTCGAAGTCCTTTACCTTCGTTTCCTTCATGATCGGGCCACGCAACATGTTCATGCCAGCAAAAATCCAGCACCGGCCGGATCGTTTCTGGTTCGCTACAGCCCAGTCGTCCACCTTGGTGGACACGCTGGTATCGATGTCGGAAAGAATGTCGCGATTGACTGCGAGCTTATCCACACCGGTGGTCGTCACAGCGTTGCGGGATACGCGGAATGACCGGTCTGCTTTCAGCTTTTCGTTTTCGGTGGCAATCGCATCCAGCGACAGCCCCTGTGCGCTCTTGGTAATAGCCATTGTGTTGAAACTCCCTTCTTTCCTAGCTCATCGGATCCCAGCAGGGCAGAAGGATGGCTTCGCCGTCCCACGCCTTGAGCAACTCTTCCGGCACATACTTCCTCCGTACAACGACGGAGAAGACGTTTGCGCGGAACCAATCGCTGGTCATCGTCCCGTAGCCGTCGCCGCCGAGCTTTACGCCCTTGTGGTCTTCGGTGCCCCACGAGTTCTCCACTCGGAAGTGACCACTTGGCTCATCAAAGCCGGTGAGCACCATCGCGTGGGTAGGAGCTTCCTCCCACGTCAACATGCGACCTTCCCTGCTGTAGTCCAGGTCGACGCCGTAGATGTCGGGGAGGTTGATGAGGTTGGTGTCCCACATGCCGAGGATGGCATCGAACTGCGTGTTCACGTCGCATCCGAACCACACGGGATCGGATTGGCTGATCGAGTCGATAGCAGCCTGGCGCAGGACGTCGATATCCGCGTTGACGTAGCGGTACACGGGCGTACCCCACACGTTGGTGGCGAGCTTCGTGTCATAGGCCTGATTGACCTTGTGGTCCGCACGGGCATCAAAGGCAATCTCCACGAACTGGTCAAGGTCCGGAAGGTACTTCTGCGCGAACTCCTGAGGGGTGAACTCTCCCTCCCTGTGGAATTCGCCGTCCTTGGTGCGGTACTGCCAAACGAACGAGGTAGGAGGCGTTCCCAGGTGGATGCCAACGATGCGCTGAATATCCTTCATCGCCTCGTCAATGGAACCATTTTCCATCACTGTCTTTCGCACCACAGTGTGGATGGCACGGCTCATAGCTGCGGTATCGCCAGCAGAATCGGAGTCCGGCATGGCGTAGGACGGCACGACACCGTACTTGGCCACAAGATTATTGACGTAGTTGAACAGGCCACCGTCACCAGCGGCGTTGTCGAGAACGAACGCCGTCTCTCGGTCATCCAGGTCAATTGCCCCGTCAGCGGTACGTGCCGCGTGGGGTTCTTCGTCGCCTAGCAAATAGTTGAGGGCAAAATACGCCTTCTCCAGCTTGTCAAAGTACTGCAGGTAGGCCTGAGAAAACTCGAACTGCTCAATGCCGAGTTCTTTCGCCACCTTTTGGCGGTACATGTTGAGCGCTGCGAACATCCAGCACCGACCAGATGTCTTCTGGTTGGTTACCTTGAGGGAGTCGAGCTTGATCTCCACGGTGGGGTCAAGGCTTACCACCTTGTCGCGATCCAGAGCCACCTTGTTCACGCTCACTGCGGTAACAGCGTTGCGTGCGACGGCGACGGTCGGATCCTCGGACACCTTCTTCTGAATCTCCTTGGTGCAGCCTTCAGATAGAGGCTGCATGCACATATCTTGTTCCATACCTCCTTTATACGCCTGACATGGGTGTTTTATCGTATTATCCACTGTGAAAATTAGTCAGGATGGGCGATAGCAAACCACCCGTGTGATGGTAGAAGATTGTTGGAAGATGGTGCACCGACGAGAAGTTGGGGCACCCGGTAGCCGAGTCCGGTCACATGCGCCCAGCACACAGGCGTTACGGGGAGCAAGAAATGCTTCCCGTACCTTGACAGCGTGGCTGAACTATCCCCAGTAAGAAAGCACAGAAGCAGGCACGAGGCGCGGCGACGTCCAAAAACTTTAGCTTCCGCATTTTCGTTCACGAGCCCCCAGATGGGCGGGTTTTTCTGAAAGACGAGACAGAGCCACCGGGCCTGCCGAGAGGAAAAATAGGTGAGCGAATACTTCGCACGCTTTTTCCCGTCACTGCGTTATTCTGCTTTCGTGCTGTTCCGGCTCCAGCGCCTCATCAACTTGCACGCGTCAGTGTGGTTGCATTTCCATCTAAAGGAACACGGTTGGCAGCCAGTTGACAGGCAGAGCCGACCCAGCAATAGAACCCACGCTTTGGCTCGATAGCAGGAACTGCTTGTGCCTGTTGTTCCGAGGGGACAGATACAACGCCGGCATACACGTCCGACGAGACGGGTAGGAGTGGGCAATCATATGACGGAGCAATCCTGCAGTAGAGAAAAGGAGCCACGGGGGTTATTTTTAATTCCTTCCCCCTAAGGGGTGTGCTTTAGAAAATTGTCGAACAATTATTCCTCAGGATAGGGCAGGTACAAAGCAAAATCTTTAGTAACACAAGCAAATCTAAATAGTATCCGGGATACGGAAAGTGGCATACTTAAGAACGTAGGACAAGGCCTGTAAATAGCAGGCAATCTGCTTTTTCCTGACCTAACGTTTTCCTGGTCAACTGGAAAGCAAACCGAATAGAAAGTATCGAAAAAGTGGTAGACACCAACACGTCCACGCGCACCGAGGTCGACCTCCTCGGCACGATGGAGATCTCCAACGATCATTACTATGGCATCCACACCCAGAGAGCTATAGAGAACTACCAAATCTCCGGCCAAACAGTAAACACCCAGCCGGACTTCATTCGAGGCATGGTGTACACGAAGAAGGCCACCGCTATAGCTAACAACCTGGTGGGGGCGCTGGATAACGAAAAGAAAGACGCCATCAGTTGGGCCTGCGACCAGATCCTCAACGAGGGCGCATGCATGGACCAGTTCCCGATTGACCTGTTCCAGGGAGGGGCTGGAACCTCGCTGAACATGAACACCAACGAGGTTGTTGCCAACCTTGCTTTGGAGCACCTGGGAAAGGAAAAGGGCGACTACGACGTCATCCACCCCAACGATGATGTGAACATGAGTCAGTCCACCAACGATGCCTACCCGACGGGCATGAAGCTGGGCTTCTACGCGGGCGTACAACGAGTCATCGCAGAACTCGAGAAGCTGGTTGCTTCGCTGGCAGCCAAGGGAGACGAGTTCGCAACCGTGTTGAAGATGGGCCGCACGCAGCTCCAGGATGCTGTCCCGATGTCGCTCGGCGAGGAGTTCAACGGCTACGCGCACACCCTTTCTGACGAGGCCGAAAACCTCCAGCGCGAAGCAAAGGAACTCCTCATCGTCAACCTGGGCGCCACGGCAATCGGCACAGAGCTCAACACTCCGGACGGCTTCACCGAGGCTGTCACCAAAGCACTCGCAGATGTGACCGGGCTGGAGATTACCTCGGCTAAGGACCTCGTCGCCGCGACCAGCGACCAGGGCTGCTACATCTCCGTCCACGGAGCTCTGCGTCGCCTCGCACTCAAGCTCTCCAAGGTCTGCAACGATCTCCGTCTGTTGGCATCGGGTCCGCGCGCCGGTCTGAAGGAAATCAACCTGCCCGAACGCGCTGCTGGCTCCTCAATCATGCCGGCGAAGGTGAACCCGGTTATTCCCGAGGTGGTCAACCAGGTGTGCTTCAAGGTGTTCGGTAACGACGTCACCGTCGGCTATGCCTCCGAGGCAGGCCAGCTTGAGCTCAACGTGATGGAACCGGCAACTGGCCAGGCGACCTTCGAATCTCTCACCATCCTCACTCACGCCCTGAAGACGCTGCGTGAGAAGTGCATTGACGGCATCACCGCCAATCCGGAGATCTGCAAGGCCCACGTCCACAATTCCATCGGCACGATCACTTACCTGAACCCGTTCATTGGCCACGCTGCCGGCGACAAGATCGGTAAGGAGGCGGCGGAAACGGGTAAGTCCGTTCGCGAGCTCGTCCTCGAGCATGGGCTTCTCGACGAAGAGACCCTCGACAAGGTACTCTCCGACGAGAACCTCATCAATCCGTCCATGGATATCGCTCCCACCAAGTCGGAGTAGGTCACAAGCTGCAGGAACAACCGAGCCTGCCAACAGTTTTCGGTAACGGGGCCGTAGCCATCTGGCTACGGCCTTTGCTATCCCTAGGTTCTTTCCCAGGTGATGCTGCGCCGCACGGAAGTAGGGGAGAGGCGCCGTGGAAAAAGGAGAAACTCGGCGAAGCACGCATACGAGCTACCCCAGTTAGGGGGTAGCGTGCTGTCACTATCGGTGTAAGAAAAATCACTCAGCAAAACGTTGATTTGTTGCACGGATATCCCTTGGGCGGTGACTGTCTCCGAAGCGCAACGATATTCTTACTGTGGTAACACCATTGTTCCAGCGTATTCGTGGGTGCCCGGGGAAATGACTAAGTTCGATTTTCGTAACATCTTTGCCTATCGACGATGGTCAGCAAGCATGCAGAAGACCCCCTTTCCGTTCCGCAACCAAACATTCCCCGGACGGAAAAGTCTAAATATCGGTATTCTCATATGTATGACAGAAAAAGTTCCATCAGATGTTGAAATTGCACAGGCTCATAAAGCCCTTCCCATCGCTGAGATTGCGAAATCGGCAGGAATCCCCGAAGAAGCACTGATCCCGTTTGGCACCAACAAGGCCAAGGTGGACATCAACTACGTCAAGGACCAGGGTGACAAGGCCAAGGTCATTCTCGTCACCGCTATGTCCCCGACCCCCGCGGGCGAAGGCAAGACCACCACACTGATCGGCCTCGCCGATGCCCTGAAACTCGAGGGCAAGAACAGCTTCGTTGCTCTCCGCGAGCCCTCCCAGGGCCCGGTCATGGGCATCAAGGGTGGCGCAGCCGGCGGTGGCTACGCACAGATCGTCCCCATGGAGGAGATCAACCTTCACTTCACCGGTGACTTCCACGCCCTTGCCGCAGCAAACAACACGCTCGCTGCGCTCATCGATGCACACATTCACAACGGCAACGCCCTGAACATTGATCCCCGTCAGATCACCTGGCGCCGTTGCCTCGACGTCAACGACCGCTCCCTGCGGCACATCGTCACCGGACTCGGTGGCAAGGCACAGGGCACCCCGACGGAGACCGGCTTCGATATCACCGCAGCTTCTGAGATGATGGCCATCCTCTGCCTCGCTTCCGACTACAAGGATCTGAAGGAGCGCATCGGCCGCATCGTCATCGGCTCCACCTACGACGGCAAGCCGGTTCAGGTTTCCGAGCTCGGTGTCGAGGGCGCACTCGCTGCACTCCTGAAGGATGCTATCCACCCGAACCTCGTCCAGACCCTCGGTGGCGTTCCGGCCTTCGTTCACGGCGGCCCCTTCGCCAACATTGCCCACGGCTGCAACACCCTGACGGCAACCAAGACCGCTATGAAGCTCGGCGACTACGTCTGCACGGAGGCCGGCTTCGGTGCTGACCTCGGCGCTGAGAAGTTCTTCGACATGAAGGCTCGCTACGGCGACATCAAGGTCGATGCTGTGGTGCTCGTTGCCACCATCCGCTCCCTCAAGTACAACGGTGGTGTCGCCCGCGAGGATCTCACCAAGGAGAACCTTGAGGCTCTGGAGGCTGGCGTCGTCAACCTCGAGCGCCACGTGGAAAACGTCCGCAAGTTCGGCGTTGAGCCGGTCATCGCCCTCAATGACTTCGTCTCTGATACCGAGGCGGAGAAGGACTTCATGACGGAGTGGGGCAAGAAGAACAACGTCCGCGTTCTCGAGTCCAAGGTCTGGGAGAAGGGCGGCGAAGGCGCTCGCGAGCTCGCCAAGGCAGTCATCGAGGTTGCTGAGAGCGGGAAGAGCGATTCCCACCCGCTGTACGATCTCGAGGACGGCCTCGAGGCCAACATCGAGAAGATTGCCACCGAGCTGTACCACGCGGAAGGCGTGCAGTACTCCGCCAAGGCACAGAAGGATCTCGCGTTCTTCAAGAAGAACGGATGGGACAAGCTTCCCGTCATCATCTCGAAGACCCAGTACTCCTTCACCGATGACGGCTCCAAGCTTGGCGCACCGGAGGGTCATACCCTCCACGTCCGCGAGCTGCTGCCGAAGATCGGCGCAGGCTTCATCGTCGCCCTCACCGGCAACGTGATGACTCTTCCGGGCCTCGGCAAGACCCCGGCAGCTCTGAAGATCGACATCGACGAGAACGGCACTATCTCTGGCCTGTTCTAGTTTGATCTAGTTTGTACGAAAAGGTGGTCTCCGGCCCTTCCTCAGGAGGCCACCTTTTTCGTCGTCCAGGCGCGAAAAACCCGCCCGGGAAAATTTTTCCCTAGGCGGGTTGTTCCAGTCTTGCGGTTAGTCCTTATTCGGCCACCCCGGGTATTCCGGGGGAGTGCCACCGAAGGCCGGGCAGATGGACTGATAGTCACACCACCCGCACAGCTTCGAGGTGCGGGGCTCAAACTCGCCACGAACACCTTTGTGCTTGATCTCATCCCAGGTAAGCGCGAGATCGGCTGCGAATGCTTCCAGCGTCGCCTCATCGGGGCTGAGGGTGAGATCATCGCCGACGGCCAAGTACATGAGTCGCAGCTGCGCAGGAATGACACCATACAGTCGCCACCATACGAGCGCGTAGAACTTCATCTGCGCCATCGCGTCGTCGGCAAAACGAGGGCTCGGCTTCTTCCCGGTTTTGTAGTCGACGATGCGTACCATTCCGTCGTCGTTCACGTCGACGCGGTCGATGAAGCCGCGAAGGGGAACGTCGTCACGGATTGTGGTGGATACAAACTCCTCCATGCGATCGGTACTTAAACCCTGTGGGTTCTCCATCATGAAGTACCCCTTGACCAGCCCGCGTGCCTGGACGAAGAAGTCCATCTCCTTTTCTTCCGGCACGACCTCTGCGTTGGAGGGATCTTTCGCCTTCATCTTCTCCCAGGTGGGAACGATGAGCTTCACCGCTGTGGGGTAGGTCCGCTCTTCAGGAGGCATCCCCATGAGCTGTTCCAACACGGCATGCACGAGCGTGCCCTTGAGCTGATAGTCCTTCGTTTCCGTGGGGATTTTGTCAATCGCACCGAAGCGGAAGGATAGGGGGCACTTCTTGTACTGGCTCACCCGCGAGGGCGACAATGCCACCTTGAAACGCTTAAAGTTCTCGTTCGCTTTTCTACTCACAATGCCTATTAGCTTACTCATACATGGCCTGTGACGTGCGCATAGTGGTGTTCACCCGCGTGTGGACGCAAGCCACCTATTTCACCTTCGTGCGCGCATGTCGACGGTGGGTACCGCCCCTTGCCTCGGCCAGGTCTGGTTTCTTCATCGCGGGACACGCAGTTGGGCAGCCGTTAGGTACGCGCGTGCTTCATGCTCGCCACGGTGTTCATGCCGGGTACCCTTAACCCCATGAGTGCGTTTACTGACTACGTTGATGCGAGCCCCAGCTCCTTCCATGCCGCTGACGAGGCTGCGGCCATCCTTCTCAACGCCGGTTTTACCGAGCAGTCCCTCACCGGCGTGTGGGATAACACGCCTGGTGGACACGTCATGACGGTGGGCGGGGCAGTCCTCGCGTGGTGGCTCCCCGAGACCATTTCGGTACAGCCCATCCGTATCGTCGGTGCGCACACGGATTCGCCCGGCTTCAAACTCAAGCCCCAGCCGGAATCGGTCACCCGTGGGTTCAGCCAGGCTGGTGTCGAGGTGTACGGAGGAGCCATCCTCTCCAGCTGGTTCGACCGCGAACTCGTTCTTGCCGGTACGGTCACGCTTGCCGACGGCTCGTCCCAGCTCGTCACCACACCTCCCGCGCTGCGCATCCCGCACCTTGCCATCCACCTCGACCGCTCCGCTAACCAGGGATTTGCCCCGGACAAGCAAAACCACGTGCAACCCATCGTCGATGTCGTCGGCGATCCGGCCATCGGCGGCGGCCTGGTAGGCGTACTTGACCTCGTCGCCCAATCCGCTGGTCTCCGCGCCCGGGATATCGTCTCCTACGACCTCATTACCTGTGACGCGCAGCCGCCGGCATTCACCGGGGCAGCTGGAAACCTCATCGCAACGGGCAGGCTGGACAATCTTTCCAGTGTGTGGCCGGCGGTAACGGCGCTGCGCCAAGCCGCGGAGAGCAATCCCGATGCAATCCTCATGTCCTGTTGCTTCGATCACGAGGAGGTGGGAAGCTCCTCCCGCACGGGTGCCGGCGGACCGCTGCTTGAGCAGGTCATCAACCGGATCCTCGATACTGCTGGCCTTACCAGCGACGAGAAATACCGGGTCATCGATTCCTCCATCATGGTCTCTGCCGACGCGGCGCACTCTGTGCACCCCAACTACGCGGAACGCCACGATCCGCATGTCTACCCGGTGTTGGGGGCCGGTCCCGTGGTGAAATACAACGCCAACCAGCGGTACGCGACAACGGCGGAATCCGCAGCAGCGTTTATCCGCGCGTGCGACCGGGCAGATGTTCCCGTCCAAGAGTTCGTCTCCAATAACGACGTTCCGTGTGGCTCCACAATCGGGCCGATTTTCTCCACGCGCACGGGCATCAGCACAGTCGATGTCGGCATTCCGCTCCTGTCCATGCACTCGGCCCGCGAGCTCTGCCACGCAGACGACGTCGACTATCTCACTGCTGCGTTGCAGGCATTCTTCGAGGGAGAGGAGGACTAGTTTCATGCGCGACCAGGTTGAATTTGTAGAAAACCTCTACCGTGCGTTCGAGGGCACGGAGTCCCACGATAAGGTTCGCTTCGCCGCGTGGTGTCTGCACCGGGCAACGATGCTTCCCGTGACCTCGGGGATCGATACCGACGAGCTTTCCCGGGCCGCCGACGTGCTGTGGGACGGTGACGATCCCGCAGCGGACGGCCAGGTGATCGTCGTCAAGCCCCTGTTCTCTGTCGACGAGGATGCGCAAGCCATAGCCGACGAGCTCACGGAGTCCCTCCAGGATGCGCGCCAGGCCCTTGTTGCCAACGATGCCGAGGCTGCGGCCTGCTGCGCCGAACACAACCTCACAATCTTGACGTTTGCCACCTACCCAGACCACCAGAAGGTCGTGGAAAAGGAAATGGCTGATCAAAAGAAGACCACCGACGCGATCATCGCGGCAGAGGCCGTCACCATCGATTACCTCGCTCCACAGACGGAGGCCTAACCGAACCGTGCTTTACGCCAGTATTCCTGGCAGCGGAGCTAACGGATTTACGCCCGGCACTTGTATACTCCAAGCCTGTCGGGCGTAGCCACGTGTGCGCATTTATCGTCGGAATTATTCAGGGAAGGAACATGTAATGGCTTATTCGGGCCCCTTTGAGGCAGGCGACCGTGTGCAGCTCACGGACCAAAAACGTCGCCACCACACGATCGTGTTGGAGCCGGGGGAGAGCTACTTCACCCACAAGGGCGAGATCCGCCACGATGACATCATCGGCGCGAATGAAGGCAGCGTTGTCGAGTCCACCCTCGGTGAGGAATACCTCTGCTTTAGGCACCTCATGGTGGACCATGTTCTCTCCATGCCCCGCGGGGCCGCGGTGATCTACCCCAAAGACACCGCCCAGATCCTCGTCGAGGGCGATATCTTCCCCGGTGCGCGCGTGTTGGAAGCGGGCGCGGGCTCTGGCGCACTCTCGATGGCTTTGCTCCGCGCTATTGGACCTACCGGCAAACTCATCTCCTACGAAATCCGCGATGACCACCTCGAATTCGCTCGCTCAAACGTGGCAGAGTACTTCGGCCACGAACCCGAGCAGTGGGATCCCCGCTTGGGAGATCTCTCCGAGGTGCACCTGGACGATATCGACGGCCCCGTCGACCGCATCATTTTGGACATGGTGGAGCCGTGGACGTGCATCGACAACGTCTCGGAGCTGCTGCGCCCGGGTGGTGTGTTCATGACGTATGTGCCCACCGTCCCGCAGCTTATGAACATCATGGAGCACATCCGTGACCAGAAGTGCTTCACGGAGCCACGGGCATGGGAAACCTTGCTGCGCGAATGGCGTGTTGAGGGCCTGGCCACCCGCCCGGAGCACCGGATGAATGCCCACACCGCCTTCCTCGTGTGGGCCCGCCGGCTTGCCGACGGCGTCACCCCGCCTCGCCCCAAGCGTCGCGCCCGCAAATAGGCAGGTGACACGCACCGAACCGGGGCCAGGTCGAACACTGTAAAGTCATTGATATGACTTCCGCGCAGAATTCCCCTGGATCGGTGCAGCCTTCTCCAAAATCAGAGGCCGTTGCAGAGAAGGAGCGTCGAGAAGCAGACGAACGACGTCGCTCCGCAGATTACGCCCGGCTTGTCCGCCAAAACCGCGACCTCGGGGCGCGGAACCAAAAGCTCGTAGAGCTCCTCAAGGCATCCCGTGACAAGCTGCAGACGCTGTACGGCGAGCTGGAGGAGCTCGCCACCCCACCGTCTACGTATGGGACCTATCTGGGCACCAACGAGCCCGGCTATTCAGCCGAGATTTTCACCGGCAACCGCGAGATGCGCGTCATGGTTTCACCCAGCGTCGACCAGTCCGATCTGCAGCCTGGTATGCGCGTCCGGCTTGCCGAGGGCAACATCATCGTCGAAACAGCCGGTTACACCACCTCCGGTGAGCTGGCCACCATGGTGGAGCGCATCGGCACAGACCGCGCGCTCATCGTCTCCGTTACCGGCGAAAAATCCGTGGTCACCCTCGCCGGCCCCATTCGTGGCCAGGCGGAAGCGGGCGACACCCTGCTCGTCAGCCCGAAGATCGGCTACGCCTTCGAAGTCGTCCCGGTCACCGAGATGAACCGGCTCAACCTCCAACAGATCCCCGATGTCACCTACGAGGACATCGGTGGCCTCGACGATCAGATTGAAGCCATCAAGGATGCCGTGGAGCTTCCCTTCCTGCACCCGGAGCTGTACAAGAAATATGACCTGCGCCCGCCCAAGGGCGTGCTGCTGTACGGCCCGCCCGGTTGCGGCAAGACACTCATTGCCAAGGCTGTGGCCAACTCGCTGGCACAGCGCATGGGCGGTGATGAAGCCAGCTACTTCCTTTCCATTAAAGGCCCCGAACTCCTCAACAAGTTCGTTGGTGAGACAGAGCGCCAAATCCGCGTTGTCTTTGAACAAGCCCGCGACGTGGCGGAAGCCGGCCGCCCCGTCATCATCTTCTTCGATGAGATGGAATCCATCTTCCGCACGCGTGGCTCCGGCGTCAGCTCAGACATGGAGACGACCGTCGTGCCACAGCTGCTGGCGGAGCTCGACGGTGTGGAGTCGCTGTCCAACGTCATCATCATCGGCGCCACCAACCGCGAGGAGCTCATTGACCCGGCCATTTTGCGCCCCGGTCGCCTCGACGTGAAGATCCGTATCGATCGCCCGGATAGGGCAGGGGCTGCCGATATTTTCTCCCGCTACATCACAGACGAGCTGCCACTGGCAGAACCCGCAGCCTCGCTTATTGAATTCGGCGTGGAGGAGATGTTCGCGCAGACCCCCTACGTGGAGCTCACCTTTGATAACGGCGACAGCCACGTCCTGTACTACGAGGACTTCATCTCCGGCGCGCAGATCGCCAACGTTGTCGACCGCGCGAAGAAGCAGGCAATCAAGGAGCATCTCGCCGACCCGACAAGCCCGGGGATCACCCGGGAAATCCTTGCCGATTCGATTGCTCAGGAGCAGCGCGAAAGCGAGGATCTGCCCAACACGCAAAGCCCGGACGAGTGGACAAGGATTGCCGCCAAACGCACCAAGGGCCTGAAGAACCACACCGTGGTCAAGGCCACACCGCTGTAGAACCAGACAAGGAGAATGTGATCGTGGCACGTTTTATTGGGACAGAGACCGAATACGGGATCGCCACACCATCAGATCCCTCGTTGTCGCCCATCGTTACCTCTACGCACGCAGTGGTCGCCTACGCTTCCACAACGGATCAGTCGGCCGCGCGCTGGGACTTCGCCCAGGAGTCGCCCCTCAAGGATCAGCGTGGCTTTGATCTGCGTCGCTATCACACGGTTCCCGTCATCGATCCGAGGGCAATCGGCGTGGCTAACGTTGTTGTGGATAACGGTGCTCGCTTCTATGTCGACCACGCGCACCCGGAGTACTCTTCCCCGGAGACGACGAACGCGCGCGATGCGGTGCTTTATGATGCAGCAGGCGATGTCATCCTCCGCGAGGCTGTGGAGGCCGTGGCAACGCATACCGCGGAGGGGCATTCCATTTTGCGCGGCCACGATCCGTGCCCGCCGCTGAAGATCTACAAAAACAACGTCGACGGCAAGGGCGCAAGCTACGGCAGCCACGAAAACTACCTGTACTCTCGTGACACGGATTTCGATACGCTCGCCCAGGCGCTCATCCCGTTCTTCGTCGTCCGCCAGGTGCTCTGCGGTGCCGGGCGCGTCGGCTACGGCCAAGAGGGGGAGGAGCGTCCCGAGGGCAGTACGCCGTGGTTCCAGATTTCTCAGCGCGCCGACTACATCGAAACAACCGTGTCGCTGGAGACAACGCTCAACCGTGGCATCATCAACACCCGCGACGAGCCGCACACGAGCAGCGGCTTCGGCAGGCTGCACGTCATTATTGGCGATGCCAACATGAGCCACACGTCGACCTTCCTCAAGGTGGGCACGACCAGCCTTGTCATGGACGCGATCGAGAAGGGGGTCGACTTTTCTGACCTCGAGCTCATCAATCCGGTAGCTGCCTGCCACACGGTGTCCCGCGATCTCACGGTCTCCACGCCACTTCAGCTTGTCGACGGCCGGTCGTTGCGCCCCCTCGAATTGCTCCGCGAGTACGCTTCCCGTGTCACCCCAGAAACCCCGGTTGAACACGAGGTTCTGGACACGTGGGTGATGGTCATGGACCTTTTGGAAAAGGATCCGCTCAGCACCGCCCACCTTTTGGATTGGACGGCGAAGCTCGCGCTGTGCCAGGGCTTTGCGTCTCGCGGCGTTGCATGGACCGACCCGAAATTGCAGGCCATCGACATTCAGTACACAGATATCGATGAGTCCCGCTCCCTGTACCACGCGTTGGTGCGCAAGGGCCGGATGCAGACGATGTTTTCCGCCGAGGAGATCGCGCGCGCTGCCCACACCCCGCCGTCAGACACGCGTGCCTACTTCCGTGGCCAGCTCATGCGCCACATGGGGCACTACGTCACACGCGTGAACTGGGACACGGCCGTCATCGAGAATGCCGGCCACGGAGTCACCGTCCGGTTTGCGAATTTGGATAACTTCACCAAGACCGATGTCCAAAGCCTGTTCCGCGAGGGAATCACCGTAGACGAGTTCATCGCTGAGCTTTCCCAAAAGACCTCGTCAGCAGAAGCGTTCTAGGCACAAGCGCCCTAGAATATTGGAAAGAAAAGATACGCACATGGAAGGGACGTGCAACTGTGGATAAGCAAGTTTACAGCTCCGGAGGAAAAGACCGCTCGGACGACACCGAGATTGACGGTGGCGCCGGCCAGGTCCAAATCAATACCCACGAAGCGGACTCCCTGCTTGACGAGATCGATACGCTCCTGGAAACCGATTCCGAGGAATTCGTCAAGTCCTACGTGCAAAAGGGTGGCCAGTAAACCCGATGGCAGACTACGATCCGTCACGCGCCATCACCCGTCGCATCATGGGGATCGAAACCGAGTACGGCATCGCCTGTATTGACCGCACCGGTTCATCGCCTCGTGCTGCCGACGAGGTTGCGCGCCTGGCTTTTCGTCCCCTCGTGGACGAGTACAACTCCACCAACGTCTTCATCTCCAATGCCGGGCGGCTGTACCTCGACGTGGGCTCCCACCCGGAATTCGCCACCCCCGAGTGCGACAGCGTGAGCCAGATCGTCACCTACGAACAAGCAGGTGACCGCATCGTCACAGATCTGGCTACACGCGTCGAAGAGCGCATCGCCGCCGAGGACGGTAACGGTGCCGGCGTGTACATGTTCAAGAACAACTCGGACTCCTCCGGGAGCTCCTACGGGTGCCACGAAAATTACCTCGTCGGGCGCGATGTTTCGGTGAAGAAGCTCGGGGCAATTTTGCTGCCGTTCCTCATCACCAGGCAGCTGTTCTGCGGTGCAGGACGGGTCGCGATCCCGCAGCGGGGCAACCCGGCCACGCTGTTTGGCCCCGGATTCTGTGTCTCCCAGCGTGCAGACTTCATGTGGGAGGGTGTCTCGAGTGCCACGACCCGCTCGCGGCCGATGATCAACACCCGTGACGAACCGCACGCCGATTCCTCCCAGTTCCGACGGCTGCACGTCATCGTCGGCGATTCCAACATCAGCCAGGTATCCACAGCGCTGAAGGTGGGCACGACGCTTCTGTTGCTGGAAATGATCGAGGCCGGTGTCGACCTTCCCACCTTTGACATGGTGAACTCGGTCGATTCCATTCGTCGAGTAGCGCGAAGCCTCGACGGCTCCCAAAAGGTCCACATCACCGAAGGTGTCGACGTGTCAGCGCTGGACATCCAGAAGCAGTACCACGAGCATGCCCGCGCCTGGTTGGATCAGCGCGAGGCTGAACCGGGTGAACTCACCCGTGTGGTCGATCTCTGGGGCACGATCCTCGATGCGATCAGCTCCGGAAATCTCGACGCCATTGCCCGCGACGTGGATTGGGTAGCCAAGTACCGACTCCTTCTCGGCCTGAAGGAACGCAACGGTTTGGAGTGGGACGATCCCAAGCTCCGCCACGTGGATCTCATGTACCATGACATTCGCCCCGGCCGGGGACTGGGCCCCAAGCTACAGGCCAAAGGTCTACTCAACACCTGGGTGGACGAGGATGCCGTACAGCAGGCCAGGACTGTCGCACCGCCGACCACACGCGCCCACCTGAGGGGCGAGTTCCTTGCTGCAGCCCGTGCAGCCGGCGTTGACACGTCCGTCGATTGGATGCGGTTGAAGGTGCTCCGCCCGGATCCCAAGCTGGTTGAGCTCAAAGACCCGTTCCAGAACGAGAACCCCGAGGTAGAGGAACTCATATGCCACATGAGGTAGCAGAATCCCCGCAGCGCACGGAGAGGCTCATCAACCTCCTCGCTGTCCTCATTAACTCCGCCGATGAGCCGTTGACCTCCCGCGAGATTCGCTCCCGCGTACCCGGCTACAACGAGGAGGAAAAGGCAGGACAGCAGGCGCTGATGAGGGACATCGAAGCATTGAAGAAGGTCGGCGTAACCGTGGAGAAGGTGTTCGACGGCGTTAAAACGCGCTACAGCATCGAGCAGAATACCTTCCTTCCCGATGTCGCCTTCACTCCCGAAGAAGCCTACGTCTTGCAGCTTGCCGGCCAGGTGAGTGCCCACCACAAGCTCGGCATCCAGGCCAGGCGTGGATGGAACAAGCTAGCGGCCTTTGCCACAGATCGGGACAGGGAAGAAACGCTTCCCCTTGTTTCCCACACGGAACTGTGGGAGGTGGATTCCAGCGACCTTTCCCACGTCCTCAACGCAATCAACCGGCATAAAGCACTCTCGTTTATGTACCGACGGGATCCAGCAGCAGCGCCCGAAGAACGACACCTCGAACCGTGGGGCATCGTCTCCCACAACGAGCGCCAGTATCTCGTGGGCTACGACACGGACCGAGAGGCCACCCGCACATTCCGCCTCATCCGTATTGAGCAGGCCACCATCAGTGGCGCAGCCACGCGTGACCGCCCCACGGATTTCACTACCGTCGCAGCGGAGGCCATGGCTTCCCTGCACCCGCAGGTCACCGCAACTGTCGAAGTTACTCCAGGGGCGGCGCGGGCGTTTGTGGACAGGGGAGAGCGCCTCGACGAGAACACCGTGCGATTTACCGAGGTCGACCGTGATTGGCTTATTCGCAACGCCCTGTCGTACTGCGAATCCGTCACTGTCCTCGGCCCCGCCGATCTCCGTCGGGAGGTTAGGCAGCGGTTGCAAGACATCGTGGATACCTATTCAGGAGTAAATCAATGAGCACCAAGAAGAAGTCCTCTGGTGCCGGTCGGGTTGGCCAGGCGCGCGACGAGCTCGTCCGCATGCTCAACCTGGTTCCGTATTTCACCAGGCATACCGATCGCACTGTCTTCGAAGCTGCCTCCGATTTCGGTGTCAGCCCGACGCAAATTGTCGAGGATCTTCTTCGGCTGCAGTGCTGCGGACCAGGGACGTACCCCGACGAACTTGTCACGTTGGACACGGACAGAATCAGCGTCTCCATCGAAGACACCCAGGGGTTAGACAAGTCCGTGCGGTTGACTGCGACGGAAGCCTTCTCCCTCCTTTTGATCCTCGAGTCTCTCGAGGGCATCGACGGCCTCATCGACCCGTTAGTCGTCCAGTCCACCACGGACAAGCTGCGCGAGCTCACTTCCCGGTCGGCAACTGCTATCGAGTCGTTACCGGACATCGCCGACGGCCAAACAAGCCCGGAGCTTACAGCTACGGTGGACACGTTCAAAGAGGCCTTTTCACAGAGAAAGAAGGCTCAGTTCAGCTACTACAACCGGTACTCCGACGAGACGAGTGAGCGAACCGTGGACGTTTTGCAGCTGTTCACGCACGACGGCATCACCTATCTGCACTGCTACGACAATGGGGCCAAAGCCGTACGGACCTTCCGCTTGGATGGTATTAGCGATGCACGCCTGTCGGATACCCCCAGCAGGCTCCCGCGTTCCGAATTCGAGAAGGATCTGTCCGCCCCCTTTGACTTTTCTGGGGCGGTGGTCACCGCCGCCATCGAGCTCGCCCCCGATGTTCGTTGGCTTGCCGACGAGTCTCCCATGTCCATCGTGGGGGAGTTGCCTGGCGGTCGCGCTGCAGCTGAGCTACCTTTAGTGTCGCCGGATTGGCTTATTCGATTTAGTTTGGCCTATGGCGGTAAGGTAGTTGTGACCAATCCGGAGTCGGTCGCTACTGACGTTCGGAAACGGGCAGAAACTGCTTTAGAAAAATACCTTTAGAAGGCCCATACAGGAGAGAACACCATGAGTCTTGGACCACTTGAAATTGCCATTATCGTCCTCGTCATCTTGCTGCTTTTCGGTGGCAAGAAGCTCCCCGAGCTCGCACGGTCCCTCGGTCGCTCCATGCGCATCATGAAGTCCGAGGTTCGCGAGATGCAAAACGACGAGGCGGATGACAACGTGGCCCCGCAGCAACAGCAGGCTATCGAGCAGCCCCAGCCTCAGCCGCAGCAGCAGTACCAGCAGCAGCCACAGCAGGGCCAGTACGGCAATCCCGCACAGAATAACCAGTAGTAGTTACCTGTTACGTTTATGAGCCAGAAAACGTCCGATACGAAAAAGCGCAAACGGCGCAAGAAGAAGAACCCCGACGGCACAATGAGCCTCGTTGATCACATCAACGAGCTTCGTCGCCGTCTGTTCATCTCGCTCGTCGCGCTCGCGATCGGAACCGTCATCGGGTTTCTGTGGTACCAGCACTCGATCTTCGGCATACCTACGCTGGGCGAGATCCTGCGTGGACCCTACTGCAGTTTACCCCCAGAGATTCGCGCGGATTTCTCCGGTGACGGGCAGTGCAGACTTCTGGCTACCGGCCCCTTCGAGATGTTCCTGCTGCGCCTCAAAGTAGGCGCCCTCGCAGGGCTCGTCTTTTCGTCACCCGTCTGGCTCTCCCAGATCTGGGGCTTCATTACTCCCGGCCTGCACAAGAACGAACGACACTGGACGTTCAGCTTTGTCAGCCTCGCCGTCACACTGTTCGTCGCCGGCGCGGTGCTCGCGTACTTCGTCGTCGCCTACGGTCTGAGCTTCCTGCTCACCATCGGTGCCGAGGTGCAGATCACCGCACTGTCCGGCGAGCGTTACTACAACTTCGTCCTCGGCCTCCTCGTCATTTTCGGTGTCAGCTTCGAGCTGCCACTTGTCATCGCCATGCTGAATATTGCCGGGCTTGCCGATTACGAGGATCTCAAGGACAAGCGCTCCTACATCATCGTCGGCCTGTTTATCTTCGCGGCCTTCATGACACCGGGGCAGGACCCCGTTTCCATGCTCATTCTCTCCGTCGCGCTCACGGTCATCGTGGAGATCTCCATCCAGTTCACCCGCATCAACGACAAGCGTCGAAAGAAGCAAAGCGAAAAGTGGGACGACGATGAAGCCTCCCCGCTCGATGACGAGTCCAGCGACGAAATTGCAGCCCCCATCCCGCGCCCGGAGAAAATCGCCAAGCCGATTCCCGTGAATCCAAACGCCCGCCGGGTGAAAGATTACGGTGGCGGTACCCCCAAGCCACGGAAAGTGCCACGCAACATGGAGGGTGCCGAAAAACGCGGCACACTCAACAAGCGCGACCCCGGCGATTTCGATGACGTCCTCTAGCTAGAATTCCCGTCGCCCGCACCAGTTGGTAGTTTGGGAACTATGACTGATGCGTTTCCTATGCTCGACGAGTTTGCCGCACGCCAAGCCTTCCCCCTCGATGAATTCCAGGTTGACGGCTGTCGCAGTGTGGAAAGCGACCACGGTGTGCTTGTCTGCGCACCGACGGGCGCAGGTAAAACGATCGTCGGCGAATTTGCCGTCTACCTCGCTTTGCGCCGTGGCCTGAAATGCTTCTACACCACGCCTATCAAGGCCCTTTCTAACCAGAAGTATCACGATCTTGTCGATGCCTACGGCGAGGAGCGCATCGGCCTGCTCACCGGCGATGTCTCCATCAACGGGGGAGCCGACATCGTCGTCATGACAACCGAGGTCCTGCGCAACATGATTTACGCAGATTCCCCCGCACTGTCCCGGCTCGGCTACGTGGTCATGGACGAGGTCCACTACCTGTCTGATCGCGTCCGCGGCGCCGTGTGGGAAGAGGTGATCCTCAACCTCGACGAATCGGTCAATATCGTGTCCTTGTCTGCCACCGTCTCCAACTCGGAGGAGTTCGGCCAGTGGCTGGGAGAGGTGCGCGGACACACCGATGTCATCGTCTCCGAGGTGCGCCCCGTCCCGCTGACGCAGTATTTGCTCGTGGGCACCCAGCTGTGCCCACTATTCAACGCTGACTCCACCCGCATCAGTGGCCAAGTCAAGCGCGCCATCTCTTACCAGGACGAGCAGAAAATCGGCTGGGGCCACACGGATAGGGATCGACGCTACAAACCACTGGGTCGGCCAGAGGTGCTGCGCCTGCTCGGTGGAGAGGGCATGCTCCCCGCAATTACCTTCATCTTCTCCCGCGCCGGCTGCGACGGTGCCGTCGCCCAGTGCCTGGGCGCGCGCCTCGATCTCACGACGGATGCGGAGAAGAAGGAGATCCAGCAAATCGTCGACGAGGGCGTGGAAGAGATCCCACCGGAGGACCTCGAGGTCCTGGGCTTCAAACGCTGGAGACTAGCTGTCACCCGGGGTTTTGCCGCCCACCACGCTGGCATGCTTCCTGCCTTCCGCCACATCGTGGAGAAGCTTTTTGTTAAGGGACTGCTCAAGGCCGTCTTCGCCACGGAAACCCTGGCGCTGGGCATTAATATGCCTGCGAAGACCGTCGTTCTCGAGCGGCTGGTGAAGTTCAACGGTGAGGCACACGTGGATCTCACCCCCGGGCAGTTCACCCAGCTCACCGGTCGCGCCGGCCGGCGAGGGATCGATACACAGGGTCGGGCAGTCATGGTGTGGGAGCCGACGATGGATGTGGAGGCCGTTGCAGGCCTTGCCTCCACCCGCACATACCCGCTTATTTCCACCTTCTCGCCGGGCTACAACATGTCCGTCAACCTCCTCAACACCATCGGCTACACCAATGCCAAGTACATCATTGAGCGTTCCTTCGCCCAGTACCAGGCAGATAAATCCGTGGTGGGCAAGGCGCACGAACTGGAGAAGGCAAACCGTGCGGTGGACCAGTTGCGGTCCCGTCTGGACGATGCTGTCGACGGCCCGGTGGAGGAGTTCCTCGAGTACATGCAGCTGCGCGCCGATCTCACGGATGCGGAGCGGAAGGCCAAGCGAGCATTTGTTGCCGAGCGCAACAAGGAAGCAACGGCGGTATTGGCAAAGCTGCAAAAGGGTGATGTCATCGCCCTGCCGGGGAAGAAAACGACGCTTGCCATCGTGATCGATCCCGCCCACCGCCGAAACGATCCGCGGCCGCAGATCATCCAGCAGGGTGGATGGAAGGGGAGGGTGTCGCCGGAGGATTTCCCGGTCCCGCCCATCACCGTTGGCCACACGCACCTGCCACGTCGTGGGCGCCTCGGCCGCTGGGTGGATAACGAGTTGAAGCACGGCCACTACCCGCGCCCCAAGAAAATCCGGGCTCCACGGTTGAAGACGAAGAAGGACCCGCAGATCAAGGCGCTGCGCGAGGCAATCCGCAACCACCCGGCGCACAGCTGGGACAATCGGGATGCTTTCGCCCGCCTGGGCGAAGAGCTCATGCGGGAGGAACGCCACCGCGACAACCTGCAGTCCACGATCTCCTCGGCAAGGGAAACGCTGGGTAAGACCTTCGACCGGATTCTCGATCTCCTCGCTGAGCTCGATTACATCACCCCGGGCGAAAATCCTACCGTGACTGACGAGGGGCAGCGGCTCGCCCTGTTGCACAACGAGTCTGACCTGCTTATTGCGTCGTGTCTCAAGCGTGGCATCTGGGACGAGCTGGATCCTGCCGAACTCGCCGGTGTTGTTTCCATGACCGTCTTTGAAAACCGAAAGGAAATCCGTGGCCGGGCGGGCGCCCCGACGGAGCGGATGGCGACGGCGATGAATAATACGATGCGCATCTACACGGAGCTCGCCAGCGACGAGCAGCGCCACAACCTGGCTTTGTCCCGCGAGCCGGAACCCGGCTTCGCGCTTGCCATGCACCAGTGGGTGGCCGGCGCTCCGCTTGATTACGCCATGGAGGCGGCAGCCGCTAGCGGCGCGGAGCTCACCCCCGGTGATTTCGTGCGCTGGTGCCGGCGCGTCATCGATGTTCTCGAGCAGGTGTCCAAGACCGGATACACAACGGAGATCACGCGCCACGCCAACCAAGCCATCGACGCTATTCGACGCGGTGTGGTCGCCGTCGGTGACTAACTCACCGTTTGCGAGATGCGTGTCAGGTGCGGACGCACGCAGGCGATCGTCGACAAGCCAGTGTTCACCCCGAAAGGATTAAACACCAGCGACTGGACGCCGACGATGCGCCCCTCAGCAAGCACCGGACTGCCAGAATCGCCGAGGTGTACCTTCCGCCCCGGATCCGGAGCAACGAGAGCCCCACGGCGCACCCGGATGCGCATCCGTGTGCCCAGCCCCACGCACACCGGTGTGACCACTGTGCCGGGAATCGGGTTCCGCGCCACGGTGAGTACGCGGGTAAACGGCCGCAGCAGGGCGGCCGACAACAGGGGATAGTAGGGGCGTAGCTCCACAGAAAAGCGGGCGTTTGTCACCACCAACGCCAAATCCGTTCCCGGGATGGTCTCCACCCGCATCGCCCGGCGGTGCGTGCCCGTTGCATCGAGGCTCAGCCGCGTGTCCTCCTCTCGCACGTGATCAAAAAAGTGGGCCGCTGTGAGAACCACGGCACCCGTCTGATTATGCCCAATGACCGAACCCACACATGTCGTGCGGTTCGTAGAACCCCCTGACCGGCTGACAGCCGACAATGTGACAAGGTACGGATACACCATGCCAACCAGGGTAGCCGAGGACCAACCACAGGTGGCTAAAATGGCAGTCATGACTGAGACGTTCGACCATTACGTGTATCAAAGACGACTCGACCAGGCCCGCGAGGCGATCACCGCCCGCGAACTCGCCGGTGCCATCATCGGCACCGGCCCCGAGCTGGCCTATCTCACCGGCAGCTGGATTTCCTCCCATGAGCGCTTCACCGCGCTCGTTATCTCCGCTGACGGCACCGCCCGCCTCGTGGCACCCGGCGTGGATAAAGGCGAGCTCAACCGCTCACCGGTCGGCCAGATGGATATCGACATCGCCGGCTGGGCCGATGGGGAAGACCCCTACGCGCTGGCCGCCGACATCCTCAGCGGAGGCGTGACCGGCCAGGTGGGGATCGGCTCCTCCATCACCGCCGATCATCTGTTCAAGCTGCGGGAGAAGCTGCCCAAGGCCTCCTTCGTCCTGGCCACTACGGTGCTCAAGGAGCTGTTCATGCGCAAGGATCCGGAGGAAATCGAGTGGCTGCGCACCGCCGGCACGGCCATCGACAACGTCTTCTACAAGGTTCCGGAACTGCTCGTCGCGGGCCGCACGGAGCGCGAGGTGGCAGCCGATATTGAAAAGCTCATCCTCGAAGGCCACGACGTAGTCGACTTCATCATCGTCGGCTCCGGCCCCAACGGCGCCAACCCGCACCACGACTTTTCCGACCGCGTCCTGGAAAAGGGCGACGTGGTGGTCGTGGATCTCGGTGGCACCGTCGGCCCGGGCTACCACTCCGACTGCACCCGCACTTTTGTTGTCCCCGGTGCCGAGCCGAGCGACGACTACAAGAAGTTCATCCCCGTGTTGCAGCGCGCCCAGGAGGAGGCCGTCAAGGCGATTAAGCCGGGGGTTACCGCCGAGCACATCGACGCGGTCGCCCGCGACATCATTACCGAGGCCGGCTACGGCGATGCGTACTTCCACCGTACCGGCCACGGCATCGGTCTGTCCGAGCACGAGGATCCGTTCATCATCGCCGGCAACGATCTGCCGTTGGAGGAAGGCATGGCCTTCTCCGTCGAGCCCGGAATCTACCTGGAGGGCAACGTCGGCGCGCGAATCGAGGACATCGTCGTGGTCACCGCTGATGGTTGCGAGCGCCTGAACAACACCCCGCGCAAATGATCACCATCGTTGGCATTGGGTGCGACGGCATCGACGGACTGAGCCCAAAAGGCCTGGAAGCGGTGCGCTCCGCCGATGTCCTCGTCGGCGGTGAGCGCCACCTGGGGATGGTGGATTCCTCCCTCAACGCGCGCGCCGAACGGCACACGTGGCCACGGCCTCTCGCCTCGGGTATTGCCGGCCTGTTCGGCTCTTTCCCCGCAGATGCTGCAGTAACGGTCCTGGCCTCGGGCGACCCCATGTTCCACGGTGTGGGCACGACAATCCTCCGGATGCTCCCGGATGCCTCCGTCACCGTCATCCCGCACGTCTCCTCGGCAACTCTCGCCTGCGCGCGCCTCGGCTGGACGGTGGAATCCACCCCCGTCGTCAGTTTGACCACGAGCCACCCCGACGAAGTTCTGCCCCTGGCCCAGGCCGGCCGGCCGTTCCTTGTCCTCGGTGACCCCTCCGTGGTGGGCTCGGCGCTCGGTGCGCCCTACGCCGCCTCGCGCCTCACCGCTCTGTCCGAGCTGGGCGGCCCCGACGAGACCATCACCTCTGGTACGGTTGCTAACCCGCCCACGCCGGGGTCCTCGCTGGTGGTTACCGCCGTTGAACCGTCCGGCCCCTGCGAGTCAACGCTTCCTGGGCTTGTCGACGATATGTTCCTCAATGACGGCCAACTGACCAAACAGGGCGTTCGCGTCCACGGCGTGACAGCGCTGCGCCCGCGTCCGAACCAGCACCTGTGGGATATTGGCGGGGGAGCGGGCTCCATCGCCATCGAATTCTGCCGCTCCACGCACGGAACCAGCGCCCGCGTTTTCGAGCGCAACACGAAACGCGCCGATCGCATTGCCGACAACGCCGCCCGCCTGGGGGTATCCCGCCGGGTCGCCGTCTCCTTAGGCGATGCGGGTTCGTCCATCGCCACTCTCGACGAGCGCCCCGATGCCGTCTTCATCGGTGGCGGGCTCAGCGATGAGGATATGGTCGATGCTGCCTACGCTGCCCTTCGCACTGGTGGCAGAATCGTCGCCCACGCGGTGACGCTCGAATCCGTCGGCCGGCTCGTTGACCTCTGCAAGCAGTACGGAGGCGAACTGACCAGTGTGAGCATCGCTAAGCATCACCCCGTTGGTCGGTTCACCACGCTTCAACCAGCCCTCCCCGTCATTCAGTGGGTGGCAGTAAAAGATCTAGAAAGTTAGCAATGACTGTTTATTTCATCGGTGCCGGTCCCGGTGCCGCCGATCTCCTGACCGTGCGTGCCGACAAGCTCATCCGCAACGCTAAGGTTGTCATGTACGCCGGCTCCATCGTGCCGGAAAGCGTCCTCGAGTCCACGCCGGAAGGCTGCGATCTCATCAACACGGCGCGGATGCCCCTCGACACGATCATGGAGACCATCTCTTCCTATCACGACAAGGGCATCGACGTGCTGCGCCTCCAGTCCGGAGACCCCTCCGTCTATTCTGCCCTTGCTGAGCAGGTGCGCAGGCTCACGGAAATGGGAATCGACTATGAGGTCGTCCCCGGTGTTCCTGCATTCGCCGCCGCAGCGGCCTCGCTCGGACACGAGCTCACCGTCCCCACCGTTGGGCAGACGGTGATCCTCACCCGCGTGTCTGGGCGCGCGTCGAAAATGCCGGAGGGAGAAGACCTCGACACGCTGGGCAAGTCCGGTGCCACCCTCGTCATCCACCTCGCAGCCCACGACGCGCAGCGCGTCGCCGATGAGCTCACCCCCAACTACGGGGCGGATTGCCCCGTAGCCGTGGTTGCGTATGCGTCCCGGGACAATGAGCAGGTGGTACGTACGACCGTCGACAAGCTAGCCGAGGACATCGCCGCCGCAGAGATCACCCGGACCGCCGTCATCATCGTGGGGAAGGTCCTGTCCGCTACCCAATTCCCGGACAGCTTCCTCTACTCCGACGACCGTCCCCGCGACGAGCACGGAAGGACCATTCCATGCGTGCACTGATCCTCGGTGGCACGAGGGAGGCCCGCGACCTCGCGAAACTCCTCGTTGACCGTGGCGACGACGTCATCAGCTCGCTTGCCGGCCGCGTGAAAAACCCCGCACTCCCCGTAGGCGAGGTGCGCATTGGTGGCTTCGGTGGCCCCGAGGGACTCACCGCATGGATCAAAGAACACTCCATCGACGTTCTCATCGACGCCACCCACCCCTTCGCGGAGAAGATTTCTCTTTCCGCCGCGACAGCATGCAAAGCAACCGGCACCCCGCTAATCCACCTGCATCGCCCCGCCTGGACGAAACAACCGGGGGAGCAGTGGATCGAGGTTCCCACCATGGACGATGCCGCACGCGAGGCCGCCAAGTTTTCCACCGTCCTTCTCACCATTGGCCGGCAAAAGCTCGCCAGCTTCGCCCCCTACGACTCCACGCAGTTCATCATCCGCTGCGTGGACGAGCCAGAAGTAGCACTTCCGCCGAAGCATACGATCATCTTGTCCCGCGGACCGTTCACTGTCGACGGCGAAAAGGAGCTTCTTTCCACCAACGGTGTCGAGGCCCTCGTGACCAAGAACTCCGGTGGCGCGCTCACGCACGCCAAGCTTGAGGCCGCCCGTGAACTCGGCATCCCCGTCATCATCGTGCAGCGCCCGCCGCTTCCCGAAGGCGGCACCCTCGTCCACTCCGCAGCTGAAGCTGTAGCTGCGCTTTCATAATCGGGGGTGCGGTGTACCCCCGCTGTGTCCTGCGTGGTGCGTTGTGGCGCGCTAGCGTGCGGGGTATGGAAGGAAATTCTCGGGGGGATTATTTACTCCTCTATGCAGATACGATGAACTCCATCCTTGCCCAGTATCAAGGGTGGAGTGTCAACAAGCTTATTCGGGGTGGTGCTGATCCGGTGCATGCCCGGGTGATTAAAAACCTGTGCAGCATCTACTTCGGGGCCACCAACGCCACCGTCAAACAGGAGCACTGCCGTCAACGCTCCACCGCCAACCATCACACGATTGAATCGCTGCGGGAGATTGAACGGCATGTGCGCAAGCTGAAAAACAAAAACCACGCCTGGAAACTCCGCATCGGCCTGTTGCAACAACCAGCAGACCAGGCAGCGATCCAACACCGCGCCACAGAACTACTGGCTGTTATTGATGACCATGGGGTGGATAACCCTAAAAAGTCGGTGTCCACCAGGCGGGTGAAAAACTCCACCTTGAAGGATCTGTGTGTGCGCACCTCCAGTCACCTTGTGACCCAGGCGGTGAATGCAGCGAAAGCGTACGCGGAAAAGGAAGGCATCGACCTTGCCGACGCCATCTGCCAGCTGATCCTGGGCAATGCCACCGGCAAGGTGGCGACGGTGATTCCTGCGGTGATTGTGCCGTTGAACCCAAACGTGCTGGGGGCAACACCAGCAGAACGCGCCCGGGCTGTCCTGTCTTTGACGGATGGGTCACTGATGCAGGTGAAAGACTTCACCCAAGTACAACTCACCCGATTCG
>ERZ1031137.43-NODE-43-length-42471-cov-10.785364_pt1 | contig 42471 bp, 36 predicted proteins | sample MGYA00517293_ERZ1031137 | MGnify/ENA primary metagenome ERZ1031137 (study PRJEB33718, sample SAMN03159763) | human skin metagenome | collected 2014-05-20 | study: EMG produced TPA metagenomics assembly of the PRJNA266117 data set (Human skin bacterial metagenome...
CGACTCCTACGACGAGCAGGGCAACTACATCTTCCCGGAGGGCTTCGACCCGGAGACCAACGAGTGGATGGAAGGCTTCGAGACCCAGCGCGCCGAGTGGGAGGCTCGCTACGCAGAGGCAGAGCGTCACCACCAGCTGCACGCTGCCCAGATCGAGCGTCACCGCGCTGCAGCTGCCGAGGCTGCAGAGACCGCTTCGAACTACTCCTCCGAGTCCGGCGAGGCAGTTCCGGCTGCTCCGGCCGCACCGGCTGCAGACAACGCAGGCGGCACCCTGGCTTCCGACGAGCAGCTCGCTGCTCTGCGCGAGAAGCTGGCTGGCAACTAAGCTAGGCCGCTAAGGGCTTATACGTCCCTTTGAGAAATCGCCCCGGCGAGGTTTTCCTCGCTGGGGCTTTTTCGTGCCTTCTTTGCTTTACGACGGGCATCTGCTCGGCCTTGTTCTTATAGCGGCGGCTTGGGGGGGGGGCTTGCTGCATTTTTGGTCCTGGTGTTGGGGCTTTGGGCCATAAAGGTGGCGCCGCTGTTGCCTAAAGCGGGCTTGCGCTTCACCAGAAGTGGCTTGCTGCACAGTAACGGGCTGCTGGCGAAGCGCAAGCCGTCCTATTGGCCCTAAGGGCCCTAATGTCCTGGTGGCCTTGTCGATTTTGGTGGCTCTGGCTGCCCTTACTGCCGTTGACAGCCTATCTTTCTGCCCATATGATTGATGACATGACAACAAAGGACGAAGCCAAGCAGGTAGATAACGCTAATCACGTAGAGGATTCCGCCCATTCTACCGGTGGTGTGTACTCCCAGGAGGGTAAGGACTTTAACCGCGACACCCGCTATATCAACGACCGCATTGTTAAGGACGGTCGCGAGGTAGGCGACGGAATTAAGACGTGGCCCGTTGAAGCCGGTCGCTACCGCCTCATCGCGGCTCGCGCGTGCCCATGGGCACACCGCACGCTTATTGTTCGCAGGTTGCTCGGCTTGGAAGATGCAATTTCAGTCGGAATTCCAGGGCCAGTGCACGATGCCCGCTCCTGGGCATTCGACAAGGGACCAGGTGGCCGTGACGAAGTACTAGGCTACGAGCGCCTCCAGGAGGCATTCCTCAAGCGTTTCCCGGACTACCAGCGCGGCATTACTGTTCCGGCCATCGTCGAGATCGAGTCGGGCGAGGTCGTGACCAATGACTTTCCCTGGATCACCTTGGACTTCATTACCGAGTGGACCGAGTTCCACCGCGAAGGCGCCCCGGATCTTTACCCGGTGGAGATGCGCGAGGAAATGGATGAGCTTATGCAGTTCATCTACACCGAGATCAACAACGGCGTCTACCGCTGTGGTTTCGCAGGCTCGCAGGACTCCTACGACAAGGCTTACGACCGGCTGTTCAATGCCCTAGACAAGGTTTCTGAGCGCTTGGAGACCCGCCGTTACCTCATGGGCGACCACATCACTGAGGCCGACATTCGCCTTTACACAACCCTCATCCGCTTCGATGCCGTCTACCACGGCCACTTCAAGTGCAACCGGAGCAAGATCTCCGAGATGCCGGTTCTATACAACTACCTGCGTGATCTCTTTCAGACTCCGGGCTTCGGCGACACCACTGACCTCGTCGATATCAAGCGCCATTACTACGAGGTCCACCGCGACCTCAATCCTTTAGGGATTGTCCCGAAGGGGCCGGAGCTCTCTGACCTGCTCCAGCCGCACGGCCGTGAGGCCCTTGGTGGCAGCCCATTCGGTAACGGCACCGCCCCGGCCCCAGTCAACCCAGATCCCGTTGAAGAGGGTCACCGCATCGAGGATCTCGTCGTAAAGCACTAACGTGCGGGGGCGTGTCCACGTACCCTTAGAGACATGCTCAAAGTAGGACTAACCGGTGGCATGGGCAGTGGGAAATCTACGGTCGCCCGTAGGTTTGCCGAGCTCGGTGCTGTCATCATCGACGCTGATCAGATCGCTCGCGATGTCGTCGAACCCGGGGAACCGGCGCTGGCCGAACTCGCCGAAGCTTTCGGCGAGGGCATTTTGCTTGACGACGGCTCCCTCAACCGCGGCGAACTTGCGAAGCGGGCCTTCGTATCCGCGGAGAAGACGGAGCTGCTGAACTCCATCACCCATCCGCGTATTGAGCAGCGCACCGAAGAGCAGTTCAACGCGGCAGGTGACGCCATCATTGTTTTTGACTCTCCGCTGTTGATTGAAATGGGGCAGTCGGAAGCACAGGACCTCGTCGTAGTTGTGCATACCCCGGTGGAGGTCCGTCTCGACCGTCTGGTGGAAAGCCGCGGTGTAGACCGAGAGGATGCGAAGCAGCGCATCGCTAAGCAAATCAGCGATGACAAGCGCCTGCAGTTCGCCGACGTGGTTCTGGAAAACTCAGGCACCGAGGAGGACCTCGTGCGCCAGGTCGACCGGATTTGGGAGCGGATTATTCAGCCGCTGAATCAGATTCGTCAGCTGCAGGCCGGGCAGCAAGATAATTCCGCAGCCGGGTGATAGCCTTCTCAATCACCTCGGCGCGCTTGCAGAAAGCGAACCGCACCAGGTAGCGGTACTTTTCTGACTCTGGGTCATCCACAAAAGCGGTGACGGGGATGGCTGCGACGCGGCATTCCTTGACCAGGCGGGTGCAGGTCTCCAGGGCGTCGCCAAGCCCCCAGCTCGAGACATCGGCGACGACAAAATACCCTGCCTGCGGCGTGAAGGCATCGGCGCCAAGGCCCTCCAAGCCCTCGGCGAGGAGCCGCATGTTGCCCTCGAGCTGACCTGCCAGCTCGTCCACCCATGGGGCACATTCCTGCAGGCCACGGGCGACTGCGGGCTGAAGGGGAGTGGCGCCGACATAGCTCAAGAACTGCTTGGCCTTGACGACGCCATCGAGTAGTTCGGTCGGGGCGAGCGCCCAGCCAATCTTCCAGCCGGTGACGTTGAATGTTTTTGCGGCACTGGACACGACAATGGTCCGCTCGCGCATGCCGGGCAGAGCGCTGATGGAAGAGTGTGACAATCCGTTGAAGTACAGGCGTTCGTAGACTTCGTCGGCAAGCACGAGTAGATTGTTTGCGATGGCGACATCGGCGATGGCCTGCAAGTCCTCCTCCGTGAGGACGGTGCCGGTGGGGTTGTGCGGCGAATTGATGATAATCATGGCCGTTTTAGCGGTGACGGCATCGGCAAGCGCGCTGCGGTCGAGCGACCAGGAGCGTGCCGTGCCGGAAGCTGCGGGGATGAGCGGCACCGCGGTATATGTGCAGTTAGCCAGTGCGATGACGGCTTTGTACGAGTCGTAGTACGGCTCGATGACGATGACGTGGCTGCCGGGTTCGAGATGCCCCAAGGCGGTGGCGGCAATCGCCTCCGTGGCGCCGACCGTGACGAGGCATTCGGCGTCGGCGTCGTAGACCTGCCCCGTGCGGCGGGCGCGATCGGCGACGATAGCCTCGCGGAGCACCTTCATGCCGCGGCCGGGGCCGTACTGGTTGTTTCCTCCAGCTATCTGATGTCGCGCCTCCGCGAGCACCTCCGCCGGCCCATCCCAATCGGGGAAGCCCTGCCCAAGATTGATTGCCTCGTGCTCGGTAGCGAGGCGGGACATGGTGGCGAAGATGGTCTCGCCGAAGGGGCGCAAGCGGGAAACTGTCATGGTTTCACTGTAGGCGGGAGTTTTGCGGGCTTGTTGCGATTCCCCATCGGCGAATCGCGGCTGGCGGCCAGCAGTTGCACCGACTGCCGACCGCCACCTGGTGCGCTAGTACATGTAAATCTTCGCGTTGTTGCCGCCGGTGCACACGACAACGTCGTCTTGTGTGCTGCAGCTGAGGTCGTAGGTCTTCCCGGTCGCGGGACTCTTGGCCTTGATGTTTGGCTGCAGGTGGTCGCGGATATTGTCCTCCGAGGCGTTAAGCCCCTCGGTCTGCTGGTTGAATACGGCCTTCGCAAAGTCGCAGCTGGTGTTTGGCCCCGCCGCGATGAGGTTGAGGCCGTACCCATCGCCGTAGATGCAGGTGGTTGCCTGTTCGCCCGCCGCCGTGAAGGTGGATCCCGGCGAGGGGTTGTTGTAGATTTCGGCGGTCATGTCCTGACGAAGCTTGCTCCCGTCGCCATTGTCATCGCTTTCGCTTGACGACGTCGATGTGCCACCAGTCTCCGCCGTCGTTGTGTCGCCTTCCTGGTCCGGTGCGGAACCGGTTGGGTTAGGCGTGTTGCCCGAACCCTTGTCAGATACGCCATCCTCGGTCTGAGTAACGGTGGTGGTTTCAACCGGAGTAGCAGATTCGGGCGCTGCTTCGGTTTCCTGTGTTGAGCAGGCGGTGAAAGCTAATGCGGTGGTGGCGAGGATACCGGCCACAAGGGCTCGGTGTGAGGTTGCTTTTCGAGTGGTGGAACCTGGGCGAGTCGTAGCGTGCGTGTGGACTGGTGTGCGGCGCGAGGTGTTCATAGGCGCCAGGCTAGTTGCTGTTCGGTCAGTTTTCATTACAAAATAAATAACAATTCGGCAAATGGATCGCGGTTTATCTCGCAATATCGGCTGTTTATCGCTGCTTATTGGCGTAGCCAACCGTTGGATTCCATTCCCAAACTTTCTGACAGGCAGGCCATCCTGGTTTATAGTCCATGCGGGGACGGCGCTTTTGTACCCATCGGATTGCCTGCTCGATCTCGTCGAGGACGCTGTCGAGATTCCAATTGATGCATGAGTCCGTGAACCGCAGGACTATCCAGCCGTGCAGCGTGCCGGAGTTGGTCTTCCAGCGATCTGTGATGAACGAGTCCTCGTTGGCGTGGTACTTCTCTGAGTCAACTTCGATGGCTATTTTCCACTGGTCAAGCAGGATGTCGAAGCAGTAGGGGCCGATGTACTGGTTCATTCGGATGCGGTACCCGCGCTTGATTAGTGGACGGGCCAGCTTGCGCTCGAGTTCGCTGCATGAGCCAATCGGCGTGGTAGCGATGGTTTCACGCAGCCAGGCGGGAACTTTCCGCATCCGGCTGAGGTCGTGGTTGAGTCGCTTCTCGCCGCCCCGGCCGGCGTAGTGTGTTTCCAGGATTCTGCGTGCGAAGTCTTTTGAAGCTCGTGCTGCCCAGAGTGCTTCGACAACTGGGAGGCCATTGATGCTGGTGTAGGACGGTAGGCGGCTGTGCCTAATGGAGAAGGTCTCGGCCTGAACTGATCCCGCGCCTTCTGCCTGGATAGGAAGTGTCAGGGGAAGTCTCAAGTGGATTTGAGCTGCGCTTTTACCGGTTAGCGCAATGCTTTTGTAATGCCCCGTGATTGCTCGGGCGACTGAGGCGGGAGAGTGGTCGTCAATGTAGAGGCCACGTACCAATTTAATTAGCCTGCCTTGTTGTAGGAGGGCTCTGGTCTTTTTCTCTCCGATGCCGAGTGCACGCAACTCGGCCGTGGTGAAACTTCCCATGGTCGGGACTCTAAGCTTTTTCGGCCCAGGGACTTCGCTGCGAGAGAGGCTCCACGTCCAATCTGTGGACAACTTTCAGGGTGTGGATAACCCAGGCCTCCCGCAGCCTTGCAGCCTCGCAGCCTCGCAGCCGCAGCCGCGGACCATCGATAAGACGGCTTGCGCTTCACCAGGAGTCAGTCCATGCGCACTAAGGGCCAGCTGGTGAAGCGGAACCCGCCTTTGCTGGCCTGGCACCGACTTTATGCCAGCCTTGTCCAAATCTGTACCGATTTTAATGTTGGTCCGGAACTCGACAGCCGCTCCTAGGCTCTGGACCCTAGCCCTGGACAGCCCAAAGCCCCAGGAAGTAACGTAACCAGCCGCTTTCAAGACAGCCTTCGCTACGCTGGGAACTATGGCATTTGCAGCAGAGCAACCCGTCCTCGCACACTCGGAGTTCCGTCCCGTCGGTGAAGTCGAGCGCGCTGAGGGAACCTTCGAGGTCATCAGCGAATTCGAACCGTCGGGCGACCAGCCGCAGGCAATCGCGGAACTGTCGGAGCGCCTAGATAGAGGCGAGCGCGAGGTAGTCCTGATGGGTGCCACGGGCACCGGTAAGTCAGCCACCGCAGCGTGGTTGATCGAAAAGGTGCAGCGGCCAACCCTCGTCATGGCACCGAACAAGACGCTTGCGGCCCAGCTGGCCAATGAGCTCCGCAGCCTGCTGCCAAACAACGCGGTCGAGTACTTCGTTTCGTACTACGACTACTACCAACCCGAGGCCTACATCGCGCAGACCGATACATATATTGAAAAGGATTCCTCCATCAACGAGGACGTGGAGCGCCTGCGCCACTCGGCTACTTCAGCGCTGCTGTCGCGTCGCGACGTAGTCGTCGTCAGCTCTGTTTCTTGCATCTATGGCCTGGGTACCCCGCAGTCATACCTCGACCGTTCGGTGTGGCTGAAGGAGGGCGAGGAAGTCGACCGCGACCAGTTCCTGCGCCTTTTGGTGGACATTCAGTACGCCCGCAATGACATTGCCTTTACCCGCGGCACCTTCCGAGTAAAAGGTGACGTGGTCGACATCATCCCGGCCTACGAAGAAAAGGCCGTGCGGGTGGAGTTCTTCGGCGACGAGATTGATTCGCTGTACTACCTCAATCCAGTCACGGGCGACGTCATCGACCAAGTCCCTGAGCTGCGCATCTTCCCAGCTACGCACTACGTCGCAGGCCCGGAGCGGATGGAACGGGCCGTCGCGGACATCAAGGCCGAACTCGCCGAACGCCTGGCGGATCTGGAAAACCGGGGCAAGTTGCTGGAAGCACAGCGTCTGCGCATGCGCACGGAGTACGACCTCGAAATGATTGAACAGGTCGGCTTCTGCTCCGGCATTGAGAACTACTCGCGCCACATCGATGGTCGCGCGCCGGGCTCGGCCCCCGCGACGCTCATTGACTATTTCCCGGAGGACTTCCTCACCATCATCGATGAGTCGCACGTCACCGTGCCGCAGATTGGCGGCATGTTCGAGGGCGATGCCTCCCGTAAGCGCAACCTCGTCGACTTCGGTTTCCGCCTCCCATCGGCGCTGGATAACCGCCCGCTGACGTTCGACGAATTCGATGCCAGAGTGGGCCAGGTCGTGTTCATGTCCGCAACGCCGGGTGACTATGAGCTCGAAAAGACCGGTGGCGAGTATGTGGAGCAGGTTATTCGTCCGACTGGGCTGGTGGACCCCAAGATCGTCGTTAAGCCTACTGAGGGGCAGATCGATGATTTGATCGGCGAGATCCGAAAGCGCACCGAGCGTGACGAGCGCGTTCTTGTGACCACCCTGACGAAGAAGATGGCGGAGGATCTGACCGACTACCTGCTCGAAAATGGTGTGCAGGTGCGGTACATGCACTCGGATGTTGATACGCTCAAGCGCGTTGAGTTGCTGCGGCAGTTGCGTCTCGGCGAGTACGACGTGCTGGTCGGCATTAACCTGCTGCGCGAGGGGCTGGACTTGCCCGAGGTTTCGCTGGTGGCAATCCTCGACGCCGACAAGGAGGGATTCCTGCGTTCGGAGCGCTCGTTGATTCAGACGATTGGTCGTGCCGCGCGAAACGTCTCCGGCGAGGTGCACATGTACGCCGACAAGATCACCGATTCCATGCGGTTCGCCATCGACGAGACGGAGCGCCGCCGCGAAAAGCAGATTGCTTACAACACTGAGCATGGCATCGATCCGCAGCCGCTGCGCAAGAAGATCGCGGACATTTTGGATCAGGTCTACGACAACGCTGACACCGATTACGAAGGCAAGACCGGTGCGGCCGCTGATGCGCTGCTCTCGCGTGCCGACGGCTCGGGCGCGGCCGATGGTGCCAGCGGTAAGCAGATGCCGAGGGCTGAGCTCGAGGCGCTTATCGCGGACCTGTCGGAGCAGATGGCCGCGGCTGCGCGAGAGTTGAAGTTCGAGCTCGCGGGGCGCTTGCGCGATGAGATTTTCGACCTCAAGAAGGAACTTAAGGGGATGATTGAGGCCGGTGTCGAGTAGTTTTTTGCTACTGTTGTGGGAAGTAAAACAGTGTATTCGCGAAAGTGGCTCTGGCCAGTGGGTTCGGGGCAACGACGGCGTTACGCACGATGAACTGTTTTAATGCAACTTCCACAGTGAGGGATAGTTTTCATGAGTGATTACAAGACCATTGTTGTCGGCACGGATGGTTCTAAGTCGTCGCTGCTCGCAGTAGAGCGCGCTGCCTCGATTGCTGCTGCTTTCGATGCCACCCTGGTTATCGGCTGCGCTTACTACGAGACCGCAGAGGATGCGTCCAAGACCCTGCGCCAGGATTCGGTTCAGGTCCTCGGCGATGACCCGGCTCAGAAGAACCTGGCTGCTGCTAAGGAGGCCGCAGAGGCTGTCGGTGCTACCAAGGTTGAGACCGAGGTTCGCTCCGGCTCCCCGGTTGAGGCTCTGATGTCCCTGGTCACCGACCGCCGCGCTGACCTGCTGGTGGTCGGTAACCGCGGCATTAACTCGCTGACTGGTCGTCTGCTGGGCTCCGTGCCGGCGGATGTTGCTCGTCAGTCGGACTGTGACGTCATGATTGTTCACACTGTGAGCTAATAAAACGGTGAGCTAACAGTTTAGCTTTCGCTTTAAACCGGCATCTCTTAGTTGAGGTGCCGGTTTTTCTATTGCCGGCCGGTGATAATCCCTTCTTCAACTACAAAAGGCCAGCTAATTCCGTTTCTGGTTAAGACCTGGTTGCGAAGGGATTCAGGAAGAATTTCGGTGCGGCTGCCGTAGCCCATGAGGTACTCGTCAAAAGCGGGCAGTCGAAGCGTCAGTGAAAGCGCGGCTTCAAGCTCGGCTTCAGTTACGTTCTGCTGCCATGTCGGCATGAAGTACTCATTTTGCGCGAGATTTTCGCCGATGAATTCTGTGCCAGTTGGCGCGTCCGGAGAGGCAGAGGAATCGAGGGAGAAAGGAACTATTAAGTGGTCGATAAGCTTAAGGGCCTTTTTCGCTTGAGTTTTCGTCATCCCCAGCCACCACGCGAAGTCAGCTACACAGATAGGTCCGCGGGAATTAACATAGCGCCAGGCAATGTCGGCCAGCGTGGAATCAGCTGAGTGTTCTGTGCTGGAGCCCTCTGTGGTATTTGCTGAGAGGCCGCCTTTGAAAGTTACGTCGGCAAGCAGTACGAAGGTATCTTCGGATCCTTTTCGTGGCCCTTGGACGACAGCGCCTTCGCCGCCGAATGTGCGCAGTAGGTGAGGACCTCTTTGTTCCGTGGGGTCTATTCCATGATCTGCGAAAACCTCATAGGCTTCAGTCCGAGTCAGCGGGTCGGACAGGCCACGTGAGCGCAATTCGGAATGAAATGCTGCCCTTGCGGTCTGCACATCATCTTGAGAAAGCCCGAGTGTCGTACGACGTCTTGCTGCTGCCTTTTCGATGCGCGGATTCGTCAACCTCATAATTGCTCGCGCGTCTTGCGCTGAAACAAAGTGCAGGGTGCCTCGTTGCGACCAACAGCGAACGATGTCGTAAGAAGAAATGGCTGCTAAAACATCGTCGGTGGTGCTGCCACTGCGCAAGGCGATGGCATCAACACCGTTCGAATAATTCTGTCCTTGCAGAGCAACCATGCCATGCGTTGCTGATAATGCAGGCGACTTGAGGTTTGTATTCCAATCGCTGCGTGCTTGACTTGCAGCTAACCCCTGGGCAATGAGACGGCGTGCGCGAAGTTCAGCTAGCTGAGGTAGATAGTTTTGGGACATTATGTCTCACTCATTCTGTACGGCACTATCCTCGTCATTCTAACCACTGCAGCTCCGGCAAAACGCCTGACTGCTGAGGCGCCACAACAATTAGCCCCTGGGTCGCACGAGTCAGTGCAACATACAGGTCCTGTAGCCCCTGCGGAGACTGTGCCACAATCTGGTCGGGCGCAACGACGATGACCTCGTCGAATTCCAGGCCTTTTGAGGTCGTAATGTCGTAGACCGCGCAGTTGGTGAGTTTGCTGGGGCGAGTAGCAGGTGCGTCATCGGCGGCACTAGCCCCGCCAGCACCATCAGGGTCACCATCTCCATCAGCTCCACCACCGAGGAACTCCCGCACCTCCGCGCGCGTGGCTTCGAGCAATTCGGCGGGCGCGATCACAGCGACCAGGCGGTCCGGCTGCGCAACCTGCTCCACATGCGTCAGAGCCTCCGCGACGGTGTGGGCCTGAACAGGCTTGCGGCCGGTCGCGCGGATCGACTGCGGCGCCTCCAGCTCCGGGTCAATCTCAGCCAGGACGCTGGCGGCAACCTCCATCACCTCAGCTGGGGTGCGGTAGTTGACGGTTAGCTCGTGGAGATGCCACCTCGATCCGATGATGGGTTCCAGCACATCGTCCCAGGTCGCGGCACCTGCGGGGGAGCCCGTCTGGGCCACGTCACCGACGAGAGTCATCCAGCCGTTGGGGCTGCGGCGGCGCAGCATTCGCCAGGCCATCGCGGAGAGTTCCTGAGCCTCGTCGACGATGACATGGCCGTAGGCCCACAGGCGATCCGCCGCCGCCCGCTCGGCGGTGGATCGCAGGTCGCGCTCACGGTGGCGTTCGGCCAGTGCCTCGGCATCGATGACGTCATACGCTGACAAAATTTCGGCCTCAAAGCCGTCGTCAAGATCCTGGGACGCAGAACTGGACAGGGTATCCAACGCGCCCTGCGCCTCCTCGACGCGGGCCTGCCAATCCTCTTCATCGGCCTCCGCGTCACCAACTGGGCCGAGGAGTTCCGCCAGCTCGTCGAGAAGCGGGGCGTCGGAAGGCATCCAGTCGGTGCCTTCCGGCCGGTAGAGAGCCTCGCGCGTCAGCTCGTCGTAATCGGTGGCGGCGTAGTCGATGGCCTCGCGAGAGCTCAGCAGTTCCGACAGCACCCGCTCGGGCGTAAGCGCAGGCCACAGCTCGTCGAGGATGTCGGCAACTGCTCCGGATTCGTCGATTTCGTCGCGTAAGTCGGCAACGTCGGTCACGGACAGCAGGTTCTCGCCGCCCAGCGGGTCGGCGCCGATGACCTCGGCCATCTGCGCGGCCAGGAGCTCCACCACGTGATCGCGGAAAATCGGCCGGGCCAGATTGTGGGGTTTCCGAGTCCGCCGCGCACGCGTGCGTGCAGCTTTCACCATGTCAGGTGTGATCGTCAGGGTGATGTTGTCGTTCCGGACTTCAAGAGGTTCCGCGGGGAGCTCCTGGTAGGCCCGCACGGCTTCGCGCAGGATAGTGAGCATCTCAATCGAGCCCTTAACTTCCTGCGCAACCAGGGGTTCGGGGTTGTGTCCGTCGATAAGCGCGTTGGAACCGCGCACGCCGGGGTAGAGATCGGCAATGGTGGTCAGTACCACGCCCGTTTCGCCGAGGCTCGGCAGCACGCGCGAGATGTAGTCGAGGAAGGTTGTGTTCGGGCCGATGATGAGGACACCGGTTTTCGCCAGTTGATCGCGGTAGGTGTAGAGAAGCCATGCGACGCGATGCAGCGCCACTGCCGTCTTGCCTGTGCCGGGACCGCCCTGGACGACCAGGGTGCCGCGGGTGGAGTCGCGGATGATGAGGTCCTGCTCGCGCTGAATGGTCTCCACAATGCCGCGCATATGGCCGGTGCGCGCTTGATTCATGACCTCCCGCAGCACCGATTCGCCACCGACGCCCGCTTCAACTTCGGTCTCGTGTGCGCTGTCGGCTTCCTCTCCGGAGAGCCATTCGTCGTCAATGCTGCGGACCTTCCGGCCGTGAGTGCGCAGGTGTCGACGCAGACTGACTCCCTCGGGATGCGCGGTCGTGGCCAGGTAAAACGGGCGCGCGCCGTCGGCACGCCAATCCATGATGACCGTGCGGTAGTCGTCGTCTTCATCGGACAGGCCGATTCGCCCGATGTATCGCTTATCGACGGTCGCCCCCGGCCCTTCCTCTGACAAAGGATTGTCGGGGTCTGTGTCATCGATATCGATTCGACCAAAGACCAGGCCGATCTCGGCTGAGCGGTAGCGGTCCAGATTAGCCTGTAGTCGGTGGTATTCCACCTCGCGTTCCACGCGGGCTTGCGGGTCTGGGTCGTCGATGAGCATGACCTGGCGCAGGTACTCTTGGTCGCGCTCGCGTGCCCGGTCGAGGAAGCTGAACGCACGGTCGACGTAGGCCTGTTCGGCAGCGAGGATGCTTTCTTCTTCTCGCTGTGGTGCTGAACTTGCCTGGTCCGGCAGACCTGCCTGGCCAGTGTGGCCAATGCGGCCTGTCTGGTCCTGCCCGGGCTCGGATGCGCGCGACGCCAACCTGGTCTCCTCAACGAATCGCAAAATTAGTGCTAACTGATGTGCTGAATGAATATAAAAATATGAAAACGCTCCCGCACGCGTAGTGGCGTGGGGAGCGTTTAAGTATACCGCTTTAACTGCGGCAGCAAACTTACTGCAGGCGCTTCTGCGCCTTCTTTGCGGACTTCTTGGCCTCCTTGGAAGCCTTGGCTGCGCGCTTGCGCAGTTCCTTGCGCTGCTTGCGAGTGTCCTTCTTGAGATCCTTGCCCAGGTCCTCGGCATAGTCGCGCGCGTCCTCAGCGAGCTCGGTGGCCTTGGCAATCCAGTCGTCCTTGTTGTCCTCGACGTAGCTCTTAGCGGTGTCGAAGGCGTCGGTGAGCTGCTCGCGCCAGCCGTCCTTGTTGTCCTCGACGTATTCACGAGCGCCATCGGTGGCCTCAGAAGCGCGGTCGCGGAGCAGGCCGGCCTTTTCGCGGACGTTCTCGCCGGCGGAAGCGAAGGCTGCGCTGATTTCCTCAGTGCGCTGCTCGGTTTCAGACTTGGTCGGCAGGGCAGCCTGAACCTTCTTGTTCAGCTGCTTGCCAGCCTTCTCAGCGCGCCAAGCGACACCCGGCTTGCCGTCGGTGTCAGCAGTAGCCAGGAAGAGGCCGCCCAGCAAACCGATGTCGGTCAGGAAACCAGTGCGGCGAGCTGCCTTCTCCTTCGAATCCTGGGTCTCCCAGAATGCGTGGCGAGCCAGCATCGTCGGAACTTGTGCAGCGACCAGAGCGGTGGCGGACAGGCGTGGGGCCTTACCCAGAGCGTAGAGGGAACCCGCAGCAACCTTGGTGCCAGCGACGACCTGGACAACCAGCTTCTCGCTATTTGGCACGTACTTGTTGTACTGGTTCGGGGTTACGGAGCGGACGCGGGCAATTAGGTCGCGTGCGCCCTCTTCATGATCCTTTTGGTTCATCAGCGTGTCGACACCGTCGGCAACGAAAACCGAGGCCAGCATTGGTCGGGCAAACTTGCGAATCATCTAAATTCCATCTCCTTTGTCGTCCAGGTGAAACCGTGTTTTTGGCCATCTGGTCGCTGTAATTCACTATTAATCCTACGCAGCCCGGCCTATTTATGTCGCGGGAATGACAAGTTTTTCAGAAGCTCCGGCTGCATCCAGCGCTGCCAACCACACTCATCCAGCACTACCGACCACGCTCATCCAGCACTACCAACCACGCTGGCGCCAGTTCTCGACCTCGGGGCTCTCGACACCAACTGTGGTGTCTTTGCCGTGGCCGGGGTGAATCACCGAGTCGGCGGGGTAGACGTGGAAGACGCGGCTCTCGACATCGTCGATAAGCTGCGTGAAATCCTCGGGCGAGTACGTTTTGCCGACACCGCCTGGGAAGATGCTGTCACCGACGAAGAGGTGGTGTGACGGGGTGTCGTCGGAAAGCGCGCCGGCCTCCTTGGCGGACAGGTCGAGGCAGAGACCGCCCTTGGTGTGTCCGCGCAGGATGAACGTGGGCAGCGTGATGCCCTGGCCGAACGTGATGGTCTCGCCGCCGTCGAGCTGCTGGTCGGCGGGCTCGGGAATGTCGGCAGCGTCGAGGCTGGACGTGATGTGGCGGGCCGGGAATGCCTGTAGAAGTTCGCCGAGCGCCTGGACGTGATCGCCGTGGGAGTGCGTGGTGACAATCGTGCGCACCTGCGCGCCGACGTGCTCAACCAGGCGGATTAGGTGCTCGGCGTCGGTGGCGGCGTCGATAAGTAGAGAACTGTCGGGCTCGCGGGAGTCGACCAAAAGGTAGACGTTGTTGTCCATCGGTCCGACGGAGGTCTTATAAATAGTGACATTGCCGTAGTCAATGCGCTCAACGCCGCGCGTGCTCGGCGAGTTGGAGTAGGGGCTGATTGTAATGTCGTCGTTCATGCGCCCCAGGGTAATGAGGTGTCTGTCGGCGCGCTAGGAGCGCAACGTAACCACGAGTCTCTGAACACATGTGCGAAAAATTGGTTATGGGCTGTAGACTAGTCGGCAGTGAATCGTCGACGAATTGAGGTTTCCCACTGTGGCTGAACGTCTAGTGGTCAGAGGCGCCCGCGAGCATAACCTGCAGGGTGTTGACATCGATTTGCCCAGAGACAAGATGGTGGTTTTCACCGGTCTGTCGGGGTCGGGTAAATCGTCACTGGCATTTGACACAATTTTCGCCGAGGGCCAGCGCCGTTACGTGGAGTCGCTGAGCTCCTATGCGCGCATGTTCCTGGGGCAGATGGAAAAGCCCGATGTAGAGATGATTGAGGGGCTCTCGCCGGCGGTGTCGATCGACCAGAAGTCGACGAACCGCAACCCGCGCTCGACCGTCGGAACCATCACTGAAGTGTATGACTACCTGCGTCTTCTCTACGCGCGCACCGGTACTCCGCACTGTCCGACCTGTGGGGAAGTAATCTCCTCACAGACTCCACAGCAGATCGTCGATCAGGTCATGGAAATGCCGGAGGGCACCAAATTCCAGGTCCTCGCACCCGTCGTGCGCACGCGCAAGGGTGAATTCGTCGACCTGTTTGAACGCCTCGCATCCGAGGGATACGCGCGTGTCATCGTCGATGGTGAAATGCACCGTCTGACGGATCCGCCGAAGCTGAAGAAGCAGGTCAAGCATGACATTGACGTGGTCATTGACCGTCTCCAGGTGAAGGAGTCGCAGCAGCGCAGGCTCACCGATTCCGTCGAAACGGCGCTTCTGCTTGCCGACGGCGTCGTGGTCATCGACGCCGTCGGGCTAGAGGCGGACGACCCGCGTCGAACTCAGCGGTTCTCGGAGAAGATGGCCTGCCCGAATGGGCACCGTATTGCTATCGATGAGTTGGAGCCACGGTCGTTTTCCTTTAACTCGCCGTATGGTGCGTGCCCGGAGTGTGACGGTATCGGCACCAAGCTGGAGGTGGACACGGACCTGGTGATTCCAGATCCGTCGCTGCCGACGATTGAGGCGATTGCGCCATGGCGGCAGACGCTGAACAAGAAGTACTTTGAAAAACTGGTCGAGGGGCTCGCCACCGAGATGAGCTTCGACCCGACCACGCCTTTTGAGGAACTTACAGCGCCGCAGCGCAAGGCCCTGCTGCATGGTTCCAGCCACAAGGTCACGGTGCGTTACCGCAATCGGTATGGCCGCACTCGCCAGTACACCGCACCTTTCGAAGGCGTGATGCCGTACCTGCACCGCAAGCTGTCACAGGCGGAGAGCGACTCTCAGAAGGAGCGTTTCCAGGGGTACATGCGTGAGGTGCCGTGCCCGGCATGTAGCGGTACTCGTTTGCGTCCGGAGATTCTTTCGGTGACGTTGGATTCGGCGGAGTTCGGGCAGAAGAATATTGCCGAGCTGACAGAGCTATCGGTTCACGATGGCTCGGCATTCCTGAATTCGCTGACTCTGGGCAAGCGCGAGGAAATGATTGCCGGGCGTGTTCTGCGTGAGGTGCAGGCTCGTCTGAAGTTCCTGCTTGACGTTGGCCTGGATTATCTGTCCCTGTCTCGTTCGGCAGGCACGCTGTCCGGTGGTGAAGCGCAGCGAATTCGTCTGGCCACACAGATTGGTTCGGGGCTCGCTGGCGTGCTCTACGTCTTGGATGAGCCCTCGATTGGTCTTCACCAGCGTGATAACAACCGTCTAATCAAGACTCTGAAAAACCTGCGCGACCTGGGCAATACCCTGATTGTGGTCGAGCATGATGAGGACACGATTCGCGAGGCCGATTGGCTGGTCGACATTGGGCCAAAGGCCGGTGAATACGGTGGACAAATCGTCTACCAGGGTGAACCGTCTGGCATCGTTGACTGCGAGGAATCACTGACAGGTGCGTATCTCTCGGGTCGTCGGGTATTGGCGGTGCCGGAGAACCGTCGTGCGATTGATAAGTCGCGCATGGTGACGGTCAAGGGCGCTCGCGAAAACAACCTGAAGAAGATTGACGTGAAGTTCCCCCTCGGCGTGTTGACCTGCGTTACGGGTGTTTCCGGGTCCGGCAAGTCCACCTTGGTCAACGAAATCCTGGCCAAGGTGATGAGCAACGAGCTCAACGGTGCTCGTCAGGTGCCGGGTCGACACAGCCGCGTGGAGGGGTTGGATCAGCTGGACAAGCTGGTGCAGGTAGACCAGTCGCCGATTGGTCGCACCCCGCGTTCCAACCCAGCGACGTACACCGGTGTGTTCGACAAGATCCGCAACCTCTTCGCCGAGACGCAAGAGGCCAAGGTTCGTGGTTATAAGCCCGGTCGTTTCAGCTTCAACGTCAAGGGCGGCCGCTGTGAGGCGTGTAAGGGCGACGGCACCATCAAGATTGAGATGAACTTCCTGCCGGACGTCTATGTGCCTTGCGAGGTTTGCCACGGCGCGCGCTACAACCGCGAAACGCTGGAGGTTCGTTACAAGGGCAAGACCATCGCTGAGGTGCTGGACATGCCCATCTCCGAGGCAGCGGAGTTCTTCGAGCCGATTCAGTCGATTGCGCGTTATCTCAATACGCTTGTCGACGTCGGCCTGGGCTATGTCCGTCTCGGACAGGCGGCAACCACACTCTCGGGCGGTGAGGCTCAGCGTGTAAAGCTGGCCAGTGAGCTGCAGAAGCGCTCCAATGGCCGGACGGTCTACATCTTGGATGAGCCGACCACGGGGCTGCATTTTGAGGACATCCGCAAGCTCATGTTGGTGTTGCAGGGCCTGGTGGACAAGGGCAACACCGTCATTGTCATTGAGCACAATTTGGATGTCATCAAGTCTGCGGATTGGATCATCGACATGGGGCCGGAAGGCGGCTCCGGCGGTGGCACCGTGGTTGTAGAGGGCACGCCGGAGGATGTCGCGAACTGTTCCGGCTCCCACACCGGGCAGTACCTGAAGCCGCTGCTTAAGTAGCTTAGGTAGTCGGGTCGTTTCCGTCGGAGATCTCAGGACCGTCGGTGCGGGTGATGCCTTCCATTCTGTCAGCAGCGGGGTCGGCATCTGCTGCGCCGCTCGCGCCGGCAGCGTCAGTATTGCTGGCGGTGCCGTCACGGTCCGGTGCCGCCGGCTCCTCGGCACTCTTCTGCTTCGCCCCGGAGACCGCCATGGCCAGCAGAATCAGACCACAGCCGAGGAACGCCAAGGCGCGGATAACGCCATCGAGCGTTGCCATGTCGTAGAAGATCAGCTTGACGATAGACAGCGCCGCAATCGTCAAACCCGCTGCCAGTCGCGCCGGAATGTGGTGGAACCTCTTCGATAGCACCAGCATGCCGGCAATCGTGGCCCAGAAAATACTCAGCAACATGTGTGCGGCGTTGAAGCTCACGCCAATAGTCGTGAGCAGCACGATAAATGGCATACCCAGTGCAGCCAGGCCAATCAGTGCAAAAGCTGGCGGTAGCTGCGACCTCGCTGCCGTCACGGCCAGGCCGACGTCGGCGCACAGCAGGAACAACAGCGAAAGCATTTCTGCCCACGTTGCCGAGTAGTCGTCCGCAGCACCGGCATTCAATGCTGCGGGCAGGATGTAGAGGTGTACTACCGTTGCGCCGAGCAGCCAGGTCAGTGCCGCAATCTTTGTATATGGTGCGACGGCATCCCGGGTTGGTTCAGGAGCCTGTAGTCGTGCGCCAATCGCGCCGTGCTTCGGTGCTGTGGCCAGCGCCCAGACAAAGAGCGCGGCACCGATGGAGATTGGGATGAGACCCCAAGTGTGGGGTCCAGTATCGGCTCCTGAGCTCCTTTCCGGGCCCGCCACCGCGAGCGCTAGCCAGGGCAGAATTGCCGTGGCCAAGGCCAATGGTGCGAGATAGCGGAAGATGGCACGGTTCCAAAGGAATACTGCAGCAATTGCGATGAACAGCACGAATCCGCCGTAGAACAGCAACCAGAGGCTGGAGGTGGACTGTGTGGCGTTGACCGTTGGGACTGCAGCTACAACCGGAGTCGAGAAGGCAACTACTGACGTGATGGTGACCAGATCGTCTTCCCAGGTGCTGGTTTCCGAAGGCTCGTCGTCAAGCTCGGGAGTGAGTTGGCGAGCCATCGCCAGCGGGCCGAACTGGGCAAACGCGAAAAGGGCAATGGTGAGTGCGGCGATTGCGGGTATCACCAGTGCATTGTTGGTCGTGATTACGCCGATGAGAACGTTTGCGCCGAGCAGGAATGCGACTACGTACTTCCGGAAGGGGACGTTCAGGAGGCAGGCGATAGCGGCGATGACCATCAGTTGAAGGGTGATTTGCGCGAGCGAGGAGCTCAGCGGGCGGGCGTGGAAGTTGAGGCCGATCGTCGCCCACAGCATTAATCCGGTGTTGATTGTGATTGTCCACGCCGCGGTTGCACTCGACTTCGTCCACCGCGCGCCGTATAGACCGACTGCGGCGAGAGGCAACATGATGAACAGCGTCGCTGCCACCGGAATCCAGTCGAGGAGGTAGGACATCGACATCGTTGTCAGGTGCGCAGCGGCAAGTGATGTCGCAATCAACGCCGTCACACCAGCAGGCGGTGCTTGACGACGGTGCGCTCGCACAGCCGCGACCGCGAGCACGGCGGCCAACAAGTAAGCCAGGATCACACGACCGGCTGGTCCAATCAGGCCGGATTGGATTGCGACCGCGACGAAAAACGCGATACCGGCAGCGGTGATGAGACCACCGAAGATGGCGATGATTCTGATGATTGCCTTCTCGTTGCGCCACCAGGGCTCGCGAGGTTCGCGCGGTGCCTCTGGCAGCTTCGGTGGCGGGGTGGAGTCTGTGGGAGAAGACTGTGGCATCTTCGAATCCCGCCGCCATTGGTGGGCAGAGGGGAAGTCAAACATCGGCTGCGCAGCTGCCTCGCTCTGTGGCAAGGGAGCTGGTTGATTCCGCCAGTCCGCTTGTGCTGGCGGTGGTGGCACCTGCATCTGCTGAGGCTGCTGGGGATACTGCGGTGTGGCCAGCATCTGCTCAGCCTGCGATTCCCAACGGGGAGGAGGTGCCTGGTCTAGTGGTGGAGTAGACGCTGGCGGTGGTTGCGGGCTGTGTTGATGTGCCCCTTGGGGTGCAGCATGGGGCGGCGCTTGAGGTGCACCTTGAGGCGCGTGCGGTACGGCCGGCGCGTGCTCGCTTGCCTGGGAAAGGCGTACCTGCCAAGTACGGGTGAGCTGAGCCAGTCGAAGCGAGCTGGCCTCCAAATCTGCCAGAGCATGGGAAAGCTCTGAGACGGAGTCGCCGGTCAGGACAAAATCGCCGGTCGGAGGCTTGTCGTATCGGGCGGAGTGCTGATTAGGATTGGTGTTCTCGGCTTTAGGGCCAAAGCCGTTGGAGCCAGTATTCATGGTGACGACTTTAATCGTGTTTGGCCTAAAAACTATGGAGAGAATCTACCAATCTGATTACAATTCGGATTGCAATTTTTTTGACGCTTGGTATCGCGTCGGGTGCCGATGGTGAATAACCCGGAGTGAGAGCCGGTTTTGGTATGCGAGAACAGCTGTGTTAACATCTCGTCTACGACCGCCAGAATGCGATGCTTGCTGCCTTCGGGGAGCATTTAGTTGCATTCGGCAGCGAAGAGGATTTAAGTCCCACCCTAGGTGCGCCAAAGAATTACGGTAGCGCCGGGGTCCACCCTAATCGGTGATGTCACATCGCACGATTGGAAGGCGTCCTTATACAGTGTGTAGTAATCCGCTGTAGACGCGTGGCTTTTCTTCCTTTCCCGCTTGCTATCGCGGTTTGAAACGAAGATTGTTCAGGTTCAACCTAGGAGGCCACATCAGCGCTGAAGCTCGTATTAACGAGGATATTCGAGTACCGGAAGTCCGCCTTGTAGGACCGAATGGTGAGCAGGTGGGCGTTGTCCGCACCGGTGACGCACTCAAGCTCGCTTACGAAGCAGACCTTGACCTGGTTGAGGTTGCTCCGCGAGCAAAGCCGCCGGTCGCCAAGATTATGGACTACGGCAAGTTCAAGTACGAACAAGCCCAGAAGGCACGCGAGGCTCGAAAGAACCAGCAGCAGACTGTGGTCAAGGAGCAGAAGTTCCGTCCGAAGATTGATGACCACGACTACGAAACCAAGAAGAACAACGTTGTTCGTTTCTTGGAGAAGGGTTCGAAGGTCAAGGTCACGATTATGTTCCGTGGCCGTGAACAGTCTCGTCCAGAACTGGGATTCCGCCTGTTGGAGCGTCTGGCCGCCGATGTCGAAGAGTACGGCACCGTCGAGTCTCGCCCGAAGCAGGACGGTCGCAACATGACTATGGTCCTGGGGCCGGTTCGGAATAAGGGTAAGAAGTAACCGACCTGACCAGAAATGGTTGTAAACGAGATTTTTGCGCCACGAGCGTCAAAGATCGGTAGGGGAGAGTTTTAACATGAAGCAGAAGACCCACAAGGGCACCGCAAAGCGCATCAAGGTTACCGGTTCCGGCAAGCTGCGCCGCGAGCAGGCTAATCGCCGCCACCTCCTGGAGGGCAAGCCGTCCACTCGTACCCGTCGCCTGAAGGGCACCACGGACGTTGCTAAGTCGGACGTCAAGCGCGTCAAGCGTCTGCTGGGCAAGGCTTAGTTTTTCAAGCCTCGTCCCAGGGCAATCGCCCTCTTAATTTCACTAGTTCTTAAAGACAACGAAAAGGAAGTATCACCGTGGCACGTGTGAAGCGGTCTGTTAACGCTAAGAAGAAGCGTCGCGAAGTTCTCGATTCCGCAAAGGGCTACCGTGGTCAGCGCTCCCGCCTGTACCGCAAGGCCAAGGAGCAGATGCTCCACTCCAAGACCTACGAGTTCCGCGATCGCCGCCACCGTAAGGGTCAGTTCCGTCGTCTGTGGATTCAGCGTATCAACGCTGCTGCCCGCGCTAACGACATCACCTACAACCGCTTCGTCCAGGGCCTGAACCTGGCTGGCGTTGAGGTTGACCGTAAGAACCTGGCTGAGATGGCTGTCAACGACCCACAGGCATTCGCTGCTCTGGTCAAGGTCGCTAAGGATGCTCTGCCGGAGGACGTCAACGCTCCTGCTGCTAAGTAAAGCAGCTACGAGGTAACTCGTACGTAGCGTCGGCAAGCGCCTGCGACCGGCAGTGCGCCTGCCAACATCTTTGAAAAACCACCGTCGATTGGGTTAACGAATAACCTCGGCGGTGGTTTTTCGTATCCGCACTGGCTTGCTGGCGGTTATGAATCCCGAGCCGCATCACTAGGATTAATCACTATGAACTCTGCGCTGTACTTCAACGACGAGCCGTTTACTCCTCGCACTCCGCGAGTCTCGGCGGCTATTCAGCTCCACCGTGCGGCCAAGCGGAAGAAGACCGGTCGCTTCCTCATCGAAGGCTTCAATTCCGTCGATGCAGCTATCCGCGCAGAGGCTGTCGTGGAAATCTTCGTCACCGCTGCCGCCGCCGAGCAGTTCCGCGAGCTGCTCACGGGGTATCTCGAATCGGGGACGCAGCGCAAGTCTGTTTCGCTTATCGACGACTCCGCCGCCCGCTCTTTGAGCGAAACTGTCACCACCACCGGACTCTTCGCCGTCTGCGACACCAATGCGGTGTCCACTTCGTTGGAAGAGGCGATTGAGGTTGGAAAGCAGTCCGGCTGTTTGGTGATTCCGGTGGAGTGCAATGACCCGGGTAATGTCGGCACGATTGTGCGTATGACTGATGCTCTCGGCGCTGGCGCGGTTATCCTTGCTGGCGATTCGGTTGACCCGTTGAATTCTAAGGCCGTGCGTTCCTCGGCAGGTTCTGTTTTTCATACCCCTGTCGCACGCGAGCGCGATATTGACGTCGTTATGGAGAAAGTTAGGGAAGCGGGCTTTACCACCCTCGCCACGGCGATGGATGGCGCTCTCACGCTCGGCGTTGATGCGCTTCCCGACGGTCCCGTCGCCTGGCTTTTCGGCAACGAAGCCCATGGCCTGTCGGAGGAGATTACGGCCTCGGCGGGGGCAAGTGTGTCCATCCCGATTAAGGGCGAGGCAGAGTCGTTGAACCTCGCCACCGCAGCGGCCATGTGCCTGTGGGAGACGGTCCGGGGTAAGTAGGAAACCTCGATGGTGAGGTGCGTGCACGTGTGCAGTTATCCTCGACTATGATTGTTCCATCACAAGAACTGATAGTCCTATATAGAAGTGGTTGACACGTGAGCGATTCGCCAAATCCTATCGATCTTTCCGAGGACGCCCTCCAGGCGGCTGCGCAGAAGGCCACGGATGCCTTTGATGCTGCCGGCAACCTGGATGAGCTTTCTGCCGCCCGCCGTGAGCACTTGGGGGATGAAGGCTACATTCCGCAGGCGCGCCGCGCGCTGGGCTCCATTCCGAAGGCTGAGCGCAAGGATGCTGGTCGTCGCGTAAATGTTGTTCGCGGAGCCGTCGAGAAGCACTATGCAGAGCGACTTGCGGTGCTGGAGGAAGAGGAAAACGCGCGTCGTCTGGTCGCGGAGCGTATCGACGTGTCGGTGGACACCACGCGGGGCCAGCGTGGCGGTATGCACCCAATTACCATCCTGTCCGAGCAGATCGGTGACATCTTCGTGGGCATGGGCTGGGAAGTCGCCGAGGGCCCAGAGGTCGAAGCCGAGTACTTCAACTTTGACGCGCTGAACTTCCTGCCGGATCACCCGGCTCGTACTCTGCAGGATACTTTCCACATTGCGCCGGAAGGATCTAAGCAGGTGCTGCGTACGCACACCTCGCCGGTCCAGGTTCGCACTCTGCAGTCACGTGACCTGCCTATTTACGTTATCTGCCCGGGCCGTACCTTCCGCACCGATGAGCTCGACGCCACCCACACCCCGGTCTTCCACCAGGTGGAGGGACTCGCTGTGGACAAGGGGCTGACCATGGGGCACCTGCGCGGCACGCTGGATCACATGGCAAAGGCGCTGTTCGGTCCGGAGACCAAGACCCGCATGCGCACCAACTACTTCCCGTTCACTGAGCCGTCCGCTGAGGTTGACGTCTGGTTCCCGAACAAGAAGGGCGGTGCCGGCTGGATCGAGTGGGGCGGCTGCGGCATGGTCAACCCGAACGTGCTGCGTGCCTCCGGTATTGACCCGGAGGTGTACTCGGGCTTCGCGTTCGGCATGGGCCTGGAGCGCACCCTGCAGTTCCGCAATGGCCTGACCGACATGCGCGACATGGTCGAAGGCGACGTCCGCTTCACGCAGCCGTTCGGTATCCGCGGCTAATTCACTGACCTACAGATTAGGAGTTTTACTTACATGTTCATTCCACAGTCGTGGGTCACTGAAATCGTTCGCGGCCCAGAGAACACCATCAACCTAGACTGGTCCGTCACTCCGGACGAGCTGGATGAGGGCTTCGTCCGCGTTGGTTTTGAAACCGAGGGGCACGAGCCGCTGGAGAAGGTCGAGGGGCCGCTGGTTTTCGGTCGCGTCGACCACATTGAGGAGCTCGAGGGCTTTAAGAAGCCAATTCGCTTCTGTCAGGTCAATGTCGGTGATGCCAATGGCACCGGCGAGCTGCAGGAGATCATCTGTGGTGCCCGCAACTTCGAAGAGGGCTCCATTGTTATCGTCGCACTGCCGGGCTGCGTGCTGCCGGGTGGGTTCGAGATTTCCGCACGGAAGACTTACGGCAAGGTTTCCAACGGGATGCTGTGCTCCGAAGCTGAGCTGGGCATGACCGATTCCTCCGCCGGTATTCTCACGCTGCCGTCGGCCCCAGCTGAGCTGGGTTCGTGCGCCAAGGAGTTCATCGGTCTCGATGACGAGAAGTTCGAGGTCAACATCACTCCGGACCGCGGTTACGCGCTATCGGCCCGCGGTTTGGGCCGCGAGATCTGCTCCGCCTTCAACCTCGACTTCGCCGATCCGGCCAAAGTCAAGGAGCTGCCGGTCGAAGGTGAGGTCCTGAACGTCACCATCGACGAGGACACCGACACCCGCCGCTTTGGTTTGCGCCGTGTCACCGGCATCGACCCGAACGCCGAGACCCCGTGGTGGATGCGCCGCCGCCTGCTGCTGGCTGGTCAGCGTCCGGTCAACGTGGCCACGGACGTCACCAACTACGTGATGCTGCTGCTCGGTCAGCCGATGCACGCTTTCGACGGTTCCAAGATCGCTGGTGGCCTGCACATCCGCAACGCTAAGGCCGGCGAGACTCTGACCACTCTCGACCACGTGGACCGCAAGCTCGACCCGGCGGACGTTGTCATCTGCGACGACAACGGTATTCAGTCGCTGGCCGGCATCATGGGTGGTCTCACCTCCGAGATCGCCGACGACACCACCGATGTTGTCTTCGAGGCCGCCAACTGGTCGCCGCTGCACGTCTTCCGCAGTGGTCGCCGCCACAAGCTGAGCTCTGAGGCTTCACGACGTTTCGAGCGCGGCGTGGACACCGCTCTGGTCGAGCCGGCTTTGGATCTGGCCTGCCAGCTGCTCGCTGACATCGCCGGCGGCACTATCGACACTGGTCGCACCCTGCTCGGTGAGGTTGCCGCCATGCCGACTATTGACTTTGCCGTCAACCGCGCCAGCGAAGTTGCGGGCGTTGATTACCCGCGTGAGACCGTCATTGGACGCCTGCGCGAGGTCGGTTGCGAGGTCGTCGACAACGGTGACCGCCTGGCTGTCACTCCGCCGACCTGGCGCTCCGACCTGACCATGTCCGCTGACCTGGTTGAGGAAATCCTGCGTCTGGAAGGCCTGGAAGACATTCCGGTTATCCTCCCAATCGCCCCGGCCGGTCGCGGTCTGACCGAGCGTCAGCTGCGCCGCCGCTTCGTCGGTCACGCGCTGGCTCACAATGGCTACCTGGAGATTCTGCCGACACCGTTCATTGCCAACGATGTCTTCGACGTCTGGGGCCTGGACGCTGATGACCCGCGTCGTAACACCGTCAAGGTCATCAACCCGTTGGAGTCCGACCACGCTCAGCTGGGCACGACTCTGCTGCCGTCCATGCTTGAATCGCTGAAGCGCAATGTTGCTCGCGGCCAGGTCGACCTATCGCTCTACGGTGTGGAGCAGGTATCCATCGAGCGCGGTAACGGTGTCTCGCCGATGCCGTCTACCGCGGGTCTGCCGAGCGAGGCCGAGCGCGCCGAGCTGCTGGAGTCGCTGCCGGAGCAGCCGCTGCACGTCGCCACTGTCGCCTGCGGTCGTATCCGCCTGGATAGCCCGTGGGGTGACGAGGCCGCGTACACCGTCGCCGACGCCATCGAAGCCGCGCGCATTGTTGCCCGCGCTGCCAACGTCGAGCTGGAGATCCGTAACGCTGAGGTGCTGCCGTGGCACCCGGGCCGCTGCGCTGAGCTGCTTGTCGACGGCGAGGTCGTCGGCCACGCCGGTGAGCTGCACCCGAAGGTGTGCAAGGACGCTGGTCTGCCGGAGCGCACCTGCGCGATGGAGATTAATCTCGATGCACTGCCAGTGACGGAGCACCTGCCGGCGCCGGTACTCAGCCCGTTCCCGGCTGTCCACCAGGACGTCGCGCTTGTTGTCAGCGATGAGGTCTCCGCCGCAGAGGTGGAGAAGACTCTGGTGGAAGGTGCCGGTGAGCTCCTCGAATCCATTCGTATCTTCGATGTTTACCGTTCCGAGCAGATGGGCGAAGGCGTTCGCTCACTGGCGTACTCCCTGCGTTTCCGCGCGCCGGACCGTACGCTGAAGGAAGAGGAAGCTTCCGCAGCTCGCGAGGCGGCCATTGAGCTGGCCACTACCCGTCACGGCGCTCAGCTGCGCGGCTAAAAGGGGAGACCCCGGGGAGAGATACCCATGATTGGCAACTTGCGGCACCGCGACAACAGGCTGGATAGCGCAGAGGTGCGAGAGCAGCGCGTTGGGGCGTGCGCGGTGAGCAGCGCGAAGTCTGCGGCGACTGTGGCGGCAGCTGCTGTCACGGCAGGTCTGTTGCTCACCGGCGTGCCGAGTGCGGCTGCGCTGGTTGGCGGGGAGGCTGCTGCGCCTAGTGTGGCGGCGGACTCCGTGGTGTCAATCATGGTCCAGACCAGTCCCCATACCGGAAACTTTTGCACGGGAACTGCAATCGCCCCGCAGTGGGTAATGACCGCAGCCCACTGCGTGCGTGATGTCCCGCAGCAGGTTGGGGAAGTCGAGGTCGGTTTCGGTCCGGATGCCCGGCGTGTACCGATTGATCGCTGGGAGATTGCACCCACCGGTGACGTAGCGCTTGTTCACCTTGCGGGCGACGCAGCTCTTCCGGAGTATCCCGCAATGGAACGTCGTCAAGCGTTTTCGGAGCAAGAAACGGCAGGCACGGTCTATGGGCGATCGCTGCTCGGCGATGTTGCGGACGGCACGCTGCCGTCGGCGACCGTCACCGCTTCGATGTGTCCGGTGAAGTATCAACAATGCGTGCGGGAAGACTCCGTGTTGGCGCGCATGGAGCGCCCCGCGGCGTTGCAGGTGGGCGATTCGGGCGGACCGCTTTTTATCGACGGCCAGCTAGCGGCGGTGTTCTCGGGCGCGGTGGCTTTTGATGGCAGCGTGGCACCGGAGGAGTCGGGTTACTATCTTTACACCACGACGTCATCGGTGGCGCAGTGGGCAGATGGCGTGATGAGTCAGGAGCCAAGCGTCGTAGTTGAATAGTCCGGCGTTGAGTAATCCGGCGTGCTGATTGAATGACCGGCGCGCTCAGTGAACGAAGAGTATGTACCGATGACGGCGTTATATTCATAATTCACTCCAGTCACATCGGTAGAGTTCCAGCACTTTGACAACGAATTCTATGAATATCTTGCAACACGGTGAATAAAAGTGTTGAATGTTTGGCATGAGTATTTCCGTTGCCATTGCCGGTGCGACCGGTTACGCAGGAGGAGAGATCCTCCGCCTCCTGTTGTCGCACCCGGCGTATCTTTCCGGCGAACTGACCATCGGCGCACTAACGGGAGCATCTAACGCGGGTGCTCGTGTGGGCGATATTATGCCTCATGTGGCACCTTTGGCTGACCGCCGTATTGAGCCGACTAATGGTGACACACTCGCTGGGCATGACGTGGTGTTCCTCGGTCTGCCCCACGGTCATTCGGCTGCGATTGCAGAGCAGTTGGGGGATGACACAGTGATTATTGACTGCGGCGCGGATTTCCGCCTGCAGGACGCCGCTGAGTGGGAGCACTACTACGGCTCGGAGCACGCCGGTACCTGGACTTACGGTATTCCGGAGCTGCCGGGCAACAGGGAAGTAGTGGCTGCTTCCAAGTGTATTGCTGTGCCGGGTTGTTTCCCCACTGGCGGGACTATTACGGCACTGCCGGCAGTTGCAAAGGGTCTGGTCAAGCCGGATCTGTCCGTTGTTTCCGTCACCGGTACCTCCGGTGCGGGCAAGAAGGCAGCTGTGCCCCTGCTCGGGTCCGAGGTTATGGGCAATCTCCGCGCCTACAACACTGCGGGCAAGCACCGCCACACCGCAGAATTTCTGCAAAACCTCAAGCCGTACGCAGAGGATCTCACCGTCAGCTTCACGCCGGTGCTCGCCCCAACGTCACGCGGCATTCTCACCACCATCACCGCCCCGCTTGTCGACGGGGTGACGGAGGCAGCCGCACGGGAGGCCTACCTCGAGTTCTACAAGGGTGAGCCGTTTGTGCAGGTGTTGGCCGAAGGGCTGCAGCCGCAGACGCAGTCGGTAATTGGCTCTAACTTGGTTCAGATTCAGGTTGAGGTAGATGAACGCGCCAAGCGTCTGGTGTTGACCTCGTCGATTGACAATCTGACAAAGGGCACCGGTGGTGCCGCAGTTCAGTGCATGAATTTGGTTACTGGACAGAATGAAACTGCAGGACTTCCACTGGTAGGAGTTGCCCCATGATGAAGGAAGAAAAAGAAGGTCTCGTCAACGTCGCCGGTGACGAAGGCGGCGTATGTGCACCTCAGGGGTTCGCGGCCAGCGGTGTCATTGCAGGCATCAAGGTCAGCGGAAACCCGGACATGGCGCTCATCGTAAACCAGGGGCCGGAGAAGACCGCGGCGGCTGTCTTTACCACCAACCGTGTCCAGGCTGCGCCGGTGGCGGTATCCAAGAAGCACATCGCTGACGGCAAGCTGTCGGCAGTGGTGCTGAACTCCGGCAATGCCAACGCCTGCAATGGTCAGCCGGGTATTGCCGACGCCCTCGAAGTCTGCCAAAAGGTCGCAGATGGGCTCGGCGTCGACGTTACCGAGATTGGCGCCTGTTCCACCGGCTTGATTGGTGACCGGTTGCCGATGGACATTGTGCTGGCGGGTGTGCCGAAGCTGATTGAGAAACTGGGCGCCGATGCCGCCGCAGGTACGGCTGCCGCAGAGGCCATCTTGACCACTGACTTGGTGGCAAAGCAGGCCGTTGCGCATGGTGATGGATTCACTGTCGGCGCTATGGGCAAGGGTGTTGGCATGATTAGCCCGTCGATGGCCACGATGCTCGGTGTGATTACGACGGATGCGTCGGTAAGCGCAGAAATGGCGCACGAGGCTATTGCCAAGGCGAGCGAGGTTACGTTTAACCGCCTAGATATTGATGGCTCCACATCCACCAATGACACCGTCATCATTTTGGCCAACGGTGCCTCTGGTGTGAAGCCCTCGCAGGAGGAGCTCGACCAGGCAGTGCTCAGTGTGTGTGATTCCATCGCGCGCCAGATGCAGTCGGACGCCGAAGGCGTGACCAAGCGTGTGTCCGTGACCGTGCGTGGCACCGGTGGTGCTGAAGATGCTCTGGTAGCTGCTCGCATTATCGGCCGCGACAACCTCTTCAAGTGTGCGATGTTCGGTTCGGACCCGAACTGGGGTCGTGTGTTGGCGGCTGTCGGCACCGCGCCGGTGGATATGGATCCGGAGCACATCACGGTTTCCTTCAATGGTCACGTAGTCTGTCGCGATACCGGTGGCACGCCTGATGCTCGTGAAGTGGATCTGTCCGGCAAGGACATCGCCGTTGAGGTTGACCTCGGTACTGGTAATCCGGAAGAGGCCACGATTCGTACGACGGACCTTTCCCACGATTACGTTCACATCAACTCGGCATATTCGTCGTAACGGTTTTGAGGAGACTCTGCAATGGTTCACCAGTTGACCGAAGGGCTGTCCTTCGAACAGCGGGCACATGTGCTGGCGGAAGCCCTGCCGTGGCTGCAGCACCACCGTGACAAGATTGTGGTGGTCAAGTACGGCGGTAACGCGATGACCGACCTGAAACTGAAGAAGGCCTTCGCGCAGGACATGGTTTTCCTGCGCACCGTGGGTGTGAAGCCGGTGGTTGTCCATGGCGGTGGCCCCCAGATTTCGTCGATGCTCAAGCGCCTGGGGCTGGAGGGAGAGTTCCGAGGCGGTTTCCGTGTCACGACTCCGGAGGTCATGGAAATCGTCCGCATGGTTCTCTTCGGGCAGGTCGGCCGCGAACTGGTGAACCTCATCAACGCCTACGGCCCATATGCAGTGGGTACCTCTGGTGAGGACGGTGGCCTGTTCACCGGTACTCGACGCACGGTAAACGTCGGTGGCAAGGAGACAGATATCGGGCTGGTTGGCAATATCACCGAGGTGCACTCGGAAACGCTATTGGACCTGATTGATGCCGGCCGTATTCCTGTGGTTTCCACGATTGCGCCGTCCGCTGACGGCAAAGAGGTCTACAACATCAACGCCGACACGGCAGCAGGTGCACTGGCATCGGCAATTAACGCGAACCGTCTGGTGATTCTGACTAATGTCGAGGGTCTCTACACGGATTGGCCGAACCGCGATTCGCTGGTGTCCAAGATTTCCACTTCGCACCTGCGAGAAATCCTTCCGACGCTGGACTCGGGCATGATTCCGAAGATGGAGTCCTGCCTGAACGCAGTGGATCAGGGAGTGCCTGCGGCCCACGTTATCGATGGCCGCCAGCCACACTCGGTGCTGCTGGAGCTGATGACTTCCGGCGGTATCGGCACAATGGTAGAGCCAGGATAAGGCAGAAAAAGACGGACAAGAATTTACCTACACACACGTTAGGCAGGTCGAAAGACGACATGAGCGACTTCAAGCAGCAGTGGCAACACACGATGATGAACAATTACGGCACGCCGCGCATTGAGCTTGTGCAGGGTAAGGGCGCTATTGTCACGGATTCCGAGGGCAAGGAATACCTGGACCTGCTCGCCGGTATTGCAGTCAACGCGTTGGGTCACGCGCATCCGGCGATCGTGGAAGCCGTGTCCAAGCAGATTTCCACGATGGGGCACGTGTCCAACATCTTCGCCTCTGAGCCACCACTGGCACTGGGCGAGAAGCTCATTGAGCTCACTGGCTGGGACACTGATGACACCCGGGTTATGTTCTGCAATTCCGGTACCGAGGCCAATGAGGCTGCATTCAAGCTGGCGCGTTTGACGGGGCGCAACCGTATTATCGCGACCCACCACGGGTTCCACGGCCGCACCATGGGAGCACTTGCCATGACCGGTCAGCCGGACAAGCGCACCCCGTTCGAACCGATGCCGGGGGGAGTCGAGTTCGTGCCCTACGGTGACATCGACTTCCTCACCAAGACCATCGAATCCGATCCGTTGGGTGTCGCAGCGGTGATTCTGGAACCAATTCAGGGTGAGACCGGTGTGGTCGCACCGCCAGAGGGATACCTCGCCGACGTCCGCGAACTGACCAAGCGCTTCGACGTCCTCATGATCGTCGACGAAGTGCAGACCGGCATTGGCCGTACCGGACAGTGGTTTGCCCACCAGCACGACGGCATCGTCCCGGATGTCATGACCCTGGCCAAGGGCCTCGGCGGCGGCCTGCCGCTGGGTGCTGTCATCGCCAACGGCCGCGCAGCGGAACTGTTCACTCCCGGTGCGCACGGCACCACTTTTGGTGGCAACCCGGTCTGTGCCGCTGCCGGCCTGGCCGTCATCGAGACGCTGGAAGAAGAAAAGCTGCTCGATCGAGTCACCGAGAAGGGCAAAGTCCTGGCTCGCAAGCTTGCGTCGTTAAACCATGTTGATCACGTGCGCGGCCGCGGCTTCATGCTTGGGCTGGTGCTGTGCGAGAACCTGGCGAAGGAAGCAGTTAACGCCGGTTATGAGCGCGGTGTCATTCTGAACGCGCCGCAGGCGAATGTGCTGCGAATTGTGCCGCCGCTGAACCTCAGTGATGAGGAAATCAACCGCGCCGTCGAGTTGATTGATGCCTGCCTGAACGACGCCGCCGAGGCTGTCGCCAACAATGGAAGGAATTAGGAACTGATGCTCCGTCATTTTCTCGCCGATGATGACCTGACTCCACAGGAGCAGGCTGAGGTGCTGCAGTTGGCTGCAGAGCTGAAGGCAGCGCCGTACTCCCGCCGGCCGTTTGAGGGGCCGCAGTCGGTTGCGGTGCTGTTCGACAAGACCTCGACTCGTACCCGTTTCTCCTTCGACGCTGGCATTGCGGCTCTGGGCGGCAACGCGATTGTGGTTGAAACCGGAAACTCGCAGATGGGCAAGGGTGAGACCTACCAGGACACCGCTGCTGTGCTCAGCCGTTTTGTCTCGGCAATCGTCTGGCGTACCTACGCACAGTCAGGGCTGGAGGCCATGTCTGAGACCGCGACGGTGCCGATTGTCAACGCGCTTTCCGACGAGTTCCACCCGTGCCAGATTCTCGCTGACCTGCAGACCATCATCGAGCACAAATGCCCGGAAGAAGGCCAGGCGGGACTGCGTGGCAAGAAGGCTGTCTACTTTGGCGATGGTGCCAACAACATGGCCAACTCCTACCTAGTAGGCTTCGCCACCGCAGGGCTGGACGTCACCATCTGTGCACCGGAGAACTTCCAGCCGGAGCAGGTCTACGTCGACCGCGCCAAGAAGGTCGCGGAGCAGACCGGTGCGGCCGTGGCCGTAACCGCAGACGTCGATGAGGCCATTGCCGGTGCCGACGTTGTCATCACCGATACCTGGGTCAGCATGGGGCAGGAGAACGACGGCCTGGATCGTCGCACTCCGTTTCTGCCGTACCAGGTCAACGCTGAGCTGATGGCGAAGGCAAATGAGGATGCCATCTTCCTGCACTGCCTGCCGGCATACCGCGGCAACGAAGTTACTGCCGAGGTCATCGATGGCCCGCAGTCGGTAGTCTTTGACGAGGCGGAAAACCGCATGCACGCTCAGAAGGCGTTGCTGACCTGGCTGGTGGAGAGGCAGTAAGGTCATGACCGCAGCACAACCAGGTTCTCGCACAGCTCGGCAGACGCGCATCGCTGACCTGTTGGCGCAGCATCACGTGTCCAGTCAGGTTCAGCTCGTCGAGCTGCTTGCCGACGAAGGCATTGAGATTGCGCAGGCGACGTTGTCCAGAGACCTCGATGAGCTGGGCGCCCGAAAGATTCGCGACGGAGTCAACGGTTCGCGTTATTCCATCGTCGAAGATGCACTCGTTGTCTCCAGCGGGGCAGTGGCCAGGATGCGGCGCGTTTTAGACGAGCTGCTGGTCTCCATTGATCATTCGGGCACCATCGCGGTTGTGCGTACACCACCGGGAGCCGCACAGTATCTAGCCAGTGTGATTGACCGTGCGGGACTCAAAGAAATCGTTGGCACAATTGCGGGAGATGACACCGTAATGTGCCTGGCTAGAGAACCACTTTCCGGCGCTGACCTAGCCCAGCGTCTAGCCGCCGGAACGAACCAGTAAACTATTTCACGAAATGCTTTAAAGCACCGATTAAAGGAGCGCTTACCCTATGACCAACCGGGTTATTCTTGCTTACTCTGGTGGCCTCGATACCACCGTTGCTATTCCGTACCTCAAGGAAATGACGGACGGCGAGGTCGTCGCAGTTTCTATCGATGTCGGACAGGGCGGCGAGGACATGGAGTCCGTGCGTCAGCGCGCTCTGGACGCCGGCGCTGTCGAAGCTGTCGTTGTCGACGCCAAGGACGAGTTCGCCGAGGAGTACTGCCTGCCGACCATTAAGGCCAATGGTCTCTACATGAAGCAGTACCCGCTGGTTTCCGCACTGTCGCGCCCGCTGATTGTTAAGCACATGGCGAAGGCTGCAGAGGAGTTCGGTGGCACTCACGTCGCACACGGCTGCACCGGAAAGGGCAATGACCAGGTCCGTTTCGAGGTTGGTTTTGCCAACACCGCCCCGGATCTGAAGATCATCGCACCGGCTCGTGACTTCGCTTGGACCCGCGACAAGGCTATTGCCTTCGCTGAGGAAAAGGGTCTGCCAATTGAGCAGTCCAAGTCCTCTCCGTTCTCCATTGACCAGAACCTCTTCGGTCGTGCCATTGAGACCGGCTACCTGGAGGACCTGTGGAACGCACCAACCAAGGATGTCTACGCGTACACCGAGGATCCGACCCTGAACTTCAGCTCCCCGGACGAGGTCATCATCTCCTTCGAGGACGGTAAGCCGACTGCCATCGACGGCAAGAAGGTTTCCGTGCTTGAGGCCATCGAAGAGATGAACCGCCGCGCTGGTGCTCAGGGCATCGGTCGTCTGGACATGGTTGAAGACCGCCTGGTCGGCATTAAGTCCCGCGAGATTTACGAGGCTCCGGGCGCAGTTGCCATCATGACCGCACACGCAGCGCTCGAGGACGTCACCGTTGAGCGTGAGCTGGCCCGTTACAAGCGTCAGGTCGAGGGCGAGTGGGCCAACCTGGTCTACGACGGCCTGTGGTTCTCGCCGCTGAAGCGCGCGCTGGATGCCTTCATCGAGGAGTCCCAGAAGGGCGTTTCCGGTGACATCCGCATGGTCATGCACGCAGGTCACTGCAACGTCAACGGTCGTCGTTCGAACACCTCGCTGTACGACTTCAACCTGGCTACCTACGACGAGGGCGACACCTTCGACCAGACCCTGGCTCGCGGTTTTGTCGAGCTGCACGGCCTGTCCTCGAAGATGGCCGCAAAGCGCGACTTCAAACTGTAAAGATTCTCCAGAGCGACTAGAGCGAAAGGCCTATTGGAAAAGACAATGGTCGAAAAGCACGGTACCAACGAAGGCTCCCTGTGGGGCGGCCGCTTTGCCGGTGGCCCGTCCGAGGCGATGGCCGCATTGAGCAAGTCCACCCATTTTGACTGGGTGCTCGCGCCTTACGACGTTCTTGCGTCCAAGGCCCACGCCCGAGTGCTGCATGCCCGTGGGCTGCTCAGCGATGCCGACTTTGACACCATGATCGAAGGCCTTGATCAGCTCGGTCGCGACGTTGCCTCCGGCGAATTTGGTCCAGAGCCGACAGATGAGGACGTCCACGGTGCCATGGAGCGCGGTCTGATTGATCGCGTCGGCCCGGAGGTCGGCGGTCGCCTGCGCGCTGGTCGTTCCCGCAATGACCAGGTGGCAACTCTGTTCCGCATGTGGCTGCGCGATGCCGTGCGCGGCGTTGCACTGGATGTCACTGACCTGGTTGCCGCCCTGGTGGCTCAGTCCAAGGCACATCCGGATGCCATCATGCCGGGCAAGACCCACTCCCAGGCAGCGCAGCCGGTATTGCTGGCCCACCAGTTGCTGGCTCACGCGCATCCGCTGCTGCGCGATCTGGACCGCATCCGCGATCTCGACCGTCGACTGGCTGTGTCCCCGTACGGTTCCGGTGCGCTCGCGGGATCTTCGCTGCACCTGGATCCGGAGGCCATCGCGGAGGAGCTCGGCTTCGACTCTGCCACGGACAACTCCATTGACGGCACTTCTTCGCGTGACTTCGCCTCTGAGGCGGCTTTTGTCTTCGCCCAGATTGCTGTGGACATGTCTCGCCTGGCAGAGGAAATCATCTACTGGGCCACCCCGGAGTACGGCTACGTCACTCTGGCTGATGCCTGGTCGACTGGATCCTCCATCATGCCGCAGAAGAAGAACCCGGACGTGGCAGAGCTGACCCGCGGTAAGACCGGTCGCCTGATCGGTAACCTCGCTGGTCTTATGGCCACGCTGAAAGCGCAGCCGCTGGCCTACAACCGTGACCTCCAGGAGGACAAGGAGCCTTTGGTGGACTCGGTTGAGCAGCTAACCTTGCTGCTGCCGGCCCTGACCGGCCTGGTGGCAACGCTGACCTTCCACGAAGACCGTCTGCGCGAGCTCGCTCCGGCGGGCTACACCCTGGCCACGGACTTGGCTGAGTGGCTGGTCCGCGAGGGCGTACCGTTCCGCGACGCTCACGAGGCATCCGGCCAGTGTGTCCGCATCGCAGAGTCCAAGGGCGGTATCGGTCTGGACGAGCTTTCCGACGAGGACCTCGCCGGTATCCACCCGGCACTGACTCCGAAGGTCCGTGAAGTGCTGACTATTGACGGTGCTGTCGCTTCCCGCGATACTCGCGGCGGCACCGCGGGTGTCCGTGTTGCAGAGCAGCTCGCTCGCGTTGACGAGAAGAATACCGAGCTGAAGCAGTGGGCTGAAAAGCCGGTTCGCGGCTAAAGCTGCTAGAGCTAGCAAACCTGCTAGCCCAGCTAACGCAGCTAATTAATCGGTGTGCGGTCAATCGACCGCACGCCGATTTTTTACAGCCCGGGGGGGGGAGTAGAAAAACCAGCAACCCGACAACTGATGACCCGGTAACTATCAACCCGATAACTGGCCACCCGAAAAATTACGGGCTCCACGTGCGAATACGGGCTGCAAATGTGAAACTGTGTAAGTTTATGACACTTTCAGGCCATTTTTCGGGCCATTTTTGTCATAAACGTAGTCAGTAACTCGGCTCGACCCGCCGCCGCCAGTCATAAACGCAGTCAGTAACTCGGATCGATCCGACGCCACCAGTAACCTTGTAATGCCAGGGTGCCCCCCCCCCGAAGTGACGCAGATTACTGATTATTTCTATATCTGTTGCCAGGTTTGGCCGGGTCTCTTACCATAATTTCATGGCGGAAAGTACGCGGTCGAGCGGTGGAAATCGCAGCTCACGAGATAAAAATAAAAATCAGAGTGGTAGCAAGAAAGGGTGCATGGGCCCGGGGGCAATTCTTGCAGTCATTTTGATTGTCATCGCGGCTGTTGCAGTCTATGTCGGTCGCGGCGGTAGTATTCCAGGTTTTTCTGGTGGCAGCTCCGGAGGAAACCGTGATTTCTTCGGTGGTGAAAAGACCGTCGTCAAGGCGATTGTTGGCTCTGAGAAAAAGCCCTTCTTCGAAGACAAAGAGGTCCAGAAGGCTCTTGCCTCTCACGGCTATGTGGTGGAAGTAAAGACGGCGGGTTCGCGTCGGATGGCCACGGATGTGGATCTGGATTCCTTCGACTTGGCATTCCCGTCGTCGGCACCGGCAGCGGAGAAAATTGCCGAGAAAATGAGCGGCGCTGAGCGGTACGACGTCTTCTACACACCGATGGCGATCGCTACTTTCGACAACATCTTGCAGGCATTGGCGCGGGAAAATGTTGCTCGTCAACAGGGCACTGCGTGGCAGGTAGATATGGCAGCGCTGGCCACGATGCAGCACGACAATGTCCGCTGGCGTGACTTCGCGGAGAACGATTATCCGTCGCCGCGCACGGTGCAGATGTCCACGACGGACATTCGTTCGTCGAACTCGGCCGCGATGTACTTGTCGCTCATGTCTTGGATTACCAATGAAGGCCGGATTGTGTCTGACAGTGGGCAGGTCAATGCGGTCTTGCCGGAGCTCACCCCTCTGTTCACCGGCCAGGGGTACACGGAATCCTCGTCGGCTGGTCCATTTTCGGACTACCTCTCGCAGGGTGTCGGTTCGAAGCCAATGGTGATGGTTTACGAGTCGCAGTTCCTGGGGGAGAACAGTGCCCCGAACAGCCGGTTGAAGCCGGAAATGCGCCTGGCGTATCCATCGCCGACGATTCTGAGTACTCACGTGGCGCTGGGTTTTAACGACAATGGAGCTGCGGTCGCACGGCTCCTCGCCGAAGACCCTGAGCTTCAGAAGCTGGCGGCCAAGCACGGTTACCGCTCCAGCCAGCCTGAGGCGATGGAGGAATTCCAGACGCAGTTGAAGACGGGCCAGGAGGTTTCCACCGATTTTGTGGACTCCATTGATCCGCCGAGTTTCGACATCCTCGAGCAGCTTATTGAGGGTGTTTCCCGTGGATACCAGAGCCCGCCGAGGCCGGAAACGGAAGAGGGGTAAAGCCGAATGAACATGTATAAGGCACTAACTGCCCTCCGCAAAATGCTTCTTGGCCTCGTCGGTGTGCTCGGCATCTTCGCTGTCGCGGCCTGCTCCGACGGTGGCCTGAACCTGCCGCTGGGCTCCGACGAGGAGAAGACCAACAAAGTCGACGTCGATTCTGACCTCAAGGGCTCGACCATGCGTATCGCCGGGGCCACGGAGCTTGCAGAGCTCCAGCCACTGATGCAAAAGGCCTCCGACGACCTCGGTTTTACGATTAACCTCGAGCTTGTCGACGGCACCGTGAAGAACAGCCACGCCCTTGTCGCAGACGAATTCGACAACCAATTTGATGCCACTTGGTTTGCTACCAACCGGTACGTTGATCTGCTCGGTGGGGCTGACAAGCTGGGCGAAGCCAAGAAAGTCGCCACCTCGCCGGTAGCCTTTGGTATCCATTCGGCGAAGGCTCGGGAGCTCGGTTGGGATACCAAGCAGCCGACGTGGGCTGAGATCGCGGAGGCTGCGTCGTCAGGCAAATTGACCTACGGCATGACCAACCCCGCGGAATCGAACTCGGGCTTTTCCGGTGTGGTGTCGGTTGCGACCGCGTTCGCCGACACCGGATCCGCGCTGACCACGGCGGATATCGACCGAGCCACGCCTGAACTGCAGAAGTTCTTCGAGGGGCAGAAGATGACCTCGGGGTCGTCGGGATGGCTGCGCGACAAGTTCCTGGCCGAGCCGGACTCCGTCGACGCGCTGATCAACTATGAAGCTGTGTTGCAGCAGATGAATAAAGAGGGCGCTGACCTGGAAGTTGTTGTTCCCAGCGACGGCGTCATCAGCGCGGACTACCCGCTGACACCGCTAGCTCAGCCCGCCAATGACCTCGCCGCGCGGCAGACGGAGGCACTCGGGCAGTGGCTGGAAGCCAACTCGCAGGTTCTCGCCGATCACTTCCTGCGTCCGGTCTCCGATGACGCCAACCTGCCGGAAAATATGACCGACAGCGTCATCATCGAGCTGCCGTTCCCAGGCGACCGCTCCGTCACGGACCGCCTCATCGAGGCGTATGACAATGAACTGCGGGTGCCCGGCGAGTCGGTCTTCGTTCTGGACACTTCTGGTTCCATGTTCGGCGAGCGCATCGCGGACCTGCAGGAAACGATGCACGCAATTGTCGACGGCAGCGCCCGCACCGAAACGGGGAGCGTCGGACTGCGAAATCGCGAGATTGCCACAATCCTGCCGTTTAGTACGACCGTCGGTGAGCCCACGACCACGACAATTGATGGTCCCGAATCGCGCGCTCAGCTGACCGCCGCGGTTGATGGACTGCTTGCCGAAGGTGAAACCGCGCTTTACGACGCCCTGATCCAAGCCTTCAATCTTCTCGGCAGCTCTGATAAGAACTCCATCCCGTCCATCGTGGTTCTGACCGATGGACAGGTAACATCGGGCAAGACTTTTGCTGAATTCCGCGATTTCTACCAGTCCAAGGGCGGAAATCTGCCGCCGGTATTCGTCATCCGTTATGGTGAAGCGGATTCGCGGGAAATGCAGGAACTTGCGGAACTGACCGGTGGTAAAGTCTTTGAGTCCCGTGAGACCGAGCTCGCCGATGTGTTCAAGGAGATTCGTGGCTACCAGTAATTCCTCCGGCACTTCCTCCGACAAATCTTCCGGCGGTGGCTTTCTCAACAGCCCCGCTAATATCGTCGGACTTATCCTTGCCATCTCGGTCGTGGTGCTGCACCTGGTTGTAGGGCTTGGTTTCCTGTGGCCGGTAGTTGCGATTGCCGCGTGGGGAGCCTCGGTTGCACTGTTACCGAGGCAGAGCAAGGGGGCTCAGAAGTCCGTTGGCTCGGCTCCGAAGCCAGCACTTGCACAGCGCCGCCCGCTCAATCCGGTTGAGCTGCGTAGGAGTCTCCACCGGACATTGGGCCGGCTTTTCGATGCACAGCCTGGCGAAGCTCTTGGTAACGCCGCAAATGACCTGGGTGCGACGCTGGAATCCGTCCTGAGCGAGTGGAAGTACCTCAAAGATTATCCCGAGCAGAAAGTAGTCATCGGCGGCATTATCCAGGAGTACTTGCCGCAGACAGTCAACTCCTACCTCGCGGTCCCGGAGCGTCTGCGTCACAAAGCCGAGAATCCGGCTCGGGAGTCCATCGACCTGCTGCATTCCGCGGTGCAGAAGATCCAGGATGCTATCGGCCAGGACAACCTGATTGCTTTGGAAGGTCAGCGTGACACCCTGGCAATTCAGTTCGGTAAGGTAGTGGACTATGAGCCTTGATCCGAAACTCCTTGAAATCCTCGCATGCCCGCGTGACAAGGGGCCGCTTGAATACCTCGAAGACGAGCAGGTGCTGGTCAATACTCGCCTGAAGATTGCCTACCGCATCGACGAAGGCATTCCGGTCATGCTTTCCGACGAAGCTATCGCCTGGGACAAGTAATTGCCTTTCCCGCTTGCCGACGGTTACCGCGCCCTCGACCGCACTGTGCTGTCGGGAGCTCCCATTGAGGCTGCGAAGACACTGCTCGGCTGCGTAATTGTCATCCCCGCTGAGGATGTTATCGCCACCATCACCGAGGTCGAGGCCTATGGTGGCCCAGTTGACCAGCGCTATCCCGACCCGGCCGCGCACTGCTTCATGGGGCCAACCGCACGCAATCGCGCCATGTTTGGCCCGGCGGGACATTGGTATATCTACCGCTCCTATGGCATTCACTTTTGTGCCAACATCACCAGCGCTACGGACGGCACGGGTGGGGGAGTATTAGTCCGCTCCGTACGCATTGAGCAGGGCCTGGATGCGGTGCGCCGTCGCCGCGGTGAAAAGCCAGCAGTTGCGGGTCTCGGACGTGGTCCAGGAAATGTTGGTCAGGCGCTTGGCCTTGACTTAAATGACTATGGGGCAGATGCGCTGGATCCGTCGTCACGCGTGTTTGTGGCGCAGCCAGCGAACGCCGATTCGGTTAGAGACATCCACGCAGGCCCGCGCGTGGGCGTTCGGCGAGCGGCGAATCGGCCGTGGCGGCTGTGGCTTCCGGACGATTCCGTCTCAGCCTATCGGCGCCACAAGAAGGCGGTTGAGGAGTTCTAGGTCACCCTCGCGGTGAACGTCGGCAAGTGAAACGTTACGATAGGGGACGTGACTGAACAGAACATTATCGACGAACTACAGTGGCGTGGCCTGATTAATCAGTCCACCGATGTTGACGCGCTGCGCGAGGCGTGCGAAAACCCCATTACTCTGTATTGCGGTTTTGACCCAACTGGCGATTCGCTGCACGCGGGCCACCTGGTTCCGATGATTATGCTGCGTCGTTTCCAGCTGGCCGGTCACCACCCAATTGCGCTGGCCGGTGGCGCCACAGGCTTCATCGGCGATCCGCGTGATGTCGGTGAGCGTTCGATGCTCAGCCAAGACGCCATTGAGCACAACCTGGAGGCCATCAAGGGCCAGCTGCGTCGTTTTATTGACTTTGAGGGCGATGCCCCGGCGACAATGGTCAATAATGCGGACTGGACTATGAACATGTCCGTCATTGACTTCCTTCGCGATGTCGGCAAGAACTTCTCCCTCAACACCATGCTCGACCGCGACACCGTGAAGCGTCGCCTCGAGTCTGACGGTATCTCCTACACCGAGTTTTCCTACATGCTGCTGCAGTCCAACGACTACGTGCAGCTGCGCCGCAACTACGATTGCGTGCTGCAGATTGGCGGCGGCGATCAGTGGGGCAACATCGTCTCTGGCGTCGATTTGAACAGGCGTATCGACGGTGCCAAGGTGCACGGCCTGACGGTGCCGCTGGTGACCGATGCGCAGGGTCAAAAGTTCGGTAAGTCCACCGGTGGCGGCAAGTTGTGGCTGGACGCTGAGAAGACCTCGCCGTACTCCTGGTACCAGTACTTCCTCAATGCCGGTGATTCGGTTGTTATTGACTACCTGCGTTGGTTCACCTTCCTGTCTCAGGAGGAGATTGCGGAGTACGAGGTCGCTGTTGCGGAGCGTCCATTCAAGCGTGAGGCGCAGCGTCGTCTGGCGCAGGAGATGACCAACCTGGTCCACGGCGAAGAGGCCACCAAGGCAGTTGAGCTGGCAGCGCAGGCCCTGTTTGGGCGTGCTGAGCTGACCGAGCTGGACGAGGCCACCCTGGCAGGTGCCGTCTCTGAGACTGAGGTTGCGGAGATCGCTGAGGGCGAGCCGCGTACTGTTGTCGACCTTCTCGTCGCTGCGGGTCTTGCCAAGTCGAAGGGCGAGGCACGCCGCACCATTAAGGAAGGTGGCGCGTACGCTAATAACCAGCGCATCGAGGACGAAGCGTGGGAGCCAGCTGCCGAGGACCTGCTGCACGGCAAGTGGATCGTGCTGCGCCGCGGTAAGAAGAACTTCGCTGGTGTGAAGTTCGTGTAGGTGCTGGTTGGTCTTTGTGTAGGCGCGCTGCTAATCTCTCGATTAATTGGTGTTTATGCAGCTTGATTCCTTTTAGGTAGCTGGGCTAGGGCTCCGGGCAGGCTAGGGGATTGATGATTTCAGAATCATCTGCTCCTGGTCAGCTTGGAGCCTTAGTTGTTTTAAAGGGAGCGTAGAAGCCGAAGCAAAGGTGGTAGCGATGAGTCCAAGACATGAAAACCGTGCTGGACGGGGAGGCTCGTTGATGGGTCGGATTATCGCGCGTTTCTCGAAGAAGTCTCAGCGTGCGTCAGAAACGGGCTCCGAACAAGCCCACGATTTTCAGGGTGAGGTTGCTTCTCGGCGGGTGAGCCCGCAGAGCACGCCAGGCCGATTGACGGTTGAAAACCCAAATGTGTTCTACACCGTTGAAGATAGGCAAAACGAAATCGTTATCCGTGAATATGATGCCTTCATCGGTGGCCTTTCCGACATGGTCGGACTGGAGGATGAATTCCAGCGGAATTTTTACGACCGTGAAGTCATTGTCAGGAAAACCACGGACAGTCAGCGAAAGGAGCGAATACATTCTTCCAGAGAAGCCTTCGAGGATTATCACCGAAGACTTCGTGGACAGTAGCTGTAGCTCTTCTTGGGTTTCATCAAAGGAGAGGACTGGCAGCTTCTGGCAAGTCGCTCTACTGCACAGGAAAACCCTAGATCAGATCTATCTACCTGGGGTTTTGTGTCTTTGGGTGGGGTGTGTGTAATGTATTCGGAGGTCAGCGTGGCCAGGCAGTTTATGTGTTTGGTTGGCTGATGTGGGGGAAATGTTTTCGTGCGG
>ERZ1031137.44-NODE-44-length-41291-cov-11.412164_pt1 | contig 41291 bp, 39 predicted proteins | sample MGYA00517293_ERZ1031137 | MGnify/ENA primary metagenome ERZ1031137 (study PRJEB33718, sample SAMN03159763) | human skin metagenome | collected 2014-05-20 | study: EMG produced TPA metagenomics assembly of the PRJNA266117 data set (Human skin bacterial metagenome...
GAGATGCTCAGGAGTCTCGTGGGCTCGGAGATGTGTATAAGAGACAGTCTCCACAGCTGGGCTGCTCCTCAGCGGGCGGGGCCAACCGTACACAAAAAGACCGAATCAAACAGGGTATTAACCCCAAGCCCTCCATCACCGGGCTAACCGCCTGGAAGGAGGCGAGATTTCATGGCGAAAGACGGAACACTGCGCGGCGGACGCAGAGCAGGCTCAGGTGCGAAGCCCACACCTGCGTTTGAGAAGATCACCGAAGGCAAAGACGCACGCGTCCTCCACATCGCGTCGCTCGACCCACCAGATCTGGAAGCGGGCGGGGATCTTGAAGGTAGCGTAATGCCAGAACCTTCGGCTTATTTGGCGGCTGTGCAGCGTGATGGTAACCCTTTGGGTGCTGACGTAATCTACCGCGATACCTGGAACTGGCTCAAGGAGCGCGGCTGCGAAAAACTCGTAGCTCCACGGTTGATTGAGGCTTATGCGCAGAATTTTGCTCGGTTCATTCAATGCGAAGAAGCAATCTCCGATTTTGGCCTGTTGGGTAAGCATCCGACCACGGGGGCGGCTATCGCGTCCCCATTCGTGGCCATGTCTCAGTCGTTTAGCAAGCAGGCGAATACGCTCTGGTACGAGATTTTCGATGTGGTCAAAGCCAACTCGCTGGTGGACTACTCGGGGCCGACTCCTGCGGATAACGTGATGGAACGGCTACTTCAGGCACGCTCATAGTTATTGGCGTAGTGCGGGTGCGGTGTGGGCGTAGATGACGACCACTGCAATCAAGGCGATACAGACGGCGAAGGGTGCCAGCGGGTTCCACCCGTAAAGGGCGGTCGAAGCCAGCGGGGCAATCGCGTACGCCAACCCATTATTAGCGTTAATGATGCCAGCCACTGCGCCTTGCTCATCTGCACTCATCTTCAAGGTTGGGCCAGTGTTGTACCCGGGCATCGCCAGTCCCATACCTACCCCCAGCACGATACACCCGACAACCAGTAAAGCGTGCGAGGAGGTAGGCCAAATGAGCACAGTTGCAACTAGTGTAATGGTCAGACCAGTACGTAAAAGCTTCGCTGCTCCCCACCCTGTCTTTGGAGCAATCACCGCTTGGGCAATGATCATGGTCACGCCCATGATGGTCAGGTAAATCGCGGAAATACCTGCGGTCGCAGTTGCCGACAGGGCGAAGCGGTCTTGGACAGTGAATCCAAAAATCGTAGCAACAGAAGAAAACACAAGAAACATCACCAGACCAGTTGCTAGCCAGGGAGCTACACGCGGATCAGTGAAGCGAATCCGTTGAGGCTTTGCAAAAAGTTGCCCTTGGCTTTGAGGTGCGAAACTCACCAAGAGAACAACCAGACCAATCACCATCACAACGGGCATGACCACCAAGGGCAAGAGCAGGCCACCAGCAGCGGCTAACACACCTCCAGTAACACCTCCAACAATGGAGGCCATCCCTTGAGCCGCTCCAATCATGCCCAGTGCTTTTACCCGCCCGTTCTCGCTGGCAGCATGCGTGACCAGGTGGGCTTGCGCGGTCGGGGCGATCGCTGAAATCCCTCCGCCATAGAGCAAACCACGAGTGATCACAACACCAAAAACTAGTCCGACACCGCCAACTACCTGGTTCATCCCCAGGTAGGAGACAATACCGAAGGCGCTCAAAGCGATGATCGCGATCACAAGCCCGGCAGCGAGTGCACGTTTAGCGCCGACACGTTGGGAAGCTCGCCCCCAATAAGCACTCAAGCTCGCTAGTACAATCGCTGCCAAAGAGATAGTGGCGCCAATATGCCATTCCCGCAATCCCATCTGTCGTGACAGTGGCGCGATGATCGGATTGAGAATCATTTGCCCCATAAAGGCGAGAAAAACGATTCCCACTACCAGGTTCGCTTGCGCTCCTGGATCAATAGAACTCTGTGTCGGCTTATTACTACGAGGGTCAGGCATCACTACACTCCATTACTAGAACACTGTTTCACTTAGGGATATTGTAGAATGGTGTTCTAGTAAGGGTCAAGGAATAAGTTAAGGGTCACCTTATGAACACTGTGCTAACGGGGCGAAGGGCTGGGCTATCACGCGAGCTGATTGTCAAACAAGCTGTACAGTTAAGCGCGATCAGTGGCGTTGAGGGATGGTCAGTACGGGACATTGCCCGTGAACTGGGCGTGGTTCCCTCAGTGATTTATCATTATTTTCCAAACAAGGAAGCCATTTGTGATGCTGTTGTAGACCGGGTATGTGTCGGGATTGAAGTTCCCGACCCGGACCTTGAATGGAAAGCCTGGTTTCGAGCTATGGCTCACAATCTACGCCCCGCATTGTTAGCATATCCAGGGATTACCGACAGGTTCGCGCGGGGCAAGTTCACTGAACAGTTTTTGCCGATGATCGATGGAGCCTGGGCCAAACTGCAAGAAGCTGGGTTTGGTGACAATTCGCCTGTGGCCTACACAATTATCGCGAACTCGATCATCCACACGATCGGAGCGAGAAACCTGCGCGCATCCAATCAAATCCAACCTCGCCACAACCTGCACGAAATGCTTGTCAGGCTTGAGCCTATGATGGCTCAATCTGTTGGACTGACCAGTATTGTCAACTCTTACCTGGAGCCTCTCTCACACCTTGATGAAGAAGAAGCGATGTCCGAGGAATACTACGACCTCGTCATCGATGTGATCCTAGACGGCATCGAACACACCCTGCTGCCTTAACTCTGACCCACTTCTCAATCATCGTCTTAGTGAGCGCCCGCACAGCTGGCGCTCACTTTTTTATTCCCACCCCATATCAATTTATGAAAGCGAGTTGTATATGTCGTTGAAAACCGCTGAAAGCGTGCGCGCCGGGCACCCGGACAAGCTGTGCGACTACATCGCCGACTGCATTTTGGATCGTGCCCTCTACGAAGACCCTGCCGCCAGAGTGGCTGTCGAAGTGATGGCAACCAAAGCACGCATCTATGTCGCTGGCGAGATCACCTGCAAGGCAAAGCTTGAGATTCCGATGCTGGTACGCGCAGCGCTTGAGCATGTGGGTTATGATCCGCGCCGGTTCCGCATCCGCGCCAAAATTCACTGCCAATCGAGCGATATTGCTGGCGGAGTCGATAAATCTTTAGAAGCACGCCACGGTGATACGAGTTCTCACGTAATGGTTGGTGCTGGCGATCAAGGCACCGTCTACGGCTACGCCACAGCCGAGAGCGAAGAACGACTCCCGTTGCCACTGGTTTATGCTCACCGGATCTGCAAGCGTCTCGATCAAGCATTCACAGACGGCAAGATTCCAGAGCTCGGCCCGGACGGGAAAGCCCAGGTCACTGTTGAGTATGACGGCGAAACCCCTAAACGTATCGCCACGATTGTGGTCTCGGTCCAGCACAAGCCAGGCATTAACGTGGAGGATTTCAACCAGCGTCTGATTTCGCTGGTTATCTCGGCGGCGTGTCGCGAGATCGAAATCGACGAACACACCGAAATCCTGATCAACCCTTCAGGGCGTTTCGTCGAGGGTGGCCCTGCCGCAGACACTGGGCTGACTGGCCGAAAGCTCATGGTCGATACCTACGGCGGGCTTGCACCCCATGGTGGCGGGGCGTTCTCGGGTAAAGACCACTCCAAGGTCGACCGCTCTGGTGCATACATGGCCCGGCTGATCGCCAAGTCTGTGGTGGATGCAGGCCTAGCTGAGCAATGCCACGTCACCATCTCCTACGCGATAGGTAAAGCAGACCCTGTCGCGCTCGCCGTAGATACGCCCGGCACTGGCGCTTATGCCGAAGCATTGATTGAGCAGGCTTGCCGCGACGTATTCCCCTTGCGTCCGGCAGGAATTATCGAAGCATTGAAGCTCGGCACACATACGCGCTTTTCGGATTATTCAGCGTATGGGCATTTCGGTGACCTTACCGCTCAGTGGGAGCGTACCTGGGACTGGGCGACACAGTTGCGTCGGATCGTGAAAGGAGATACGTGGTGAGGGTCGACTTCGTTTGTGAAACCTGTGGAGTTTCAGGGCACCGCAGTTATCAACAGGGGCGAGTTCCTCAGCACTTCTTTCGCTCAGTTCCCTGCCAAAACGAGTGGCAAAAGACTCGATAGAATCTTCAAATGAAAAATCGAGACTCTAAATTTCGGGCGAAAGTCAGTGCTGGTCTTAAGAGAAGGAAAGAACGGCTAGGCGATAACTACCATTCGCCTGAAACAAAAGCACGAATCGGTACAACGACACGTGAGCATTGGGCTAGTTACGACGAGTGCAAAAGATCCAAGCTAATCGCAACGCTTCGTTCGAATGCCCAGAAGAAGCGAACATTCAAGCCCTACGACTACGAGTGGCAGTTATTGAGCAAGCGTCTTCGTGAGGATATGTCATGCGCACGATGCGGATCTCGCGAAAGCCTAACCGTGCACCACATTATTCCTGTTAAACAAGGCGGCACAGCTCAACTGCGCAACCTTGCAGTTTTGTGCCGCTCGTGCCACCCAAAGGTGGAAAAGCAGACATATTGAAGCGTCCTGGGTTCCGTTCCGCTTACTAAACGCCCAGCGACTGAGCGTCTGATTGTTGATAGTAGGCGTCCTCCATTTCTTGTGGAGTGATATATCCCAGGGATTCGTGGAGCCGCTGGTTGTTCCACCAGTACACCCATCGAAGGGTCGCGATTTCGACCTCCCCAACCGACGTCCACGGCCGGTGGGGATAAATCAACTCCGTTTTGTACAGACCGTTGACCGTTTCAGCCAACGCGTTGTCGTAGGAGTCACCGACAGTGCCAACGGACGGATCGATCCCAGCTTCAGCGAGTGCCTCACCGTAGCGGATGGACACATACTGCGAGCCACGATCACTATGGTGGACAAGACCCTCAGCGCGAAGATCACCGGCGTGATACAGCGCGTGCTCAAACGCCTCCAAAGGCAGTTGATCGGTGCGCATACTCGCCCGGGTCGCGACACCGACAATCTTGCGGGAATACACATCGGTGATGAACGCGGTATAAGCAAACCCAGACAGGGTGCGCACGTAGGTGATGTCAGCGACCCACAACCGGTGCGGTGCGCACGCAGTGAAGTCACGATTGACCAGACCAGGGCGACAATCCGGCACGTCGGCCCGAAGTGTTGTAGTCGGTGTGCGGCCCCTTCTTCGGCCTTGGATGCCGGCGAGTTTCATCAACCGGGCGGTCTGATCACGACCGATGTCCCAGCCAGCGCGCTGCATGGCCTTCCACATCTTGCGCACCCCGTAAACGCTGAAGTTATCCTCGTAGACCTTCACGAGTTCGGGAATAAGCAGCGCATCCGTAAGACTCCTGGCTGACGGGGCTCGTGTCTTCGCTGCCCGATAGCCACGAGAAGTGATAAACCCACACTCTGTCTGCCTCAAGGTGCGACAGATGGCCTCGACCCCGAAGCGATCGCGATACGTATCGATGTATTCGATCATCTTCTGGTGGGACGGTCGAGTTCCGCTGCGAAAAAAGCCGACGCGGTCTTTAAAATCTCGTTCGCCCTGCGCAGCTCTTTATTCTCTCGCCGCAGACGCTTCAGCTCATCGTCTGCTAACTCGCCGGAGCTGCCCTCGACGCCGTGTGACGGCCCTGAAGGCTTTGAGGTTACCCTCGTTTAGTGGACACCCAACTTGTACGGATGCTGTGTCCGTAGGAGAGGATGTTCATTGTGAGCCAACAACGCAAGAAGTACACGCCGGAGTACCGGCGTGAAGCCGCGAATCTCGTGATTGAGTCGCAGCGCCCGATCGCTCATGTGGCCCGAGAGATCGGTGTCGCCCCGGGGCTTTTGGGCAAGTGGGTCAAAAATGAGCGGGAGCGCCGAGGCGCTGCCGATGGGTTGAGCCAGGCGGATCTTCGGGCCGAGAATGCGCGGCTGCGCCGGCAGCTGGCAGAAGCTCGGATGGACAACGAATTTTTGTCAAAAGCGACAGCCTTCTTCGCCGCGAAGCAACGCGAACAGAAAAGTTCGAACTAATGCGGCGAGAGAAGGCAAACTACAGCATCAAACGCATGGCACGCCTGTTGAAGGTGTCACGGTCCGGCTACTACAAATGGTCCCATAACCAGCAGCAACGGCTCTTAGGAAACGATGATCGGGCAGCGTTTTATGACGATGTTGACCGCAAGATTCACCGGATTTGGAAAGACTCCGATCAGGTCTACGGTGCACCGCGCATTACCGCAGAACTGGCTGAGCGCTACGGCATTGCGCTCAACCGGAAGACTGTGGCCAAGCGGATGCGCCTGATGGGGATTGAAGGGATTTCACCGCGTGCCTTCGTCCCGGTGACCACGATTCAAGCTAAGCGTAAGTCCACGCTTCCTGACCTGGTCAAGCGCATGTTTGATGCCGGTGAGCTCAACCGGGTGTGGATGTCAGATATTACCTACCTGCGCACTGCTGAAGGCTGGTTGTACTTGTGTGCGGTCCGTGATGGTCATTCCCGCCGGGTGCTGGGCTGGGCTATGGATAGTGTGCAAGATACTTCCCTGGTCGAACGGGCCCTGCGGATGGCGTATACGCTACGCGGCGAGGTTCCTGATGGCTTGGTGTTTCACGCTGACCGTGGGGCACAGTTTACAAGCGAGCAGCTCTGGGACGTCTGCCGCGGCCTGGGCATTGCCCAGTCCGTCGGGCGTAGCGGGGTGTGCTTTGATTACGCGATGGCCGAGTCGTTCTGGTCGACGTTGAAGACTGAGTTCTACGACCGGCAACGCTGGCCTACCAGGGATGCTGCACGCACGGGTGTCGCCCGCTGGATTGAAGTGGTCTACAACCGCCGCCGGCGCCACTCCGCACTCGGGATGGTCAGCCCCGTCGACTTCGAGCACCAGATCACCCAGACCACCAACGAAGAAGAAACAGCTGCCTAACCATGAGGTAGCTCCACTACGTGTCCACCATTTGCGGGCAACCCCAGCTTCAACCAATTATTAAGCGTGTGCGCGGAGACGCCGACCTTGTCACCGATCTCAACCGCCGCACCCCACTTCGAGCACCCTTCAAGCTCAACAAGTTCCTCAGCCAGACGCACCGCCTTGGCCTTGAACTCATCACTGTACTTCCTTGGCATGATCCCAATCTTTCTCTAGAAACGATCGGAACCAAACCCAGGACGCTTCACTTTCTGACGTCGCTCGATAACACTCGGAGTCCACACCGGTTCTCCAAGTACCTGCGTGGTGAGTGCGAACACCGCCACGCCTTTCCCCGACTTGAAGTACCTCTCCTTCTTAACATCGAAGTCATAATTGCAAGCACTGGAGTTTTTCCGGCGATTGAGCAGCAGTAGGTTCCCAAGACGATGTGTCCATACTTTTGCTTCGCAGAAAATGACGGGCTCGATGGTGCTGGTTTTGGACAGGTCATCGGAATAGACCGTGCCGCGCAGTGCGTGGGCTTTGCCCTCGACCTGGTGTGCGGGTAGGACGTTTTTTCGTGCTGCCAGCCAAGCTGGTTGCCCGTTAGACGCAACTCCACGGCTTTTGGCACGGCGGGATCGGTGAAGTCCCACGATAGGGATGCTGATTCTCCGCCGATCTCAAGATCGGCCCTCACATTGGTTTTAGCGACGAAGCTGGGGTCACATGACGTTTTCGTGACGGTCGCTGCCTGCCCGTCGATTATCACCTCGCTTTGAGTCTTGGCGAATAGAGCATCGAGTGGCTCGAGCTGAGCTTTGCGCTCAGGGCTCGGTGCGTACTGGCCGTTGGCTACCGACTGATACGGGTCGTCGCGATGATGGCTCTCGTCAGACGTGCAGTCGATCTCCGCTTGGATTTCCATAGCCTTGAGTTCGGCCGCACCGTCGCCGCTGATTTCACGCACGGAGGCCTCGATCCGCCAGCGGTCTGCGTCAACACTCACGAGCGGGTCACGTCCAAAGTAGTCGCCTCCCCAGGAGTGCAGGGTGTTGCCGGCTTGCCATATCACATCCTTGACGGCGCCATCGGCAACCTTGACGGTGAGCAACGACTGCGGCTGATCCGGTGTTTCGAATGACATCGTTGATTCCCCGTCGATCGTGGCGCACGCGGCAGATGTCAGGGGCTTATCCGTGCTGTCAACGCTGAGCTTTGCGCTGATGGAAGGAGCTGAGGTGGTCGGGGGGGGTGATCTCGTGGCAGGCGAGGCCGAACTCTCAGGTGCGGTCTCGTCGCCACAACCGGCGAGCGTAGCTGCAAAAACCAGAGCCATTGCTGCACAGCGTTTCTTGATGCCATCCTTTCAACCCGGCGGTGAGCTGGGTCACGTAGGCTATGGCGTTGAATCTACCGTAGGGCTTGGCGGGAGCACTAGCGCACGCGCCAAGCGCTGGCGGCCTGCTGCTGGCGCCAGTATGCGGCGAAGCGGCCATCAAGGGCGAGCAGGTCCTCGATGCTGCCGTCCTCGATGACGCGGCCGGCATCGAAGAAGATGACGCGGTCGGCCTGGCGGATGGAGGACAGGCGGTGCGCGACGATGATGCGGGTGCGGGGCGTGGTCTCCGAGCTCAGGGCAGCGGCGACGGCGCGTTCGTTTTCGGTATCGAGCGCGCTGGTGGCCTCATCGACTAGCAGCACGGGGGCGCAGCTGAGCAGGGCGCGGGCGATCGAGACGCGCTGGCGCTGCCCGCCCGATAGCAGCGTGCCACCGTCGCCGACCATTGTGGCCATGCCGTCGGTGAGTTGCGCGGCAACGGCATCCACGCGCGCGAGTGCGGTGGCGCGCTCGATCTGCTCGCCGGTGGCGTGGGGATTACCGATGGAGATGTTGTCCAGCAGTGTGCCGTCAAACAGGTACGGGTCTTGGAAGATGACGGCGATGAGGGCGCGGCGGGCGGCGGGAGTGAGCTCGGCGAGGTCCGTGCCCTGGATACGGATGCTTCCGGAGGTGGGCTGGTGGAGCCCGGCCAGCAGGAACAGCAGGGTGGATTTGCCCGAGCCAGAAGGCCCGACGATCGCGGTTGTGGTGCCCGGCTGGAAGGTGAGGTTCAGGCCGTCAAGCACGGGGCGCTCGCGCGTGGCGTCATAACCGAAGGTGACGTCGGCGACCTCGATCTGGGGAGCGGTTGAGAGGGTTGGTGTCGCGGTTCCGGGGTGCTCGCGCGGTGCGGCAAGCACGGTGTGGATGGTGCGCAGTGCGTTCGTGGTCAGTTGCAAGCCGGCGGTGATATCGGCCACGAGCGCCAGGGGCTCCAAGAAGCGGACGATGACGACGATGAGCGCGATCGCGGCGGCGGGGGAAACCTCGCCGGTGACGGCGCGGCTGACCGCGAGGGCGCTGAGCGCAATGAGGGCGAGCTGGGTCAGCAGAGTGAAAACCAGCTGCTCGGGCGCGCGGTAGGCGAGCAGTCGACTCATCGCATGAGTGCGCGCGGCAAGTGCCTGGCCGACATGGCTGCTCTCGGTATCGACGCGGCGGGCGGAGCGCAACGCCTGCTGGGTGCGGGCGAACTCCAGGAGGCGCTCGGACAGCTGGGCGTGGGCGCGATCCGCGGCGGCGTCGGCGCTGCGCGCCAGGCGCATCGAGAGGACGAGGGCGCCAAGCAGCAGCGGCAGGAACGCCAGCGCTGCAGCGCCGAGCGTCGGAGAAAACCACAGCAGGCCGATGCCGATCGCGGCCGGAAGAATAAGGGCGTTCAGCAGCGGCGTCACCAGGTAGGCGATCAACCCGACGAGTTCGGGACCGGTGGCAGCGACCGCCTGACGCGTGGTGGCCAGGTTATCGCCGGTCAGCCACTGCAATCGGATGGTGGTGATGCGCTCGGCGACGGTGTGCTGAGCGTGATCCAGCAGCACGAAGCCAACAGCGTAGGCGTGGCGGGCCGCGGCGCTATCGCACCCCCAGCCAAGCGCCGTAGCGATCGCGATCATGGCCAGAGGGCGCCAGGCATCACCCGGCTGCGAGCTGAACAGGGCCGAGATGAGCGGAATGAGGGCGAGCGCCGCTGCGGCGCGTAGCGCGATACTTAGCGCCGTGAGCGCCAGGTAGGGGGTGATATGGCGACGCTGGGCCGGTGGCAGCAGGTTAATGAGCGTGCGGATCATGAGGTGGCCTTCGTCTCGGCGGCTGCCCAGAGTTCGGCGTAGCGACCGCCGCGTGCGAGCAGTTCCTCGTGCCGACCCTGCTCGATGATCTGGCCGCCATCGAGCACAACGATGGTATCGACGCCAGTGATGGTGTGCAGGCGGTGAGCGATGAGCAGCACGGTGCGTCCGGCGGTCAGGCGGCTGACCGCCTGCTGGACAAGGTATTCGGATTCGGGGTCGGAAAATGCCGTCGCCTCGTCCAGCACGAGGATTGGACAGTCGGCCAGCAGCGCACGGGCGATGGTGATGCGCTGGCGTTCACCGCCGGATAGGGCGATGTCAGCGCCCAGGATCGTGTCATAGCCGTCCGGTAGGGCGAGGATGCGCTCGTGAATGTGAGCGGCGCGGGCAGCCTGCTCCACCTCGTGCCGACTGGCATCCGGGCGGGCGAGCGCGATGTTCTCGTGGGCGCTGGCGCGCACCAGTTGCGGATTCTGGAAGACGAAGCCAACCCGCGAATACAGCTGTGATGCCTCGAGCGTACGAAGATCGTGGCCGCCGATGCGGATTGCGCCGTCGGTCACGTCGTAGAACCGGGCAAGCAGGCTCGCCAGGGTGGATTTACCCGCACCGGACGGGCCCACGAGCGCAGTGATGGTACCGGGCGCCAGGCGCAGCGAGACGCCCGACAGCACGGGGGTAGACGCGTCGTAGCCAAAGCTCACATCATCGAACTCGACGAGACCAGCGGGCCTCGGCGCGCTCGCCGCATGCTCGACCTCAGGCAGCGTGGACAGCTGCTCCTGGTCGAGCATGACCTGGATCCGGCGTGCCGCGAGCATACCGTCGCGCAGCGCCTGCAGACCGTAGCCGACGCCCAGTAGCCGCGCACCGAACGTCGTGCCAAGAAAGAGGAAGGGCAGCAGCGAGATCGGATCCATCATGCCCGCGGTGATGAGCGCGGTGCCCACCACGCAGCTGAGGAACAGGAACGTCGCGGGGCGCGTGACCAGATCGATGAAGGTTTTGCGGCCGCTGAGCGGCTGCTGCCAGGATCGCAGGAAATCGAGGTAGTCTCGCAGGCTCCGGGTGAAGGGCGCGGCGGCTGCACCCCCGAAGACGCGCACGACGGCCTGCCCCTGCAGGTAGGCGTCAGCAGCGCTGGCCATCTGCTGGCGCCACTGCGGCGCCTGCACTACGCGCGGGCCCGACTGCGTCATCATGATGTACATGCCGATCAGGTAGGCGAGCACCGGCAGCAGCAGGGTGAGCGCCACCCGCCAGTCGATCACGAACAGGTAGCCCAAGACGGCCACAGGCGCGACGATGGCGCCGACCGCATCGGGCACCGCATGCGTGATGAGGTAGTGCATCGCCAGCGGATCATCGTGCACCAGCTGCTTGATGTGCGCCGCGCTGCGGGTATCGAAAAACCCGAGGGGCACGCGTCCGAGCGTCATCAGCAGTCGGGTGCGCAGGTCCTGACTGACGCGCGCATCGACGATGTGCAGCCAGGTCATCAGCCCGGTCGTGAGTAGCGCGCCCGCGATAAGGACCAGGCCGGCCCACCAGCCCAGGCGGATGAGCGCGTCGGTGCCGGCGCCGACGAGCAGCAGCCGGGCGAGTTCGACGAGCAGGACGTAGGGGGCCAGCTGCGCGAGTGTGGCCAGCGCTTGCACGATCGCCGCCAGGATGAAGGTTGTGCGCAGCGGGGCGAGCAGGCGCCGACCGGCCTCAGCCCGCCACGTCCCGCTGATAGGCGCAGCCTCGCCGGCCGCAGGTACCTGCGCGGCGGCAGCCTCGGGCAGATCCTTGGGGCGTTTTTTGCCGAATGCCCGCCCATAACACCAGTAGGCGCGGGCTTGGATTTCGGACTTCGGGAAGCCAAAATCGTTCATCAGGCGGCGACGCACATATTTCAAGCTGTCGGACTCACACGCCACCCACGCGCTCCAGTTCGACCAGTCCCGCGCAGCCAGTCCCGCCGCCAGGCTCGCCTCATCGACGCGCGGCACCCAATGCACTCGCGCGCGCGGATGCGTGCGGATTTCCAGCATGTGGTCATCGAGCGTGTGCTCTTCCAGGTACAGTTCGACCGGCAGCTCGGATGGAAGCACCTCGAGGATTGAATTGATGGCGGGCAGCGACGCGGCATCACCAATGACGAGGTATCCGTCGGGTAGTTCCTCGGGCAGGACGAAACCCGTCGAGCCGAGCGTAGTGACCGCGATGGTATCGCCCGGCTGTGCCTGGCTTGCCCAGCTGGAGGCCGGCCCGGCAGGTTCGTGCAGCACCACGTCGATCGCGAACTCACCGGTATCCGGGTCGGCCTCGACGATGGTGTAGCCGCGCTGATGTTCCTGGTCGCTGCCGTCCGGATCGGGGAACCAGAACCGCAGCCAGGCCGTGGGCGCGAGAACGACCTCGGCAAGCAGACTTGCACTCACCAGGTGGATTCGCACGAAATGCGGGGCGAGGTAGGTCACGGCCGTGACTGTTGCGCTGTGGTCGCGCGCTCCAAATCCGCGCGTCAGCACGCCCTCAAAACCCCGTTTCGCCATGTGCATTCCCTCCTGCGCCGCACCACAAATTAAGGTGATCCTAACCTAAGTCGAGGGCGGGGTCAAATGCGTCGGCGCGGCGCCTAGGGCTGCAGGCTCGCCACCAGCTCGCGCACCCGAGCCTGAATCTCGTCGCGGATCACGCGCACGGTGGCAAGGTCCTGCCCAGCCGGATCGGCCAGCTGCCAATCCTCATAGCGCGTGCCGGGAAAAACGGACACGCATCGCCGCAGCCCATCGTGATGACGACGTCGGAGGATTGCACGTCCTCAGCCACCAGCACCCTCGGGCGCGCCGCGGCCAGATCGATCCCAACCTCCGCCATCGCCTCTCGTACCACGGGGTTGATCGAATCAGCGGGGGCGGAGCCCGCGGAGCGGACCTCAATGCGTCCGCCGGACAGCGTCTTGGCAAAAGCCGCCGCCATCTGGGAGCGGCCTGCATTGTGAACGCACACAAACATGATCGTGGGTCGGGTCATAGCTCCATTGAACCGCAGGCGTGGGCAATGGCCAAGGCAGGGTTTAGCCTGGAAGGGTGAGCCTATGGCGCGACAAGCAGCAAGCCCGTGCGGCCGAGGTGCCGCCCTGGCTACTCGCCGTCCTTGCCATGCTTTCGGTCCAACTCTCGGGAGCCTTCGCCGTTGGCTTGATCAACGACGTCGGGCCGCGCGGGGCTGCCTGGCTGCGCGTGGCCGCCGGCGCCGTCCTCATCCTGGCAATCGCGCGCCCGCGCCTGCGCGGTATGACCTGGCGTGACGCCGGTCTCGTCACCGCCCTCGGCGTCACCACCGGCTCGCTAACTTTTCTTCTTTTTGCCGCAATCCAGCGCATCTAACTCGGCACCGCCGTGGCTCTGGAATTCCTCGGCCCACTCGTCCTTGCCGCGCTCACAAGCACCTCGCGGCGCGCCCTTTCCTATCCCGCCCTCGCCATGATCGGCGTCGTCTTACTGACCCGGCCCTGGATCGGTAACGTCGACGTCGTCGGCATCCTGTTCGCCCTCGGCTCCGGGCTCGGGTGGGCGCTGTATATCGTCTTAACCCAACGCGTCGGCGATCGGTTTTCCGGCATCAGCGCCCTCGCCTACACCATCCCGATCGTCGCCATCGCCTACGCGCCCATCGGGCTACCCGAGGCGCTGCCGTACCTGTCCCTGCCGGTCATCGCCACGGCGCTCGGGCTCGCACTCCTGATGCCGGTCATCCCTCTCGCCTTCGAAATCGTCGCGCTGCGTGCCATGGCCCCGGCCGCCTTCGGCACCCTCATGCGCTGGAGCCCGCGATCAGCGTGCTTATCGGCGCGATCGCCCTCGCCCAAGTACCGCTGCCAATCCAGGTCCTTGGCATCGTGCTCGTCGTCGCCGCCGGAATCGGCTCGCAGCGCTTCGCCGCCCGCGATGTGTCGCCCACGCCCATCACGTGGCCGGAGAGCGACGAAGCCTAGGTCAGCAGGGCCCGCACCTTCGCGTCGGTCGCCTTACCCGAGATGACCGTGCCCTTTTCAAACAGCTCGATCACCCGCGGATTGATATAGGAATCGCGCGCGATCGCCGGCGTATTGTGTAGCCACTCGGCCGTCGTCTTGATCGCCGCCGCCACGGCCCCGGGAGAGGTATCGCCCGCCTTGGCCGCGCGCGACAGGGCCTGCGCCGCGACGGCAGCGAACAGACAATCGCGACCAGTTCCTAGTGGTCCTAGGACTCTCCTCTCGTCACCCGGGCAGTTAGACACGTTGAATAAAGTCATGAGCTTTCCGGCAACCGTTCTGCGCGTTCTCGTCGCCTCCCCATCCGACGTACCCGATGCCCGAGATGCAGTCGAGGGCGCTCTGCACTCATGGAATCGACTCCACGCGCCGACTCGGAATGTAGTCTTACTGCCGTGGCGGTGGGAGACCAATTCTGTACCGCTGCTCGGAGGTCACCCTCAGGAGATCATCAACACCCAGGGAGTCGACGGAGCCGACATCGTGGTCGCGCTCTTCGGCAGCCGACTCGGCTCACCAACACCAGATGCAGTGTCGGGAACAGTTGAAGAGATTGAGCGAGCAGTAAACAGCGGGAAACCGGTACACCTGTTTTTCTCAAGAGCCCCACTGCCTCATGACGTCGATACTGCGCAACTCGAGGGTCTCCGAAATTTCAAGAATGAAATCAAGGAGCGGGGACTGCTCGGAGAATTCGATGACATCCGCCAACTGGAGAACCAAGTCTGGGCTGCCGTCGAGCATGACCTAGTCAAAATCGATCTCTCCGTGGTCGGGGTGCGCCATGAGCCGCTCGGCGTCCGCTTCCGCGTCGAGTCAAAGAGCGAGCGACACGAAAAGGAAATTGACAAGCGCGGCAAGATCAAATAGGAAACGAAACACTGGTTTGAGGTTACCAATACTGGTGATCTCGCTGCTGAAGCGGTGACCTTCGAAGGCCAAGCCGCATCGGGCCTTACGAGACTCCTTGTGGATGATCAGCCAATCACGCTGGAACCTGGGGTCATCTGGAAAGTGCCAGTCTCGTATTCGATGGGCACCGCAGGCACAAAGCTAACCGTTCACTGGGTCGAAGATAATGAAAAACAGTCGAAGACTTTCGACGTCCAATGAAGCGCGAGGTTACGTCGGTGAACCAGTCAGGCAGCTAAATCGTAGTTCGCGCGCGTTTGTATCCGTCGTGGCATGAAAGTTTCGATGATGCGCTCGCTGGGGGAGGGACGCATCAGTTCCACCATCAAGTCGATAATGAGCTGAGACGTACGGAACTGACCATTGGTGCCGGACACGCTCAGCTTAGAGAGCATGTACTCGTACAAATCACCCATGAAGTCCTTGTTGCGCAGATCCAGTTTGTTGATCAGCGTCATCACAGACTTTAAGGTGTTTGGGTTTTCAATGCCGAAGTTGGCAGAGCGCATGTGCTGCGCCATCACACCTTCGCCAGTAGTGCCCTTTGTATCCGCACCTAGATTGCGGAGGAAGGGGAAGACCTCGTCCGCCATAAGATTCTTGACCTGGGTTGGATCAGTGACGGCGAGGAGGTCCCGCCAGCGCAAGTGCTGCTGGTCCGGGCCAAAAATATCGCGGGACTCCGGTACTGTTACTCCCAACGAACGCTGCTGGTCAATGCTATTTTGCTGCTCATCCAAGAGGCGGAGAAAAAGTAAGTACGTGAACTGCTCAATCACGTTCATTGGATTAGTGATGCCGCCGGTCCAGAACACGTCCCAGATGCGGTCGACATCATTTTTCAAAGCACCAGTAATCATGGAGCCAAGTGTATCGGCAGGGGCGGACCCCGAAACTCATTGGCTATCGCGTGGCTCGACTAGGTGTGCGAGTGGGGTGGGGACACCGCGCTGTTGAGCTTCCCACAAGCTTCCCACTTAACTTCCCACTAACTTCCCAGAGTGTTATGTCGAGTGGGAAGTTAAGTGGGAAGTTAAAAACGCCTCGCCGGGCAGACAGCTAGCTCTTTCTCTCTGTGGTGTCTTCCTCGCCTGTGCCGTCGGAGGTGGACACTTCGGTTTCAGTGGTCTCAGCCATCTCGTTGGTCTGCTGGTACCACTCGGTCAGCTGCTCCATGCCGGTTTCCACACCGGCAACGGAGCCGACACCTTGGCCCTCGTCGGCACGCTCGACAGCGAGCTCGAAGTCATTGCCGTACTCTTCCAGGCCGCGGATGACGGCATCGCGGACAGCGGTCTTGGCGAAGGTAGTGCGGATAGCTTGCGGGTCAGTCGTGAGATCCTTAACGAATGATACGAGCAACGCAATGATGATCAGCACGAATGGCATTGCCGTCAGAATAGTCAGTGACTGCAGGCCAGACAGTGCGTCTTCGCCGCCGGTGAGAAGCATGACCACGGCGATGCCCATCATGAGAACACCAAAGAAGACTACGACCAGCTTATTCGGTTCCGGATCGCCCTTGGAAGCCATCGTGCCCATCACCACAGATGCCGAGTCAGCAGAGGTAATGAAGAAGATAGCCAGAATCACAACCACCAGGGCAGAGACCACACCACTAAACGGCAGCTCGCCGATCAGGTTGTAAAGCACCTGCTGGGCAGAAGCCGAGCCGTCAAATCCGGGGACATTGTTGCGAGCGAAGTCCATAGCGGTGCCACCAAAGACAGCGAATGCGAGCATCAACACAAACGTCGGCACGATGATGGTGACCAAAATGAACTCACGAATCGTGCGGCCACGGGAAATGCGGGCAATGAACATACCTACAAAGGGAGCCCAGGCAATCCACCAGGCCCAGTAGAACACGGTCCACGCGGCTTGAAAGTCCAGTGTTTCTTGACCCCACGACAGCGAACGCGAAGACATATCCAGGAAGTTGTCCAGGTAGGTCAAAATGCTCGATGGCAGAAGGTTGACCAAAAACAGCGTTGGACCAGTGATGAAGACGAAGAAGATAGCCAAGAAGGTCAGCATGATGTTGGTATTCGACAAGAGTCGAATACCCTTCGACACACCAGAGACTGCCGAGATAATAAAGCCAACGCTCAGCACCAAAATAATCAGCAGCAGCACGGCCATTGACGGTGTGAAACCCGAAAGCGTTGAAATACCCTCGCCAATCTGTAGTGTGGCAATACCCAGTGAGGCGGCGGTACCAAACAGCGTGGCCACGATCGCCAAAATGTCAATGGTGCGACCGATGGGGCCATCAGTACGTTTCAGTATTGGCGCGAATAGCGAGGAAATTAAGCTGGCGCGACCGCGTCGGTAGGTCGAATATGCCAACGCACCACCCACCAGCGCATACAGTGCCCACGGTGAAAAACCCCAGTGGAAATCGGCCTGGGCAACTGCTCGGTGCAGCGCTTCTTCAGTGTGGGGCTCAACCGTCAGCGGCGGAGGCGAGTGGTAGAACTCCAGCGGTTCAGAGGGGCCGAAGAAGAAGATACCGACACCGATACCGGCGGCGAACATCATTGCTACCCAGGAAAAACGGGAGTATTCAGGTTCCTCGTCGTCCTTGCCCAGCTTGATATTGCCATAGCGGGACATGGCCACGCCCAGCATGACGATGATGCAGACGACCAAAATGACGTTGAACAGCCAGCCGAAATTCTCCAGGCCCCAGGACAGAGCGGCCGAAGAAACCGAGGAAACTGTTTCAGGGCTGGTGACGCCCCAAATGACAAAGGCGATAATCAGCACCGCGTTGACGCCGAAAACCAGCCGGTCCAGACCGAATTTGTATTTCAGTTCTTCAACACTGAAACCCGGCACCAGACCTGGGTGCATATTCGCAGGATAGAGGCCGATGGCGCGCTTGGCACGCATACCGCGAGCTTTATCCAGGGTCTCATCAAGAGGGCTTAGATTTTTCTTTTGACGCTGTTTCTTTTCGCCGCTCACGTCGACTCTCCTTTGTTTACTTGTCTCCTTTAGTTAACTCCTTTTCCCGACCAGCTGTCGTATAAAAGTAAGCAGTGCGACGTTTAGGGGACTCGGTGAGTCCAGCCCTCCGTGCCGTATTTGGTGTCAATAAGGTGCTGCGCCGCAGCGAAGTCCTCGTCGGAAAGCGATGCCTCGGCGGCACCGTAGCGGTTGATGAATGTCTGCTTCATCGTGTCGATGACTTCCGCGCGGCTGGCACCGGTCTGGCGACGGAGCGGGTCGACGCGCTTCTTCGCACTACGTAGCCCCTTATCCGCAATCTTGGCCTTACCAATGCGCAGGACTTCCATCATTTTGTCAGCGTCGATGTCATAACTCATGGTGACGTGGTGAAGCACTGTTGAGCCACGGCGCTTCTGTGCGGCACCACCAATCTTGCCGCCATCGGAGGTGATGTCATTGATAGGGACATACCACGCATTGACGCCGAGCTGCGCGAGTGCAGCGATGACCCAGCGGTCGAGGAATTCATAGGATTCGACGTAGCTAAGACCAGCAACCAGCTTCTCTGGCACATAGATCGAGTAGGTGACGCAGTTGCCGCCCTCCATGAACATCGCGCCACCGCCGGAGAGACGACGCACCACTTGCACATCGTGCTTCTCTACGCCCTCGGGCTCGAGTTCGTTGACATAAGACTGATATGAACCGATAACGGTGGCACGATCATCCCAATCCCAGAAACGCAGAGTCGGGCCACGCTGCCCGGAATTGACTTGATCAAGAAGGATTTCGTCGAGCGCAACATTCATCACCGTCGGCAGGACACCCGGCTGCAACACCTCCCACTCCAGATCTGTGAAGTCGACAGCCTGTGTCAGTGCGCGGCGAACGACTTGCGCAATGATGTGGGTATCAAAACCGTGCAGTCGCACCTCGCGGCCAGACTGATCCTCAAAATCCTTTAGCGCCGCATCGAGGCGAGCCTGTAGGCGTTCCGTATTGTCCCCGGCAGGCGCACCGAGGAGAGCGTCATTAATAATGTCGTAGGCTTCATCGGGTTCGAGGAAAAAATCGCCCGAAATGCTTATCGACGAAATCGTGTCACCTGTGGTCTCACAGTCGGCAACAACCAATTTGCCGCCGGGAACCTTCATTTCTGAGTGAAATTTCTGTGCGGGGGTCATGGGTTTCGATGGTACTCGTGCCGGGCGTTACGATGTCCCCCGTGTTTACCTCATCGACTTTGGATCAACGCGCCCGCAAAATTGTCGCGTGGGTGGCAGGCCTGAATCTTCTCGGATTCTTCATTGAATTAGTTGTTGCCTCAATTATTGGCTCCGCAGCGCTGTTCGCCGACGCTGCAGACTTCCTTGAAGATTTCCTCATCAACCTGCTGGTTCTCACCGCATTGGGGTGGTCGCTGGCGAGCCGTCGTAAAGCGAGCTTCGGCCTTGCCGGGCTGATCCTGATTCCGGCGATCGCGGCGTTCGGCACCGCCATTTGGAAGATGATGAGCGGTGAGCCGCCAGAGCCACTAACGCTGTCGGTGACAGCAATTATCGCGATGGTCATCAACCTGGTCTGCGCGATTTTGCTGATGAACCTGCGCAAAGCCGACAGTGCGCTCATGCGTGGCGCGTGGTTGGCGGCGCGTAACGACGTCCTGGCGAACCTGCTCATCCTCGCCGCCGGAGTGGTCACCATTTTCTGGTTCAGCGCATGGCCGGATATCGTCGTGGGGCTTGTCATCGGCGTTATTAACCTCACGGCCGCAAAGGAAGTCTACGAGCAGGCGCGCGCCGAAGACCCCGAGCTAGAGATGGACGATGACGACGACTAGCACTGACTAGTCGTGTGTTCTTACTTCCACATATCCTTCTGCCACTGCGGCTTATGAGCATAAGTGAACTCGTAGTATTCCTTGTTCTTCAGCTCACTGGCTGCGGCCTGATCAATGACAACCGTGGCCCGTGGGTGCAATTGCAATACGGACGCGGGCATAGAAACGCTCAGTGGGCCTTCGATGGAGGCGGCAATAGCGTGCGCCTTTGCGGTGCCGGTGGCCAGTAACAGGAGATGGCCCGCACGTGAAATAGTGCCAAGCCCCTGGGTGACCACGTGGTACGGCACGTCGTCCGCGGAGTCGAAGAACCGGGCGTTATCCAGCACGGTCTGCGGGTGCAGCGTCTTAATGCGGGTCAGAGAATTAAAAGAGCTGGCGGGCTCGTTAAACCCGACATGCCCATTGGTGCCGATGCCGAGCAACTGAATGTCGATGCCACCGGCCTCGATAATCTTGCGTTCGTAGTCCTCGCAGGCTGCGCCGATGTCGTCTGCGAGACCATCGGGAATATGGACACGCGCCGGGTCGACATCCACGTGATCGGAAAACTCATTGTGAATCACGTGGTAGTAGCTCTGCTCATGCTCGATGGGCAGCCCCACATACTCGTCGAGTGCAAAGAAACTGCAGTCCTTGAAAGTGACATCACCAGCCCGATGGCGACGAATCAGTTCCCGATACGTCGCAAGCGGAGTCGATCCTGTCGCTACACCAAGGTTTCCACCTTTGTTGGCGTAGTGAGCGAGGTAGTCCGAAGCGATGCTCGCGACTTCGGCCTCAGAATCGACGATGATGATTTCCATGGTGGAACATTCCAGAAAAAGCTAACGCGCGGCAGAAAATGAAAAACGCTCAGGGCAAGGCCGTAGGTGCCGTTGCCCTGAGTGTTTAGTCGTACTGAGTTACTTCACCCAGAAGTTACCGTTCTCATCCTTGTAGATGATGTCGCCGGCGTAAGCAACCTGGGTCTCGTTAACCTGAAGATCAACCAAATCCAGCGTTTCGACGATTGGCTCAATGTAGACACCACCGTTAAACCAAACCTTGAAAGCATCTGCCGAAGTTGAAGAACCGGAGAAACGGTGTGCCTCATACTTGTGCACCGGAGCAAAGGGGCAGCTGATCGCCTGTGCGATAGCAGGAGAGGCAGCAACAGCGCCAAACACAGTAGCGGCGCCGATGGTGATAGCGGCGAGAGAGCGAGAGAACTTCATAGTTAATTCCTTCCCGAGTCGGGGATATGACGGAGTCATGAGGGAAACAGAACCATAAAAATGGGCATCATAGCTATGACAGTGTGACAGCTAATCTATTTCAATTATCCGTCAATCCCACGGCAAATGTAAATCGGTAACCCATTGGTTCATATATTTCGGGGTTATGAAAGCGCCAGACGCCACCTAGCGACACCTGCCAGTTACCGCTACACGCCACCTACCGCCACTCGGCAGTAGCCGGGTCAATACCTTCCTTACGGGCCTGAGCTTCGATCAATTCCAGCAAATAGCCAGCATTGCCACGGTAATACCGGTCAAACCGGGAATCAGCGATATACATGCGAGCCAGCAGAATCTGCTTCTCTCGACCAGCCTCGTAGAAGCGGGTAATAGAGGACAAGTGACGGTCAACTAACGTAGCCGCTTCAGTGGAACCTGGCTCCACGTGGCGCTCGGCAGCGTTGCCAAGCGCATCGGCAAAATCCTTGGCCTCCGCCTCAAGAGCAGCCCAGTCGCTATCCGTCATGTTTTTCTGAGCCTGCTGGGACTGCTCCCACTCGGTGGTGTCACCCCAGCGCTCCTCAGCCTCGGCCTCTAGATTCTGCCAGTCGCGGCCCAAGAGCTCTGCTTTTGTCTTTGCTTCCATTGCGTGTCCTTCCTCAATTAGTTTGTCCAGAGAACGCACCATGTGGTGCAGGTCAGCGATCTTCTCGGTGAGAACAGTTCGCTGTGCGAGCAAACGATCTTTCCGACTTTTCGGGGAGGAATCGCCGTGGATGAACTCCTCGATAGTCTTCAACGGCACCCCAGCAGCGCGGTAGACCAGAATCTCCAGCGCGGTGTCGATGTCCTCATCGGTGTAGAGGCGGTAATCGGACCACGTGCGGTACTGCGGGCTGAGCAGCCCGATGGCATCCCAGTGTCGCAGCGTGCGCGTGGTAACGCCCAGCAGTTCAGCTGCCTCGCCGATGGTGTACTCGTTGTCGTTGTTGCTCACGGGAATCATCTTTCTGTTTGACGCCGCGTCAAGGTCAATACCTAACGCCGGAATCAGATGAGGAAGTTTGCTGCGGCAGCCGCAGGAATGTCGTTCCCGCGATTGCCAACCTTCGGGCTCCTACCGCAGGAGCCGAAGCCTGTTGATTGCCGCCGCCACCTCCTGGAAACGAGGCTCCGCGAGATGACCAGAATTGGTGAACGCACCCGTCGCGTCGAAGAGCGAATGACAAAAGTTGTCGTACTCGTGCTGGATAAGCTCGGTGAGGTCAGTACTCCCATCGAGCTGTTTTACAACGGCGCCCAGAATCCGGGCAATTGCTTCTGTTTGGGAGGAATCCATCAATTGGCTGACAGCGCGCAAGTCAAGATTGTCCTTGCCCACCTGAATCAGCTCGAGTCCACGAGCACGCGGTGGCTTAGGCGGTTTCGCACCGCGGCCACGACCATCACGTCCGCCGCGGTGACCGCCACGTCCGCGACCACCACGGCTCTCACCGGCAGGGAAGTCTGCCTGCAGTAAACGCTCACCAATCTGCGCGAATGCTGGCGAAGGTGCAGCCGGAGTGGCAGATTCGCGGAGCTCACGGGCGCGCTCGGTGACGTCGTAAGGCGTGTACGCATCCATAGCAATCACGGTGTCCGCGACATCGATGAACGCGCCAGAGCCGCCGGCGACGATGACCGTAGAGATCCCGTGGTCTTCCCAGAGTTCGCGGACCCGTGCGACCAGTGGCGTGATGGGCTCCCGGTCATCGGGGATGAGGCGGCGCATGCGCTCATCGCGAATCATGAAGTTGGTCGCGGAGGTGTCCTCATCGATGAGCAACACGCGCGCACCGGAACCCAGCGCCTCCATCAGACCCGCAGCTTGGGACGTCGACCCCGACGCATTCGCCGTGGAAAACCGGGTTGTGTCATCCCCGGAGGGAAGACCGTTGATAAACGGCGAAATATCCACACCAGTGATGGCCCGGCCATCCTCGGCACGCAGCGCAACCGCAGTCTCGTCAGCGACCACAAACTCGCGGCCATCGCCAACAACATGGTCATACACGCCAGTGACCAGGGAGGACAGCAGCGTGGACTTGCCGTGGTAGCCACCGCCGACAATCAACGTCACGCCCCGCGGAATGCCCATGCCGTGCACCGTTTTACCCGATGGCAGCTGAAATCTGTGCTGCAACGATTCCGGCGAGGTAAACGCAGTCGCACCGGGCTTCGGCAGCTGGCTATTGCCCGCCTGACGAGGCAACACCGCACCGTCTGCCACAAACCCAATTAGGTCCGCATCCGCCACCGCACGGCGCAAAAAGCTCTGGTCATGCTCCAATTCCGCAGCTGCTTCGAGCGCATCGATGGGTGCGTTCACGATGGCGTCGTCAAGCGCGTCCAACAAATCCTCACAAATCAAGCGCGCTGCCTCGCGCCCGAGGATGCGCCGGCCACGGGCGGGCAGTTGGATTTCTAGGCTGATCTGAAGGGCATCGCCATGCTTATCGACGTCGTGCGCATCCGCACGGAGTTCAGTCACAGCAGCTCGGCGCAAGACCTGCTGACCTGGGGAATCGATAAACAGACCGCGGCCATATTTCTTCAAAGCTCGCACTAGGCGACGGTTCAACAAATCGAGCTCCGCCGTGCTGAACCTGCCCGGTTGTGACCGCGATGCGCCGCGATAGTCCAGCACTGACAGCGGAATGTGGACACGGGCCCGTGATGCCGGGGCATAGGGGTCGGATTGGACCTTGTCGACAAAAAGCGTTGCGTCCAGATCAGGTAGTTCGTGGGAGCCACGTAGAGATTTGTATGCACCGTAGCTTTTGCCATCGAGGTTGGAGAGACGTCGATAAAGGTCAGCGGGCATATTTCTACTTTCGTTGAGAAGTTGGGTGCTCTTCCCGCGAGTGTAGCGGCAGATGAGACAGCGCGATTCGCTCCTGGAACGGCCTGGGGCAAATGACCGTGTGCGGTAGCGCCGTTGCTGCAGGAAGGTAGCGTGAGAGGCATGACTGATAGCTCGGAAGCTGACAAACCCACGGACGCAGGGAACAACCCAGAGTCGGTGCAAAAACACGCCCGCGCGAATGCCAAGCGCTACGTCTGGGCGAACGGACTACAGAATATCGGCGACCAAATCGTCGCGGCAAAGACGCTGTTGCCATGGCTGCTGCATTCGGCTGGCGCGCCGGGCTTCTTCATCGCCATGCTTGTGCCGGTGCGCGAGTCCGGTTCGATGCTTCCGCAGGCCGCCCTCACGCCTTGGGTGAAATCTCGCCCGCGCCGCACAACCGTCTGGATCGCCGGCGCCTTGGGGCAGGCCATCGCGGCAGCGCTGATTGGTTTGGCTGCGTTGTTCCTGGAAGGTGTCGCACTTGGCGTCGCTGTCATCCTCGCGCTTGCAGGCTTTGCGACGGCACGAGCACTGTGCTCGATGGCCTCCAAGGATGTTCAGGGACGCACGATTCCCAAGGGACAACGCGGCCAGATCAGTGGCCGTGCTGCGATGTTGGGCGGCGTTGCAGCAATTATTGTTGGTGCCGTGTTGTGGATCATCCGCGACAACGTCACCAAACCAATCGTGGCGGGACTCATCTTTGTTGCGGCACTATCATGGGTGGTCGCGGTTTTGATCTTCCGGGGAATCGTCGAGCCCACCAATGAAGGTGGCAAGGAAGAGCCGAATAAAACTTGGTGGCAGGACACCTGGCGGCTCTTTGCAGAGGATAAGAACTTCCGCGACTTTGTGATTGTCCGAAGCCTGTTGTTAGTCACAGCGTTGTCCACGTCGTTCATTGTGACCTTAAGTGCGCAGGTAGGTGCTGATCTGGAAGCCTCTGACGGTAGCGGCGGGGGAGTAAGCGCCAATGTCGGTATCTTCATGCTCGCCGCAGGCTTCGCCTCTTTGGTTGGTGGAAAAGTCGCCGGAATCTGGTCGGATAAATCCTCGAAGAAGGTCCTGACCTACTCTTCGCTGGTCGGTTCTATTGTTCTCTTTTTGTTGGTCGCAAGTGCTCACTGGCTTTCCGCCGGTGCGAACGCTTGGATTTTCCCGCTCGGCTTCTTCGCGATGTCCGTCGTCCACGCAGGTGTTCGTGTGGCTCGTTCGACCTATGTTGTTGACATGGCAGAAGGCGACAAGCGCACCGAGTACGTCGGAGCGGCCAACACCATTATGGGTGTTGTCCTGCTCATCGTCGGTGCGCTATCGGGCGTTATCGCCAGCTTTGGCCCCGCGGCAGCACTGATCTTCCTGGCGTTGATGGGACTGGTTGGCGTCGCTATGTCGAGCAGGTTGAAGGAAGTCTCGGCGCCGCACAAGGTGACGCCTTAGCAGGGCAGTTCTTTAACAAGGCGGTTATTTAGCTAGAAGCGCTAGCTCACACTAACCGCTACAGCCTCATCGTTCTTGCGCCTGACAATGTCAATAACCAGCGCAGTACCAATCACCGCAGCCCGCGTTTCCTCGTTCAAGTTCGGCTCCAAGTGCAGAGCGTACGTGTCCTTGCCGGTAATAGCGCCTTTGAGACCACGGTACTTCCGGTCAATCTTCGCAATCGGGCGTCCCTTGCTGGTCAGTGCGTAATTTTTACCGCGGAAGCCGCCGTCAACATCGACGTCGGAAAGCCCTTTGACGGACAAAGTTAGCCGTGATTTTAGGCTGAATCGTTTGGTCTTGGCTGTGGCGATCTTAGCGCCGTTGGGTGTGAGAACCTTGTATGTGTCGCCGAAAACGTTCGCGGGGTCGGTGAGGGTGAGGAGCTTGTCGCCCTCTTTGCCATCCTCGTCCACATCGAAGATGTCGTACTTGACACCGATGCCCAACATGCGACGACCCAGTGATCCCGCTTGGGCAATTTGGGCAATCTGGGTGCCGTTGTCATCGAAAATGGAGTATTCACTGCGCATAACGTTGCGTGTTTCTTGAATCAGCAGTGTGTCGGTCGTAAGCAGTCGAGGTTTCTGTGTGTTCACGAATTAGCTCCAAACTCGATGACAGTTATTTAGAACTCTACGACCATCTTGCCGGTATTGCCTCCGCTAAACAGCTCGAGGAATGCAGCTGGCATGTTCTCGATACCGTGGCGAGTGGTGACATCGTAGGCGACCTTACCGCTGACGACCAGCGGAACCAATGACACGGGCTGCGCCCATCTGCTTGGCGAACTGACCAGCTTAAAGCGATTGGGAAATCGCAGGTTAAGTCTCCTGTACCCAGGAATCGAGGCGCTCAATTAGAACGTCCAAGTCGTCCAACAGGGGCATGTCGGGCAGTCGTTCGGCGACTACGTTGCGGACACTCGTGTACCACCACAATTGCTGGCTTGGAGTTGAACGAAAGCGTCGCCACAGGGTGTTACCATCGCGGTCCAAATCCTCCAGAGTCTGGCTGAGATTGTGGAACTTATCCGCAGCGGCCACGATGATTGACTCCGCGCTGCCACGAGAAAGTTGCTCCAGGTAGGCATCGGCGCGTTCCTGCCAGGAGGGCAGGGAAGAGTCTTTGGTGACACCTTCGACGATCTCAACCACGCGAGGTCCGAACTCGTCTTTCATCTCGGCGCGTGAGTAGTTTTCCGGCACGTCTTCCAAAATGTCGTGGAAGAGGGCTGCCAACAGCACGTCTTCGTCGTTAGTCACGCTCGCCGCAATCAACATCACCGCCATTGGATGGCTGATGTAGGGAACGCCAGATCCCTTTCGGTAGTGCCCATCGTGCGCGCGAGAGGCGACAGCGATGCCGCGCATGAGCCTGGCGCTGGGGCGTGCCGAAGCAAAGGTGTCAGCGTTTTCCATGGGTATTCCGACCTTTCGTTGATGCTTGAAAAATAGCAGCGTCTAAGCTTGAACATCATGAACGTCGCAGAAGTAGATCCGCTCATCGAGTCGATGTACCGGTGGTCCGATGCCAGTGGTGTCCTGCTCATGGGCATCATTGGCGGCACCATCGCCCGGCAACGAGGCTACGACATTATCGGGTTCTTCTTTATTGCGCTGTTCTCCGCCCTGGGCGGCGGCATGATTCGCGATGTTCTGATTAACCAGGGCACCGTCGCCGCCATGAGTCAACCGGAGTACCTAATCCTGGCATTCACCGGTGCGCTTATCGCGCGATTTTTCTATTTCAAAGGAAAGACCTGGGAATATGTCCAGGTCCACGGTGACGCCGTGGTCTCGGGACTCTGGGCCGCGACGGGAACGGTCAAAGGTGTCACGTATGGCTTGCCCATCCTGCCGTGCATCATGATGGGCGTTTTCACCGCCACAGGTGGCTCCATGATTCGTGACATTGTTACCGGGCGCGTGCCCGCTGTGTTCGGTGGCAATCAGCCCACGGTTATCCCCGCCGTGGCTTGCGCAATTATTGTCATCGGAGGTCACCATCTGGATTTTATGGCCGTGTCCATGGTCGTCGGTCCCATCGTCAGCATTCTGCTTTCGCTGCTGGGGTACTGGGGTAATTGGCGGGTGTCGGCCCGCTCTGAGTGGGCACCGCTGAACGACACCGCGGCGCAGATTGCGGTCCTCGCGCGTCGTGCAGAGGGCAAGAGCCGCGAGGTGGGGCGGCGCTTCGAGCCAGCGCGCCTGCGCAGTTGGCGCCACCGTCAGATGGAAAAGGCGCTGCAGCGCCGCATTCAGGCTGAGGTTGACAGGGGAGTGTCGCGTTCCGACGCAGAGGCCACCGCGGAGGAATTCCTGGAAGAGTTCAATGCGGACTTCCCAGCGGATCTGGAAGTTCCGTCGGCACAACAGGAGACAGAGCAGGACGAAAGCGATGAATCTGATTTCGGTGTGGACCTATCCGGCGATTCCTATGACGATTACGGGGAAGATACTGCGCTGCGGCAGCGGGAATACCGGGAGATGTTGGATCAAATTCTTGCTGACGATGAGGCGACCGATTTGCTCGTCGCAAAGCTGATGAAGAAATACGACCAGCGGGATTAACCGCGCGGGACGAGCGCGGCAAGTGTGAGGAGCGTTAGGGAAATGGCGACAAATACGGCAAGCAGGCATTTTGGGCACATTATTAAGGAACACACTCTTGAGGTTCCCTGGGATCCTTTTGCCGGGGCTGCGGATGCTGCGACATTTGAGCTCTTCGCAAGGGAGATCTATGCGCCAGGAAATGAGGACGCGCTGGCAGTTGTCTATTTGCAGGGAGGTCCAGGCTTCCCGGCACCGCGTCCGGTGGGAACTAGCGGAGTAATTGGTGAGGCGCTGAAGGAATTCCGCGTGATTCTTTTGGATCAACGTGGCACGGGACGTTCGCATCGAATTGATGCGGCCAATATTGCGGATATTCCGACCGCGCGGCTTGCGCAATTGCGTCAGGAATACATTGTCGAAGATGCGGAAGCATTGCGAAAGTATTTGGGCATTGCGAGATGGTCACTGTATGGGCAGTCCTTTGGTGGTTTTTGCATTACTTCATATCTCAGCCGCTATCCGGAATCCGTGGAGCACGCTTACCTCACCGGTGGTTTGCCCGTTCTGGACCGTGGCACTGATGACCTTTATCGCACGACATATGGGAAGCTGCGCACCCGCCACGAGCGCTTTTATCGCGAGTATCCTTGGGCCGAAAACCGCATTCGAGAAATCTGTGCGCACCTGGAGCAATCTGCAGAAACTCTCCCCACTGGTGAGCGTCTGAGTTCTCGCCGATTCCGCACCATCGGAATTGAATTAGGCCGCGGAGATGGATTCCATAATCTGGCGTATTTGTTGGAAGAGCCATTCCACATTCGCAATGGCGAAAAGCAATTGCGCACCGATTTTCTGGCCGATGTCGGATCCCGTGTGAGTTTCGCCGACGGTCCGCTATACGCCGCGATTCACGAATCTATTTATGGTGGCGTCGGGGACCACCCCACAACTAATTGGGCAGCTCACCGCATTCGCGAGGAAGTTCCAGGTTTCGAAGAAAATGCCAATCCCGCAGGAGACGAGCCGTTTTACCTCACCGGCGAGCACATTTTCCCCTGGCAATTCGACGAAGATCCCGCGCTTATTCCGTTCAAGGGAAAGGCCGAAGAATTGGCGCAGCACACCTGGGAAAGCTCACCGTATGATTCCGCGCGTTTGCTTGCCGACGCTCCGACCGCGGCAGCCGCGGTTTATCTTGACGACATTTTCGTACCGTTCGAGTACTCCATGGAGACAGCCAACAGCTACCGCGACCTGCGGCCACATGTGACCAATGCATTCCAGCATGACGGTATTCGCCACGATGGCGCGGTAATCTTTGCGCGGCTCCGCGAGCTCGTCGAGGATCACTAGGCGAGTATCCGAGTGCTGCGGAAGACCTGCGCGGAGAGCTAGATCGAGCCTAGACCTCGGCGCGCGCAAGTCGAGCAAAGGCACCGTCGGCGCTCAAGAGGTTGTCGTAAGTGCCGCGCTCGATGAGTTGGCCGTTTTCGATGACTAGGATGTCGTCGGCTTGAGCCAGCGTCTGAAGTCGGTGTGCGATGAAGATGCAGGTCGCGCCACATGAGCGGGCATTATCCACGATACGAGCCTGCGTCAGTGGATCCTGGTGGCTGGTGGCTTCATCGAAAATGACAATCTTTCCGGCGAGGTGTGCGACGGGGCCGTTGGGTACGGAGCCGTCGGCAAGTACCGCGCGTAAGTAGGTGCGAGCCAGCGCTAGTCGTTGACGCTGACCACCGCTAAGCCGCTGTGCGCGGCGGCCAATGGTCCTGTCCAGCGGCAGCTCAGCAGGGTCGATGGCGGCGAGTTCGAGTGCCCAGCGCATCAGTGATTCGGGAACCTCGCAGCCATCAGGTGCGCCGAGACACAAATTCTCAGCGACGGTGGCCTCCATGAGAAAAGGATTCTGATCTGCGACAACAACAGCTCGGCAGACCTTGGTTGAGCCGAGGCCACGGGCATTGTGGCCGTTGATGATGACTTCGCCGGAATCCGGATCGACATGCCGTTGGATTAGCCGGGAGAGTGTGGACTTGCCCGAACCGGTTGGTCCGACCACACCGATGAACTGGCCTGTGGCAATGCGCACGTTGATGTTGGTCAGCGCCGGGCTGTCGGCGCCAGGGTAGTGGTAGCTGACATCGCGCAGTTCAAGGGCAGGGGCTGAGTCGGTGGATTCGGACAAGCACGTCTCCGCACCTGGTGCATTCGGTGACTCCAGCGGCTTCGGCAAGCCCAGCGATTCCGGCTGATCCGGCTCTTCCACGGTCGGCGGCTGCGCGGCCAGCTCCCTAATCCGAGTGACTGCATTGAGTCCCGCTGGTAGAGACGATGCCAGGCGCTCAATCGAATCCATAGATGAAGCAGTTCCCGCCACCAGGGATGTCGTCACCAAAACTGCGGGCAGCATGCGGTAATCGGCTGAAAGCGCCGGGATACCAGCACAAAAGACGGCGATGCTACCGCCCCAAATCCGAAGCCCCGTCGCACCAGAGCGCAGTCCAGCCCGCTTGCCGCCTGCACGCATCTTCTGAGAAAGCTGCTCGTCGAGCTCACGCAGTCCCCGCAGCCGCTGCTCGGCTGCGCCGTAGATGAGGATTTCCTCCCGAAGTCGCAACGTATCAGCGATGTACTGCGCAACTTCCGTGCGTGTGGAGTTCGTTGCGGAGGCCTCCGCCGTCGCCTTCTTAGCGCCTGCGAACGCAATCACAAAGCCAACCGCAAAGGTCAGCGTCAGAGCAATCGCAGGCAGTGCTCCGGCCGTCAATGCTGCTGTCACGACCGCCAGCAGAGGAATTAATACGGCCGTCACCGCGGGCGCAATTGTGTGCGCAAAGAAGACTTCCACACGGTCGACATCACGAATCGCAATTGTGTGAATCCGCGCGGTACCCAGCCCATCGGTTACCGCGGGCGCCTGCGGGATAAGGCGCTCGACGATCCACAGCCGCAGCTCACCGAGCAGCCGAAACGCCGCCAAATGCCCGAGGTACTGCTCGACATACCGCAGAATCGCTTTCAACAGTGCCAGCCCCGCAACCACGCCAATGACCGCCCAGGTCCACGTCATGCCCATGCTTTGCGACGAGCCGGTTGCGTTCCACTTTGACAGCGCAATTGTGGCAATTACCCAGGTAGGCACGGCCAGCATCAATGCCCCCAGAATGTGCCCAGCCACTCGTGCGAGGATGGATGCACTGAGAGCCTCGCGAGCCTGTGCGGAAAAGCACAGCAACCAGATGATGTTGTTCATGTCAGCCCTCCTCCGTCAGCGCTTGTGCGTAGTACTCGTTGCTTGTGCTCAGTTCGTCCGGTGTCCCCGTGGCTACAACCCGACCGTCAGCGACAACAATGACCAGGTCAACGTCCGATAGTGCTTCCATTCGGTGAGCGACCATGATGCTTGTTCGGCCTTCAGCAAGCCTGGTCAAGGACTCCTTAATGAGACCTTCCGTCCGACGATCGATGTCCGCTGTCGGCTCGTCGAGAAGCACAATCGGAGCAGTACCGAGCAGACCACGCGCAATGACCAGGCGGCGTCGTTGCCCGCCCGAAAGCCAATTGCCCTGATCGCCGACCTCCGAATCGAGGCCGCCAGGGCGCTGTTCAATTTCAGTGAGTAAGTGCACGTCACGAAGAGCTTTTCGCATATCGACGGCCGTTGCGTCTGGGCATGCGATGCGAAGATTGTCCGCGACGGTGGTGCCGAAAATGGCCGGCTGTTGGGAGATGAGCAGCGAGTTGGCGAGCAACTCCGGGGTTGAAAGCGCGTGGCCGTCGAGGGAGACTTCCCCGGAATGCGGCTGCAGTCCTGCGAGTACACGCAGGAGTGTGCTCTTTCCGGAACCGCTGGGGCCAACGATGCCGACTCTGATGCCGGCTGGAATTATCAGGTTGATATCGGAGAGAATGCGCTTTTCACCGATGTCAACGCTCACATCGCGGAGGGAAATCTCCGGTGCGTGCTGTACGTGCGGTGCCTGCGGCGCGGAGGCATCGGTGGAATGCGCTGTTGCGGCCGTGGACGCTTCAGCTGGAGGTTCACCGAACATCTCCACAATTCCATTTCGATGGGTGCGTCCACCGAGTCCGATGTAGAAGGTCCGGCCGACACGATTAACGGGCTCGTAGAGCAGAACGGATAGAAAAACACCTGCGAGAGCCGTGCCGACGCTGATTGCGCCGGCCTGTAAACGCAGCAGGACAAGGCCGATTGCTGTAGTCGACATTGCAATTCCAAAAACCGCATCGTTGACAATAATCATCAGCTGATTGCGGGCGAGCAGGGCAGTGAGCTCAGCCATCGCAGTGCGAGTTTGGCTGGCAAAACGCGCCATGATCCGGTCAATTGCTCCAAGAACTTTGAATGTGCCCAGCCCTTCGAGCATTTCCAAATATCCATGTGTGGCTTTCGCTTGCTTTCGGCGATACGTCGCATTGGATTTCCGCAGGATTTTTCCAGCACCAATAATGATCAACGGCGTGGAAATGAAAAATAGTGCCAGCCACAAGGCGGTTTTCGTATCCACCCACAAAGCCCAGACCGCCAAAATGATCAGTGGAGCACTAAAAGAGGCCAACGTGGGAGCGAGAAATGTCGCTCGGTAATTCGCGGTCTGTTCGACGCTTGTGGTCGCGGCATCGAAAAGTAGTCCCTCGCCAGTGTTAGAGGCGCTTCGGTGTGCGTGACCGGATTTCCCGCCACCGTGCCGTTTTCCATGCGAGCGCTTCGGGGCCTGTTCAGGAGCAGAAAACTCCGGCTTCAGCACACTGCCAACCACTTGCAAGCGCCACAGCTTTTCCTGCTCACCAGCTAGCCGTGGTGGCAGGGCCTCGGTGACATAAGCACAGAGGCTTCCCAGAATGACCGCCACAATTGCAGCGGCCAGGGATTCATGAAGCCCCCAATTCCCAAACCAATTGCCGCCACTGGTGTCTGTGATACCGCCGTGCAAACTGCTGAGAGCATCGAGCGCGTGTCCAAGAGACACTGCACTGAAAGCGAAGAAAAAGCTACGCCCCCAGCTGGATAACAAAACCCAGTGCATTCCGCGGGGAGGCGAAGTCAGTGCTTCATGAATCCACATAGCGACGTGAAAACCTATTTTCTATTTAGCCAGCGCGTCAGCGATCTCACGCAGTCCATCGGGCATGTGCATTCCGGCGGTGCCAGAGGTCGTCTTCGCATCGATCAGTTGCACTCGATCATTCTTGACCGCAGCGACGTCGGCAAGCGCCGGATTATCCAGCAACTCCTGGAATGGTACCTTGCCCTGTCCGTGGAAATCCTGAATCAAAATGACATCCGGATTGAGTTGCACAATTGTTTCCGGGTCAGCGGGAACGGCACCCGGGCGCTTGCCCTTTGGCGAAATCGGCTCGCCACCGGCCAGCTCAACGAGATTCGTCGTCGCCGACTGCGTTCCCATAATCATCTTCTGACCACCGCGGGCAAACAGGACCAGCGTCTTTGGCTTAGTTGTGGAATCAATTCCCGCGATAATCTCTTCGGTTTCCGATTCAATCTTGGCGACCATTTCGGCCGCCTTTTCCTCGGCTCCCAGCAGCTTGCCGAGCGTGGTCACCGATTCTGCCAGCGCCTTCGGCGAAGCGAAATCACTGCTGGAAAACGCAGCGGTCGGAACATCGCTGGCGCCCAGCAGCTTGCTTGCCGACTGCTCCTGATCATGGCGGCTAGTCATCAACACCATGTCCGGTTCATAGGACAGAATCTGCTCCGGATCAGGCTTCGTGGAGTTGGCAATTGCATTAGGCACCTGACGCGCCAGCTCAACCTGATTACCAGAGGTCTCATCGAGAGCGTTCTTCGTCACCGCTACGACACGCTCTGGCCCAACCAGTTCCAACGCCAGATCTGCAACCTCGGTCGACAGTGCAACGATGCGCTTCGGCTGGCTCTGCACCGTAACGTCGTTGTCGCCGACGGTCACAGTCCGCGGCCACTGCGCCTGCTTGTTCGTCGCAGTTTCGCTTGACGACGGCTGCTGCGACGCCTCCTCCGAAGAAGAACAGGCGACCACCGCAGCGAGTGGGAGCGCTGCAATCAACGGCAGAGCGAAGGTCTTTTTAGAGTTTTGCTTCAAGGTAGAGGCAGAAGATGTTGAGGCAGGAGAGGATGGTGAAAACACGAAAGTACTTCCTTGAGTGTTGAGTTTTGATTGTGGGGAAAATTTTCAGTTGCGTTAGCGCTAGCTGGAATCAGTTAGCCGCAATCAGTCAGCCGGGCGAGCCCGAGCCAACGCCGTCACTCGCACCGAACCGGTATGTGGATCGGTATCGACAGCGCTGGAGATGCGATAAATCGCATCTATTCGGGGAGGCGTCAGCACCGCTTCGGCGGAACCAGTGACTTCCAATCCGCCGTTGTGAATCACACTGAGCCGGTGGCAGCTGCGGGCCGCGAGGTTGAGATCATGCAGGACGACTCCGATACCGTGGCCTTCGTCGGCAAGCTCGCCGAGGAGTTCGAGGATTTCCAGCTGAAACCCGATGTCCAAGGCCGCAGTGGGTTCGTCGAAAAGCATGACCTTGGCCTGTTGTGCCAATAGCTTTGCGATGAACACCAATTGCCGCTGTCCGCCGGACAGAGCCGTGATAGGACGGTCGGCGAGTGCGGTGACACCAACGCGGTCGAGAGCGTAGGCGACGATGTCGTGGTCCGTGGAGTTTAGTGAGCTGCGGAAACGGTCACGCCGACGGTGGTGCGCGTACCTGCCGAGTGCCACGACAGTTCGAACGTCAATAGCAGCATCGGCCGGTGTGTGCTGCGGCAGGTACGCCAATCGAGTGGCGCGTCCGTGGGCACGAAGCTTCGTCAGCGGCGCGCCGAGGAGCTCAACCTGCCCCGAACTCGGTGCCACAATGCCAGCCATAGCACGGAGCAAGGAGGATTTTCCGGTGCCGTTGGAGCCGATGATGCCGTGGACCTCGCCAGGTCGAATAGCGAGGTTCACGCCACTTACGACGGTCCGATTGCGGTAACCGACACTGAGGTCGGTAGCCCGCAGCAGCGCGGTGCTATCGGCGTCTGGCTTAGTGACGTGGTCGCTGAGGTTTTGTGTCTGCTGACTCATGACTGGCGGCCACCTTGCCGAAGAATCAACGCGAGTAGCGCCGGTGCGCCAAGGAACGCGGTGACTGTGCCAGTTTGCAGAGCAACTGGGGAAAAGAGACTGCGGGCGACGAGGTCGGCGAGAATGAGAAACACTGCGCCGAGGCACATAGAAATGGGCAGCAGGCTGCGGTGATCGGGGCCGATGGCAAGGCGAATCAGGTGCGGGACGACCAATCCGACAAAGGAAATAACGCCAGTGACAGCGACGCCCGCTGCCGTGACTAACGCAGCCAGGGCGAGCAGCAGTTGCCGGATCCACACTGTGCGCATACCAGTGGCAGCGGCCTGTTCTTCGCCGAGGAGGAACAGGTTGAGTTCGGGAATGAGCATCATCAAGATAACCGTGCCGACGGTAATGGGGCCGACTGCCAGTGCAATGTCCTGCCAATTCGAAGCAGTTAAATCGCCGTTGAGCCAGAACATGGCCTGTTGAGCGTCATCGCTGTGTGGCGCGTTCGCGATGGTGGCGGAGATGACTGCGCCGAGGAACGCGTTGAGTGCAATACCGACGAGCAACAGGGTTGCTCCACTGCCGCCATTGAGACCGGCGACGATTTGGACAAATATGACAGCCAGCAACGCGCCTATGAATGCGCCAGCCGAAAGAACCCACGGTGCTTTCGCGGCCACGCCAGTGACGATGAGAATGACGGCTACCACTGCTGCACCGGAGGAGACACCGGTAACACCGGGTTCGGCCAGCGGATTGCGAAAAACTGCCTGCATGGTTGCACCTGCGACAGCGAGCGAGGCACCGACCAGTCCAGCAAGGAGGACACGGGGCAGCCGGATGCTCCAGACAAGTGATTGCGTGGCAGGGGATATCTCTGGCAGAAGGTGGTTGAGAGCCGGGAGGTCGTCGGAAAGCGTCTTGATGAGCGGGGTGAGCAGCGCGACGATGCCGTTGCTGAAACCTGTTCCCGCGGGGCCTATGGAGATCGCCAAGAGGATTGTGGCGGGGACGGCCAGGAAAAGTAGAAAGCCGAAGAGCCGGGCTCGAAGTTTTTGTTTTCGAGTGCGCGGAAGAGAAGCTCTATCGACAATAGTTTTCACTTGGTTAATGATGGACAATTTGAAAATAATTGTCAATAAAGGCGTGTCGGTGGGGCTGTGGGGTCCCCTAAGAACAGCAAAACCCCGCACCAGCTCCCTTGTGAAAACAGGGTGCTAATGCGGGGTGAAGAAGCTCTGTAGCTTACTTCTTGTCGCCCAGGCGCTCGTCTGCCATGTCGCGAACCTTCTTGATCTGGTCGGCCTTGTCCTCGCCGAGCTTGTCCTTGCCCAGCTGCTCAGCCTTGTCCAGAACCTTGTCGGTGTTCTCTTCGTTGCTCAGTGCTTCCTTGGCCTTGTCCATAAGTCCCATGGTGAAGACTCCTTCCATTTTTAATGTCTATTCGCGTTTTTTCGTTTGCGGCATAGAGTGTACCGATGAATTGGCGACGTTGCGACCGTTTTGGACTCACGGAGCGAATCCGGGATTCGACTGGCAACACCGTGACTGACGGCTATTGAGTGGCTATTGAGCTGTCTTGGTGCGGGCTTCATCTGCCTTGTGCATGACTTCGCGCTCGTACTTGCCGACGAAGATCATGAGGACAAACGCAATAGCGACAACTCCAATGAGGGTTGCGAATGTGACATTCCAGCCTGCGAAGTCGATCAAGAGACCGACACCAGTGGAGGCGAGTGTTGCGCCGAGAAGGTATCCGAACAATCCAGTGAAACCAGCTGCGGTTCCCGCAACATACTTAGGCGAGAGGTCGATGGCCTGCAGTCCGATGAGCATGATTGGGCCGTAAATGAGTGCGCCGATCAGGGAGATGAGCACATAGAACATCCACAATGGTGCCGTAGCGGGTAGCTGCCAGTATGCGAAAATGGTGATGCCGGTGCCGATCAGGAAGAGCATGCCGGCGCCTGAGCGCCAACCCTTGAAGACCTTGTCGGAGACCCATCCGCACAGCAGGGTGCCCACAATTGCTGCGCCCTCGTAGAGCATGAATCCGATGATTCCGCCCGTGACGTTGGTCTTGTGCAATTCGTTTGTCAGGTAAATCGGAATCCAGTTGAGAACGCCGTAACGAAGTGCGTAGACGAACACATTGGCCAGCGCCAACATGACGATAACCGGATTGGTAAGAACATGGTTCTTGACGATTGCGAACCAGGGTTCTTGTGCCTCGTCATTAGTTCCTTCGACCTTGTCTGGGTCGTTACGGTATTCCTCTACCGGAGGCAGTCCCATGGATTGCGGGTTGTCTCGAATCAGCAGGAATGCGATGGCAGCAATCACGAGCGCGACAATCGCCGGTAGCCAGAATGCGGGAGTCCAGTCGGCATCGGAAGTGGCGAACGAATGCAAGCCCCAGGCTGCCAGAGCACCGCCGACGGCGGCGCCAACATTGTGGGCAGTGTTCCAGATCGACATCAAAGTGCCACGCTCGGATGTCGAGAACCAGTGGACGACAACTCGTCCAGAGGGAGGCCAGCCCATGCCTTGGAACCAACCGTTGATGAACATGACTGTCGCGAATACTGCAACAGAAGCGCTGATGGCCGGGACGAACGCAACAAAGAGGTTTACGACCGCGGACAGTGCTAGGCCAAGTGGGAGGAAGTACCTGGCATTGGCTCTGTCGGAGAGCATGGCCATGAAAAACTTGGATAGGCCGTAGGAGAACAGCACGGCATTGGCTACGATGCCGATTCCGGCTGCGCCAAGTAGGTCGTGCTTTTCCAGTACGGCGGACACCAGGGGGATGTTATTTCTGATGAGGTAGAAGCCCGCGTAGCCGATGAAGATGCCCATGAAGACGTTGAATCGCCAGGTCCGGTAGGTCGGGGCAATCTTTTCCTCGGGGAGGGGAGCTGCTGGGCCGGGTGCGCTGAGCCAGCCGAGCCTCTGACTGCTCATAATGACAGTCCTTTCGCTGAAGGCCGCCGTTTCCTCTAATGCAACCCGGGTGGGGAGCTAGGGCAGCGGGCGGAGAGCTTTATCGTTTCAGCGATGAGTTTACAGTGGCGTCAATCCTTGTTGACGGGTTGTTAACCTCTCGGTCTTGGAGGCCTTTGAGAGGGGTTGGCGTAAAAGCAATTAATGCTTGTCGCCACCTAAAGAATGTCGTTAATAGCCTCGGTGGGACGCGCTATCCTTACCCCCTTGTCAGTGACAACAAACGGGCGCTCAATCAGGCGTGGGTGCGCGACCATTGCGTCCAGGAGTTCATCGTCACTGGAATCCCTGGAAAGCCCTAGTTCCTTGAACTCCGCTTCCTTCGTACGCACAGCATCGATGACATTCAGGCTGGCCGCCTTAATTAGTGAGCGCAGCTCGGCCTTAGTTGGGGGAGTGTCCAGGTATTTGATGATTTCCGGTTCGATTCCGGCTTCGCGCAGTACGGCGAGAGCCTGGCGGGACTTTGAGCAGCGGGGGTTGTGATAAATCTTCGCTTCCATGCCTCCATCATGGCTGATGTTGTGGTGTGAAGGTTAGCGCTGTGGTGAAACCGCCTGCGGTTAGATCCTGTTCACTGTTTATCTTTAAAAATGTAACGCCAAAAACACTTAAGTTCAATAGGTTGAAAATAGTTGTCGTTAGGTTTACTCTCACACGTGATAGATGAACGGCGAAGTGCGCCCCAACCGCCCCTAAGGTGACCAGATTTACTGAAGCGGCCGGTCAGCGTAGCCGTCGCAAAGCAATAACAAATAATCAAGAGCGGACACCAACATGACAATTTCCGGAAAACTTTCGCGATCAGCTAAGTCCATGTGTGCGGGCCTTTCGATCTTGCTAGCGGGCGCCGGCCTTGCAGCGTGTGGCGATGGCAGTGAGGGAGCCAGCGGCGAGAACCCAATCAACGTCGTGGCTTCCACGACGCAGATTTGTGATTACGTGAAGCAACTGGACATCGATGCAGTTGATTTGACCTGCCTGTTGGCGCCGAATGCAACAGCACATGAGCTGGAAATGACCCACGAGCAGCTGACCAAGACTGGTAACGCCGATCTCTTGTTCGTCAACGGCGTTGACCTGGAGCACTTCCTGGATCAGGCGATTGAGTCCTCGGGCTTTTCCGGAACGATGGCAGTAACCAGTGGCGTTCTCACTGCAGGTGACGTAGATGCCATGAAGGCAGCCAAGGACACGGACAAAACAAAGCCACTGCCACCAGAGAAGGCGAAGAATGGTAACTACACCATCGACCGAGGGGTGGAAAAGATTGATGTCGCCCCATGGCCATTCCCGCCGGAAGAACCCGGTGAGGAGGCGGAATTCCGCTTCGATCCGCATGTATGGACCTCACCGAAGAACGCCAAGATCCAGGTTGCCAATATCGGCTATGCCCTGGAACAGGTCGCTGAGGAACGTGGCGACAATGAGCTGAAGTCCACCATCGCCGACCACGTTGCGGCCTACCAGGAGAAGCTGAATCAGCTGGATGAGTGGGCAAATAAGTCCATCGCCACCGTGTCGGACCCTGTGCTGTTTACCAGCCACGATGCCTTTGGATACTTCTCCCACGAGTTCAATATCAACTTCATCGGCGCAGCGCTGTCTGATTTCAACGAGCAGCAGGATGCCACGGCCGCGCATATCGCCGAGGCGGCAAAGACCGTGAAGGACTCGGGTGCAACCGCGCTGTTTGCGGAGAACTCGAACAACTCGAAATCAATTGAGGCGATCGCCAAGGCCGCAGGTGTCAAGGCCATCGTTGGTGAGGACGCACTCTACGGCGACTCCCTTGGTCCGGCTGGCAGTGCCGGCGAGACCTACATCGGTTCCATCATCCACAACGTCACTCAGGTTGTGACGGCATGGGACGGAACTGTCGCGCCGCTGCCAGAGGGCATCAAGTGAGCCGTAACCGCTTAGCTAACCCCATGTCTGCTGACCCCATAGTCACGCTCCGCGATGCCTCATTCGGCTACACGGCGGTACCCATCGTCAATCACATCACCGCCAATGTCGCGCCGGGTACCGGGCTTGCACTCATCGGCGCCAATGGCTCTGGAAAAACGACTGTGCTGCGCGGAATCCTAGGTGGGACTCGTCTTCTCGCTGGTGAGATGCACAACAACGCGAAGATTGTGTCCTACGTCCCGCAGTCGGCAGACCTCGATCGCACTTTTCCGGTCACGGCGTTCGATGTCGTCGCCATGGGGGTGCTGCACGAACTGCGCCCCTTCCAACCGCTTGGACACCGCAAAGAACGCATCCACGCAGCGCTAGCCAAAGTCGGGCTTGCCGACCGCACCGTTGATCGTTTCGGCAACCTCTCCGGTGGTCAGCAGCAACGCGTTCTGTTGGCGCGTGCCATCGTCGCACGTCCGCAACTCGTGCTTCTCGACGAGCCGTTCAACGGCCTCGACACTGAAAATCGGGCGATGCTGCTGAATCTCCTCAACGAACTGAAGGAAAATGGCACGGCAATTATCGCGGCCACCCATGATCTTGTTCTTGCTGAGGAGACCTGCGAAAACACATTAATTGTGGCGGAGCAGCCGGCTTTTGGTGCGACCTCGAAGTTGGTGCCAGCCTATGTGGACTGAGCTTGCGAATGAGCTTGGGGTAGCGCCTTTCATGTTCAGGCCACTAGTGCTGCTGATTGCCCTCGGGGCGGTCTCTGGCCTGGTCGGTGTCATCGTGAACCTGCGTGGCCTCGAGTTCAATGCCGAGGCCATGGTGCATTCGATTTTTCCCGGAATTGTGGCCGGTGCCGTATTCGGCGGCATCGACATGATTATCCCGGTGGCTGCAGCATTTGCGGTGGTAGTGGCAGTAGCACTGACCTTGGTATCGCGCTCGCACATGTCGGAAGCCGGAGTGGCAGTTGTACTGACCAGCTTCTTTTCCATCGGTGTGATTCTCTCGCTGAAGAAAGGTGACCAGTCAGGACAGCTGGAAGCGCTCATGTTCGGGCGACTGCTGGAAGTCACTGACTCCCGTCTCACCAGCGCCCTGATTGTCTGTGCCATCGCCTTGGTTCTTATCGCAGTGACCTGGCGCCGGCAGGTGTTTGTTGCCTTTGATCGCTTCGGTGCCAAAGCCGCAGGCGTCAATGTGTGGGGCATCGACCTCACCATTAACGCGGCGATTGCTGCGGTCGTGGTGTCGTCGGCAAGCGCTGTGGGCGTGCTTCTGGTAGTCGGATATCCTGTCTCTTATACACATCTCCGAGCCCACGAGACTCCTGAGCATCTCG
>ERZ1031137.47-NODE-47-length-34783-cov-25.882256_pt1 | contig 34783 bp, 40 predicted proteins | sample MGYA00517293_ERZ1031137 | MGnify/ENA primary metagenome ERZ1031137 (study PRJEB33718, sample SAMN03159763) | human skin metagenome | collected 2014-05-20 | study: EMG produced TPA metagenomics assembly of the PRJNA266117 data set (Human skin bacterial metagenome...
CCGTGGGTTCGCGGCACACCCGACGACCCCCGCTGCCCCCAACACGAACACCTCCAAAAATGGGACGTACCCAAATGCCACGACTGCGCCAAAGCCCGCGAATGGTTCCAACACGAAGCCCAAGAACAACAGAAGGCCGCCAAACAGCGCTCACAGCAACGCAGAGACGCAATCAACGCCTGCCCCCACTGCGACCAAAACGGCCTACGCGAAACCCCCGAAGGAACACTCACACGATGCAACCACAAGGAGAACCAACAATGAACGACGACGAACTGCGCGACGCTTACTCCCCCCCAACTCGACCTCGAAAACCTTCACAAGGAGCAGCAATGAAAACCCTGGAAGAGCTTGAAGAACTGAAAGAAACATTTGAAACGTGCTACCCGCTGCAATCCGCGCAGGTTGCCTACGCCTTGGATATTGACATGAAAGCGGTTAAGACGCTCGAGAACTGGATTAAAACACAGCTATGCATATGCCAGGTAGACGCCTGGATAAGCAAACTCGAGGACGAACAGGAGGCCGAAGAGTGACCACGTTTTTTGTGCCTGGTGTGCCAGCCCCACAAGGCTCGAAAAGGCATGTGGGCAACGGGCGGATGGTGGAATCCTCGAGGGGGGTCGCACCGTGGCGTACCGCTGTGGCCTACATCGCCCGCGCCCGCCGTGAGCGATTCGACACCGCCGTGCATGTGCAAATCGAATTCATCATGCCCCGCCCGAAACGCCTCGGAAAAAACAAGCAAGAACCGATGACCCAAAAACCGGATGTGGACAAGCTCATCCGCTCCACCCTGGACGGGCTCACCACCTCCGGCATCATCCCCGACGACTCCTACGTCACCCACGTCGAAGCCACTAAGCGCCGCGCCAACTACAGCGAAGGCACAGGCGCCCTCATCACCATCACCAAGGAGAACGACCAATGAACCGCTCTGTTCAGTTCCGTATCTGCCACACCGATCACGCCGGGAAAATCCACAGTCGGCTATTCACGGATACGACCATCACCCCCAGCAACGGGGAACCCGTGCTGCGGAAGGCAGCCCAGCAGGCCATCGACTACCTCACCGCGCGCCACCACACCAGCAGCATTGAGAAGTTCACCGTCACCATCACCGACCGGAAGGAGGTCTAGATGCTCACCAAGCGCATCGTCCACGCACTCGCCAGAACCAAGGAGCCAGCATGAACCAATACATCGACCTGTCCGTCCGTGAGCAGACACTTCGCGCCGCAGCCCAAGACCTCCGCACCCAATTCCACCAACTCCAAACCATCCGCTGGACAAAACCCAAAATAAAACTCGCCCGCAAAATGCGCCCCACCTTCGGACCCCAGTCACCGACACCAGACAACGACTGGTCCCTCAACATCGAGGACTGCATGATCAATGAACGCAGGGACGAAGCTATACCTGGCGGGCTTGCTGTCATGGTCGCCGATGCACTGGAGCATGCCGGCCACCGGCCACCACTACAGCCAACCGGGATCAAGCTGTGTGATCTGGTTGAGCAGCACGCCTGGGATATCGCCGAGCAGTTTCCCCCGGTCGACGACCTCACCGACCTGATGATCGAACAGACCGCCTACCTCGCCACCGCAATCAAACGCCGCTACCCCGACAACGAAAGAACAACCATGACCAAGCCCCTGCCCGCATCCGAAATTGTCCGACAGCTCGCCATCCGAGGAACCGCCACCACCATCGACACCATCAGAGGATGGGCGCGCCACGGTCACATCAGCAGTACTGAGCTGCCCAACGGCAGACACGGATACCAATTAGCCGAGTGCTTGAACCACATCAGGAACGTCCAGGCGCAAAAATACTTGCCATTGCCCACAAGTGATGTATAATCGACGTGATGATACCGCATGGCCAAAAACCAGGCGGTATTTTTTATACTTGCTAGCAGCATCACGAAAACTCCTTGTGTGCAGTTCTACAGTGGTTTTCCTTCCTGAGTCACAACATCGTGGTGCTGCTGGCAGCCATAGCTTTATGGGAGGTGTGAAGAACGCTTGATTCAGATCACCTCCGGCAAACTTGCAGGCGCACCAAGAAACGGCTACATCATTGACGCATCGCGTCTGCCGAATCCTTATGATGTGCCGAAGCTTAGGCCACGTGAAGGCACGAATCGCCTGGTGAAAGAATGGCTTCTCCCACAGATTCAGGATGAGCTCGACCGATGGGAGAAAGAAATCACTCTCGGCGAGTTTACCGCTGTCACCACGCTTTGTAACGCAGGTCGACACCGTTCCGTCGCTGTTGCCGAAGAACTCGCCAGCAGGCTGGAAACACAAGGCTACAGCGTTACGGTTAGGCATCGTGAGCTTGAGCGGGCGAAGCAGCGGAAGAAACCGAAGGTACAGAAAACCTATCGGCACCAGCTGGACCGCAAACGAGCACGCGCGTTGATGAAAGACGGCGAGCTGTGCTGGTGGTGCAATCGGCCGATGCATCGTGACCAGCAGCTAGATGCCGACCATGTGACCAGCGTTCATAATGGTGGCGTTCGCGCGGATCGGATGCTTCACTCCGTTTGCAATCGGCAGCGTCGCGAAGGCGGGCCGGAGATCGACCGCAGGCGACCGGCTGCGCACGCTGCTGACGCGTTTCCGGTGCTTCCCATCGTCCTGAAGAGCGGGAAGGTTGACCGGCGTTACCCGGCCGAGGAGGTAAAACAGCAGGTCGGTGCGGGTTCTGGGGTGGTGGAGTTGCGAAAGCCATTTGTTTGGTAAAACCTTTCGACTGATAGGGCACGCCGATATTCTTAGCGGGTATGCGACTCGCCCCCCGCCCCGCCACATGAGAGGAATGAGATTTTCTTCAGGCTGCCGGAAAGTTACGCATTTTCGCCACTGAGAGGAGCGCAGAGTGACCAATTGGCAGGAACCGGAGGAATTTGGTCCCGGTGGGCGTGAAATTGTCTCAGAGCTGCTCTCAGAGCAGGACGATGTGTCTACAAAAGCGCTGGTCATAGAAGCAGCGCGCGCGAAAGACCGGCTTGACCGTTTGGCGCGCATCACCACAGGCGATGTGGACTGCTGGACGCGTATTTTCGCTGGAGAGCTTGAGGGCGAGCTCGTTTTGAAGATGGACACGGCGGTGTCTGAGCAGCGACAGTTGGCGACTGTCCTTCGGCAGTTGTTGGCGGAGATTCAGAGGAGGCAGAGTGAGCAATCTGACGAGAGTGAGGAGGATGGGCTCGCCGACCTCTGACTATAACGCTCGCTATTGGGATATTATCCAGCGCGAGTGGCCAAATTTGGAGGGTAGGCAGGAGCCGGAGCATCTTATGTGTTGGCGTGGGGGCAGCACGATCCATGGTGAGAAGGCGATTAAGCTTGCGGAGCGTTTCGGCATCAAGCTGATGCCGTGGCAGAAGGAGCAGGTGCTCCTCGCGCTTATGGTTGATGATGAAGGGCGTTGGCTTCACCCGGATGTGGTGCTTATTTGCCCGCGCCAGAACGGTAAGAGCTTGATTCTCGAGGTGATCATGCTTTATCGGTTCTTCGTGTTGCATCACAAGATTATTTTCTCGGCTCAGCGTTGGTCTACGGCGAAGTCGATCAGGAATCGCATGTGGGCGAAAATTAAATCCCGCAAGTGGGCGCGTACCAGGTTGACCCGGAACACGTCTTCGGCTGGTGAGGCGGAGATGGAGACTGGCGAAGGCGGAAAAATTCAGTACACCACCCGCAGTGGTGACATGGGTCGTGGTTTCGACCAGGTTGATTTGTGGATTGCCGATGAGGCATACAATCTTGATTCGGCTGAGTTGGATGCGGTGGCTCCAACCCAGTTGGCGGCGGAGGATCCTCAGAGCTTCTTCACGAGTTCGGCGGTCAATCGTGCGAAGCATCCGAAGGGGGACGAGCTGTCGCGTATGCGACGTCGCGCCCTGTCGGAGGAAGACGACGATGGCACCACGATGTACGCCGAGTTCTGTGCCCCGGAGGGGATGGAGCTTGACGACCGGCTTGCCTGGAAGCTGGCGAACCCCAGTTACGGGGTGCTGGCGGATGAGAAGAAGATTTCCTCCATGCGGAAGAAGCTTTCCGATGATGGTTTCGCGGTGGAGATGCTCGGCTGGGGGCTCTGGTACGTCGAGGAGGAAGCCACAGAGGAAACCTACCTCGTGGACATCACAACGTGGCCGAGCTTGGCCATAGAACCGCCACCGTACTCCGAAGCTTGCCTGGGAATTGGTGTTCAGCCGGACAGTACAGCTGCCGGTGTGGTGCTTGCCCAGTTGATGGGTGACGGCCGTGTGTATCTTTCAGCTAATCCGCTGACGGAGTTTGACCGTGGGGCGATTGTGAAGGCTGCGCGCCGGGTCGTCGAGGAAGTCGACCCGGTGGCCAACGTTTTCGACCCATTCGGTCCGGGCTCCACTCTTGAGGACGCGTTCGAGCGAGCGGGCCTTGGCTACGAAGCATTGAACGGTGGGCAGGTTGCCCAGGGGTATGAGCTTCTTATCCGCATGATTGCGGAGGGGAAGATTGCTCACGATGGCTCGGAGCGGTGGATGGAGCAGTGGAAGATCGCTGACGAGCGCGGAAAAGGCCGGTATCGGTCCTTTGACCGTTTCGTGGGGGATGTCACCCTGCTTGATGCCGCGTCCCTGGCGCTGTTCGGTCTGCTTGAGTACGGGATTAGTCAGGTGGCTGTGTCGAAGAAGAAGCCGGCGAAGCGGTTGGCGTCTTCTGTTGGCGTGCCGAGGATTGTGAAGCCTGCAAGACCGAGAGAATTTGCTTTTTAGAGGAGGTGAGCGGGGATGGCTGAGATAGGAAAAGCGCGAATCACACGCAATATTGCGCTGCGGGAGGATAACCCAGTGCTGCGGGGGCCTGCGTCGGCGAAAATCTTCGGCAGGATGCTGCGGCAGGATGCGAAGGTGAAGTCGGTTTTCCGCGCGGTGAGTCTTCCTATCCGTCGTGCGAACTGGCAGGTGGTTGCTAACGGCGCGCCGGAGAGGATTGTCGCTCATGTTGCTGGTGATTTGCGTCTTCGTGTGAAGGGGGAGGACCCGAATCAGCCGGTTGCGCGGCACACGGGGCGGGTCTCGTGGGAGAAGCACCTTGAGCAGGCTATGTATGCGCTTGTGTATGGTCACATGTTCTTCGAGCAGTGCTACAGGGTTGGTAGTGATGGTCGTGAGCATTTGGTGAAGCTGGCTCCGCGTTGGCCGGGCTCCATTTCGAAGATTAACGTGGCCGATGATGGCGGGCTGGTCTCGATTGAGCAGCGCGCGAGTGGGGAAATCGGGGCTGTTGCGATACCTGTGAACCACTTGGTGGGCTATGTTTTCGATGATGTGGGTTCATCGTGGGTGGGGACCTCGATTTTCCGCCCCGCGTATAAGCATTGGAAGCTTAAGGATGAGCTGCTGATCAAGCAGATGCAGACCATTGACCGCAACGGTATGGGTGTTCCTGTGGTGACCGTCAGTGAGTATTCTGACGCGCCGGAGGAGGACCTCGATTACGCGCTTGAGATCACGAAGGCCTTCCGTGGCGGTGAAGCCTCGGGGGTTGCGCTCAAGGCCGGAATGAAATTCGAGTTGAAGGGTGTGTCCGGCCAGATTCAGTCCGCCAGCGAGGCAATCACGTATCACGATAATCAGATTGCGGTGGCGGTTCTGGCTAACTTCCTGAATTTGGAAGGTAAGGGGGGCTCCTACGCGCTGGCCGACACACAGTCTGACTTTTTTAACCAGTCTGAGCAGACCACCGCCCAGTTTTTCGCCGACATCGCTAATCAACACATTGTCGAGGACTTGGTTCGGGTTGCTTTCCCTGATTATGACGGGCCATGCCCGCGTGTTGTATTCGACGCGATTGGTTCCCGTAAGGAGCTTTCCGCGCAGGACTTCGCAGCGTTGAAGAATGCAGGCGCCTTCATCATGGATCCCCCGACCGAGCAGTACTTACGCGACCGCTACGACATGCCGCCATCCCAGCCGCTGTCTGATGCTCTCGACGCGAAGATCGCCCGCATCGAGATGGAAAAGGAAAAAGGCGTGACGCTCAAAGACCCGGAGCCCGAGAAGACCGCTGATGACTTTCTCGTGGATTACATCAACCGGGTGACGGGGAGAAAGGAGAAAAACCATGGCTGAGATACTGCTGTACGGCCCCATCGGGCAAGACCTGTGGGAGCCAGAGAACTCCATCACCGCAAAGCAGGTGATGGACCAGCTCGCCGGTATTGACAGTGATGTCACCGTACGCATCTCCTCCGGTGGCGGAGATGTCTACGAGGGCATCGACATCATGACCGCCCTACAGAACCACCCTGGGAAGGTCACAGTCATCGTTGAATCCTTGGCTGCCAGCGCCGCGTCCTTCATCGCAGTCGGCGGGGCAGATGAGGTGCTAATGCGTGAATCCTCGGAGATGATGATCCACCGCGCCTGGACATTCATGGACGGCAACGCGGATGACATGCGAAAAACCTTGGCGGATCTTGAACGCCAGGATATGAAGCTGGCCAATATTTACGCCGGTAAAGCCGGTGGGGAGATTGACCAGTGGCTTGAGGCGATGAGCGCGGAAACCTGGTACACCGCCGAGGAAGCAGTCGCCGCAGGTTTAGCTGACGGCATTGTGAACGCGAAAAAGACGACACCAGCTAAGACACCTGTTGCTGCTTCATTGCGGCGCCGGTTCAAATTCGCTAACCGTGCGGCAGCCCCGCCGCCGGTCATTCCCCGTCATGCCGACGGGGAAGAAAAGACTGAGCCCAGCAATGGGCAGAAAGGTGAGGAAATGAATTTTCTTGCGCAGCTTGCCCAGGCGATGGGCATGAAGGAGGACGAGGTCCGCGCCGGGCTTGCGTCCATCCGCAATGAAGAGATCGAGGTAGCAACCGTGGTAACAGCCGAGTACCCCGACGAGGTGACCGTGGTCCCGACTGGCTCTGTGCAGGTTGACCCCACGGATCCGCTTCCCGAAGAGGTTGAGGTTACCGCCGAGATCGGCGACGGCTTCACTTGTGAGGTCGGTGCCGGTGGCATTGTCACTGTGCGGGCCTCTGATGAGGTTTCCGTCGGTGATACGGCGGAGTTGGGTATCACTGCTGGTGATTCCTCCTGCACTGTGGCGGTGACTGTTGTGGCCGCCGATGAAGAGGAGGAGCCGGAAGAGGTTGCCCCCGAAGTCCCGGGAGTAGCCGGAGAGACCCCTGAGCATGATGCGACGCCCGTCGCCGGTCTAGACGGGGGGATCCCTGAGGGGTTCACCCTTGTGCCGACCGCGCATCTTGAGGATCTGACCGCCCGCGCCCAGATGGGTGATGAGGCCTACAACGCCAAGGTTGAGGCAGACCTCGAAGAGGAAGTCGACAACTGGATTGCCGAGGGGCGTTTCGCTGCCGGTCGCCGCGACGCGGTGCTCGCATCTATGCGTACCGATGCCGAGCTGACTCGCAAGACCTGGGGTGCGCTGCCGGCTAATTCCATCCCCCGTGTTGAGGCGGGATATGGAACAGATCCGGAGGCAGCTACTAGCCGTGTGGCTGGTGCCTCCCCGTTCCCAAGCGTTCGTATCTAGAGAAAGGATTTGAGCAGAGATGACTAACGCTGTTTTCACCACGGGGCCGATCACCAAGACGGTCGCTGCCCCGGTAAAGAAGTTCCGATTCGTTGACCTTGTGGAGGGCAAGGTCAAGCTCGCAGAAGGCAAGGCCCTTCCGTACGGCTACATTCGTCAGGACGCTGCCCCCGTGAAGCGAGAAGACAATGACCTCTCCTATGGTCTGCCTGAGTCTGTCGCTGTTGTCACCCACCAGGCTGTGGTCGATGTTGAGACCGATGCTAAGGATTTCAAGGTCGGCGACAAGGTTTTCGTGGCAGCCGAGGGTAAGGCTGCAAAGACCGGCACCGTTGCCGTGGGGCTTGCTGAGCGTGAGCCGCGCAACGGGCGTGTCCGTGTCCACATGTTCCACCCTGCGGCACTCGTGGCTGGGTCCACGGGTGAGGCTGCCTAAACGAAAGGATAAAAAACTGATGGCAAACGCAATTACTGGGGCTTTTTCTGGTGACAAGCTCACCGTCGACACCATGGTCGGTGACCCCACATTCATCCCGTCTACGATCCGTGAGGACCTTGACCGCTCCTTCCTGACCGAAGCAATCTTCCGTAACGGTGGCCCCAATAATGGTGTTGTCGCCTACGCAGAGGCGGTATCCCCGTTCCTGGTGGATGACGCGGAGGAAGTCGCCGAGTACGGTGAGATTCCGCTGTCCACGATGAAGACCGGAAAGTGGAAGTCCGTCATCGGCATTAAGACGGCTCTGGGTATTTCCGTCTCCCTGGAGCAGCGTCGCTTCAACAAGATTGACCAGGTCTCTCAGCAGGTCACCGCACTGAAGAACACGATGACCCGCACCGATGTTCGTGCCTGCCTTGATGCCTTCGATAAGGCGAACGCTCCGACGCTGAATGTGACATCTTGGGAGGATCCGAAGGCGGACCCGCTGAAGGACATTCGCTCTGCTAAGCGCATGGTTCGCGAAGCGAAGCCGGAGGGCGTGGACGAGCAGAAGTTCGGCTACAAGGCCGACACGCTCGTCATCTCCGAATCCGTGCTTGAAGCTGCGCTCGACCATGAGAATACACAGAAGTTCTTCCGTGCGACGCCGGCCGAGGATAACCCGATTTTCAAGGGTATTCTTCCGCAGTCTCTGGTGGACCTGCAGATCGTCACATCTTCCTGGCTTGACGAAGATGAAATCTATGTCATGGAGTCTGGTGCTGCAGGTTTCTACTCTGATGGTATCCCGCTGACTGTGACTGACCTGTACGCCCCGAATGGTGACAATGGTTATGGTGGCACGACGCAGTCCTGGCGTATTGATGCTTTCCGTCATCGTGTTATCGCTGTGGATAATCCGAAGGCTGTTGTGAAGATTACTGGGGCGATTTCCTAGTGCAGATTCAGCTAACCGGTTTCGCAACGGCCCCTGTTGATGGGGTCGTTACTTTTTTGAAGCCTGGTCTCGTGTACGACGTCGATGACGCGTATGCGGTTCGTCTTGTGGCTTCTGGGGTCGCCGTCGACATGGAGAGCGACGCGCCTGCGGCTATCGCTGAGGCTGAAGTTTCCGAGGAGGAAGCGGAGGCCGCTGAGGTGGAAGCCGAGTCCACGGACGGGGGCGAGGCAGATTCCGAGGAGGAAGCGCCGAATGGTCCTGCTCGTCCCGCGAAGTCGGATCCTGTTGCGAAGTGGCAGGAGTACGTGCGGGCGCAGGGGATTGATCCGAAAGGTATGACGAAGCAGGAGCTCATCGCGAAGTTCTCGTAAAAGGAGGTGGGCATGATGGCCTTGGTGACTTTTGAGGACATTAATGCACGTCTCTCGGTGCCCTTCGACACGGGGGATGAGCGGCTTGTCACTCAGGTGGAGACGCTCGTCGCAGACGCGGAGGAAGCCATTGACGTTGCCTTCATGAAAGAGGAGCGCTCCTGGAAGCAGGAGCTGGTCACGGTGCCGTGGCTTGAAGCGGAATCGAAGCGGGTTATTCGGCAGATGGTGACCGCTGCTGTCACAATTGGTCCGAATGTTGGGGTCCGGTCGGTGTCGTCTACATCGGGGCCTCAGAGCGATTCGATCACCTACGCGGATGCTGGCGACTGGGTTTCCTTCGGCGGTGTCAGGCTCACCGATGAGCAGCGCCGGGCACTGGGGCTGTGTGTCACAGGCCGTCCCCGGGGTGTGTTTCCGTTTCCGCTTCGGTGGCCGGAGGTGCGCTGATGGGGTGGAAGCCTGATGATTTTGGTGAGCCGGTTGCTATCAAGGGCGGGGTGATTGGCCGAGATAAGCGCATGCGCCCCATCTATGGTGAGAGCCGCACCATAGAGCATTGTATTGTGTCGCCGGCTGGTGACCAGGTGGTCAAGGGTGAGGATTTCGTCCATGGTGATATCACGAAGTTGCAGGTGCTGGCGCCTGCAGGGACCCGGGTTGCCGACGGTGACACGGTGATTATCCGTGGTGAGGAATACACCGTGCAGCAGTTACAGTCCTTCGACTACTCGGTGGGTCGCAGACCAGCGGTGTGGACGCACCGTCCGAAGGTGGTTTTCATCGTCTCGCGTGGGGAGGTGTCCGAGAATGTCTCTTGATTATCATGAGCTTTTCCGCCAGATGGCCAATACTCCGCAGGTGCAGGAAGCAGTGGAGGATAAGGCCGAGGAGCTCAAAAAGTTTATTGAGATCCGCTGGCCTGACGTCAACGACGTGGGTGCCAGCACCAAGCGGTTCCTCAAGGAGGATCCCGGTGACGTCGTCAAAGTGACGCATGCGACCCACGGTACGAACCGCCCCACGCACGTCGTCACTGTTCGTCACCCTGGTGCCGTGGCCAAGCAGGCCAAGGATGGTTTCCTGACAAAGGCGGTGAAGGATGTCTCATGATGTGGGGATCACCCCCGATCTTGTGCAGCTTGTCTACCATCATGTGCTGCGTCTTTTCCCTGCGGAGGATGCGGACATGGTCCATAAGATCGCGCTCCCGGATGGGTACAACGCGGCCACGGATGGGCTGGCGATCGTGGTCGCCGATGATGTGACCCAGGTGGATGAGACGACGCATACGCGGGAGCTTGTGCGCATCAGCGTGTACGGCCCCGACCGTGAGGGTATTCGTGCTCTCGGCCGCAGGCTGTACACGGCGATGACGCAGGGGATAACCGGAATTGGGTTGGGGGTGTCCCGGTCGAAGTCGACATTCTTCGGCACGGGGCCGTCCTACCAGCCAACCGGGTTTGTCTCCACCATGAGTATTTCGGTGGGGGTCGGCAAGCTGCTGGCCACCATAAAACCCCCCACCGCATAACCGAATAAATCACATATTTTCGTTGACCCCTTGGAACCCCATGGGGTCATTTTTTATGCCCTCAGAAAGGGGAAAAATCAATGGCACGAAATCGTAACATCGGCCTGGATATCCGCGTGCTTGAAGACCGCCAGGTGCTGGCCTTCTTCGGTGATGATCCGGCCATCGACAAGAAGACCGGCGCGTTCATCGATGGCTGGGAAGCCCTCGGTGTGGAGCCGACTGACTCCAATCATGGCCACACGCGTGAGGTGACCTCCAACGACACCAACCTGACCGGTGGCAACACCGAGACCAGCTACACCACTGGCCCGCTGTCTGGCGCGGTTGATGGTATCGCCGGCTCCCCGGTGATGCGCTACATCGAAAACCCGGGCGCTGTGGTGCAGGACGGCACCGTTTACGGTGCCCACACTGCCGAGGTTGCCCGCGGTTATGTGGCGTTCGTCCACAAGTTCTCTTCTGGCCTGGTGCGTATCTGGGTTTCTCGCGAGAAGGCCGAGCTCACCATTAATGAGCGTCAGACGGCGAAGGACCCGCAGGCCCGCCCGGTCGCAATCAAGTTCAAGAACGGTACTGATGAGCGCTACTACGAGGAGCGCTTCTACATCGTCGGAAAGGATGGCGCTGTGGCTCGCGTCGAGGAGAAGATCTTCAAGGACATTGAGGACCTGGAGAACAAGATTGAGCAGGGGAAGGCTTTCTTCCCGCAGGCTTCTGGATCCAAGCTCACCGCTATGACAGTGGTGGATGAGAAGACCGGGGGTGTCACCCTGCATGAGTACAAGAAGCCGGATGGTGAGACGGCTTCTCTTCCGGCGGACGCGAGCGAGCATACCGCCCCGTCTGGTGAGAATTCTCCCGGGGCAGCTTAGGCGCCGTCGTGTACGTCGGTAAACCCGCCCGGGGTGACGGCCCGGGCTGGTGGGTGTAGCTCAGTCGGTAGAGCCATAGGCGCGCAGGTTCGAGCCCTGCCACCCATACTGGCAGCCGCTCTTTCTTCAGGTGGTTCCTGAGAGTGGTTGCCCTCAATCATCTCGTAGGGACCACCACCATGCCTAGGAGGAACCACATGGCTACAGCAAAAAACGTGCCAGCGAAGACCGACGCCCTGACCGGTGAGCTGGTGGATGGAATCTACACCGAAAAAGTGGAGCTCAGCAACGGCACGAAGGTCGACGTTGAGGTCATCACCGACCCCAAGAAGCTCCCCGCCACCTACTACAACCTGCTGGCCGAGGGAAATACCGTCGCCATGGTCATTGCTGCCTTGACTACTAAGACCCGGCGTCTTCTCGACTTTTCCGGCGCGATCCTCGAAGACCTCGAGGACATCATCTCCCCGGTGATTGACCGCGCACGGGACGCCGCAGAAAAGGCAGAGGAAGGCAAGTAGTGGATCTCCGGCTCATCCTCGCTGACGAGCCGGGGGCCTGGATCACCTTCACACACCGGGGCCGCCAGATAAAGGCGCGCTTGGATCCAATGTGGCTGGGTGCGGAGCGCGTCCTAGAGCTACTCGATACACCGCTTCTTGTGCGTGGGCTTTTGGATGTTCATTCGCAGGTGGTTGTCATGACCTCGGATCCCTTCGCGCGTCACATTGATGAGCTTTTCGAGGATTACCTCGAGGCGATTGGGCTGGGGGTGCGGGGTATTGCGGAGCTTATTTTCGCGCTTCGGCACGTGGACCTTGTGGAGCTGGATTTGCTGCGTGAGGGACTGGAGATTCGTGAGTGGCTCGACCCCTCGGGGTCGCTGTCCTCGCGGCGTCTGCTTCTGCTTCTGCAGGATTGGGTGCTTCGGCCGGAGACACGGATCGGCGCGCGCCGGATGAATATCAATCCAGCATCTAAGGCCGCGCTTGTGACTGCTCAGGCGGTGTCTAACCCTGATGATCCGCACCCATTCCTCAAGAGCCCAGCACAGCTCGCGGTGGAGGAGAAGCAGCTGGCGGAGCAGCAGGAGAAGCGCCGCCGTATCGAGCAGCAGCGGCCACGTGAGCTTGAGTATGTGCCCCGTACGGCGGGGTCGTTGGCTGATGCTCAAGCGGAGTCCAAGCAGGCTTTGGAGGAGCTGAAAGTCCAGCTCGGTCAATAGGAAGAAAAATAACTGAAAAGGAGGCCTCCGTGTCTGGTTTTGTGTCCGTCCCGATTATCCCCACTTTTAAGGGCATGTCGAGGGAGTTCACCGCGCGTCTCATCAAGCCCGCGAAGGATGCCGGTAAGAAGGCTGGGCAGGAGCTGTCCAAGGGGCTTGGCTCGGAGGTCGATTCTCTCGAACGCCAGGTGGGAGCCTCCACGAAGAAGCTGAATGATCTTGCCCGTGAGTATGAGAAGGCGTACTCCAAGCAGGAGGAGATGCAGCGGAATGTGAAGGCCGCGACGCTTGAGCTGACAGCTGCGGAAGAAAAATACAACGATGCGCTGGCTAAGGGGAAGACGGGCACGGCTGAGCTGGCGAAGGTCGAGCGGGCCAAGGGCAAGCTGGAAAAGGCTAACCGTGACCTCGCGCAGTCTGAGATTAATACGCGCGTGGTTGAGGAGAAGCACGCCCGTCAGCTTAAAGACCTCAAAAAGACTTCCGAGAAGTATGAGAACGCGCAGAAAACACTGGCTGATCAGGTGGGGTTGACCCGTGATGAGCTCAAGCGCATGGGGGGTTCCTTCTCTGAGCTTGATCAGGCCATGGATGACGCAGTGGAGCGTTCCAGTGGCTTCGGGCAGAAGCTCGTCGATGGTTTTAAGACCATGGGTAAGGGTGCTCTCCTGGGGGTCGGGGCTAAGGCTGGTACTGCCGTTATGAGTGGCGTCCACTCCGCTATCGAGGGCGGTATGGCGCGTTTGCAGAATGTGGAGCAGGCCCAGAAGATGCTGGAGGGCCTGGGTCACTCGGCTGGCACCATCGACACCATCATGGACAACGCCATGCAGTCCGTGAAGGGTACAGCCTTCGGCTTCGGTGAGGCCGCATCCATGGCGGCCACCTTCGTCGGTGCCGGTGTCAAGGAGGGTGATGACCTCCAGCGTGTTCTGTCCCTTGTGGGTGATTCGGCTGCTATTGCTGGTGCGGATTTCCAGGAGATGGGCTCCATCTGGACGAAGATCGCGTCCAATCAGAAGCTGTCCACGGAGGAACTGAATCAGCTCATGGACCGTGGTCTGGGCATTTTGCCGAAGCTGCAGGAGAAATACGGGGTGACCGCCGAAGAAGCCCGCAAGATGATTTCCGAGGGGAAGGTCGGGTTCGAGGATTTCGCCGATGTCATGGAGGACATGGTCGGCGGTTCCGCGCAGTCCATGGGTGAGACTTTCTCCGGATCGGCTGCCAATGCTCGTGCGGCACTTTCCCGCCTTGGGGAGAAGCTGCAGGAGCCGCTTTTTCAGGCTGCCCCTGCAATCTTTGCGGCCATCGGCCAGGCTATTGACGACCTGGGGGTTGTGCTGCAGCCGGTTATTGAGAAGCTGGCCGAGTGGCTAGCCCCCAAGTTGGATGCTCTGGCCACGGATGTGATCCCCCGGCTGGTTGATGCCCTTGTGGATACCACGGAGCGGGTCAAGGAGATGGCCGAATGGGTATCCAGGAACAAAGACTGGCTCGAGGCCTTTGGTATCGCTGCAGGTATTGCAGCAGTCGGCCTGGGGGCTATCGCGTTGCAGCAGAAGATTGTTGCAGCCGGTGGGTTCATCACCTGGATCATGAAGGCCGTTAAGGCTACGAAGATTTGGGCTGGTGTACAGGCCGCACTGAACTTCGTGATGAACGCTAATCCGATTGCCCTTGTGGTGACGGCTATCGCCGCCCTTGTCGCAGGACTGGTCTATTTCTTTAGCCAGACGGAGACCGGCCGGAAGCTGTGGGCGCAATTCACGGAAGCGCTTTCCACCAAGTGGCAGCAGTTTACCGATGCCGTCGTCGGTGCCTGGCAGGATCACATCAAGCCGATGTGGGACGCGATGGTGTCCTTTGTCACCGAGACGCTGTGGCCCGCCATCATTGACGGGGTCCAGTGGGTCGGTGACAAGTGGCGGTGGCTGCGCGACACGGTCGGCGCCATCATCAGTGAGATGATGGACGGCTGGCATGGCTTTTCTGCGGCTTTGATGGCTGTGGCCACGTGGATCTACGACAACGTCATCATGGGTGTTGTCGATGGGTTCCAGTGGCTGTGGGACAAGATTGTCGCGATTCTTGGCTGGATCTCCGACAAGTGGGATTGGCTGACCGGCAAGCTCGGTAATGGCTGGGACTGGCTGAAGACGACGGTTTTCGACGCCTTCGGGGCGGCTCTTGATAATCTCCAGACGTGGTTCCAGATCGCCGTCGACGGCATCACGAAGATTTGGGACGGCCTGCGTGAAGCAGCCGCAGCCCCGATTCGCTTCGTGGTGAACACCGTCTGGAATAACGGCATCCTCAAAGCTATCGAGGGTGTCACAAAGTTCATTCCTGGCATTGAAGCGCCCGCACCCGTGCAGCTTGCCTTCGCCACCGGCGGTATCATGCCCGGCTACACCCCAGGCCGTGATATTCACAGGTTTGTTTCGCCTACGGGCGGTATTTTGGACCTTTCCGGTGGTGAGCCTGTGCTTCGCCCGGAGGTGGGGCGCGTTCTTGGCCACCGGTGGGTCGATGGGGTGAATGCTGCGGCCCGCCGTGGTGGTATCGCTGCGGTGCAGAAATTCCTGGGTGCGGATAAACCCCTGGATAGGGCGCAGGCTCGTATCAAGATGGCGCATGGCTTCGGCGATTTCCTGCCGTATCAGGCGCATGCCCGTGGTGGCACGATTGATGCGATGGCCGCCATCGTCAAGGGCAAATACCCGAACATCATTCTCACGTCGAGTCTTCGTCCTGGCGGGCCATACCATGGGACGGGGCAGGCGACGGACTGGGCAACCGCCGGCGCCTTCGGCAACAGCGCTGAGCAGCTGGCATTGGCGCATGATATCGCCAAGACCTACCCGAACGCCACTGAGCTGATCTACGATCACCCGGGCTGGCGCGGCAACCTCAAAAACGGTCGCCCCATGGGTGCCTTCGGTGAGGGGTACACGTTGGCGCAGGCGGGTCCGCACCATCACCACGTCCACTGGGCGATGACTACCAACCCCACCATGCCGTTCGATGATGGTGTATTCATGGAGGGTGCTCCCATCGGTGACGGTGCCACGGGTGGTTTTGGTGGCTGGGCTGCATCCCAGATCCGCAAAGTGTGGGACGGCGTCATGAATCCGATTAAGGGGAGGATTCCGGAGTTTCCTGGCTGGTTTGGGCAGCTGCCGAAGGCGTTCTTTGATAAGGCCACGGGGGCTGTGTGGGAGAAGATTTCCTCCCTCATCCCTGGTATCTCCGGTGGCGGGGATACTACTGGCGTGTACACGGGCCCGGTGGGGTCTGGTGTGGAGCAGTGGCGCCCGCTTGTTGAGAAGATCCTCACTGATAAGGGATTGTCCACTGCTTTGACGGATACGGTTCTGCGCCGTATGAATCAGGAGTCCGGTGGTAACCCGGGTGCGCAGAATAACTGGGATATCAACGCTAAGAATGGTGTGCCGTCTAAGGGTTTGATGCAGGTCATTGGGCCGACGTTCCAGGCGAATAAGGATCCGGGATTTAATGATATTTGGGATCCGGAGGCGAATATTCGTGCGTCGATGAACTACGCGATTAGGCGCTACGGCAGCCTGCCGAATGCCTACAACAGGCCGGGGGGCTATGCCGAAGGTGGTCTCATCGACCTGGCGAAAACCATGGGCGCGCTCCTCTTCGATAGGGGTGGTCTGTGGCCATCCGGCCAGATGGGCATCAATTTGACCGGCGGGCATGAGTGGGTGCTGCCGGGCAACTCCGCCCAGGACATCTCCGCTATTTTGGCGGCGGTTAAAGCGGGGAACCCCGACCAGCTGCGCGGCGCCATGTCCCAGGCAGTGCAGCCCATGGTGGAAAAGCTCACCAAGATTGCTGACCCCTCCACCTATGAGGGGATCACCGCCCGTGGGCTCGCAACAGAATTCGGCAACATCGCCGACATGCTGGGCATGGGCCACACAGCCACCTTGGTATCCACCCTCGTGAAGGCGGAGAATGACCTCCTCGGTGCCCGCCAGGCACACGCGGAGCGTCTGGCCACCATCACCGAGAAGGAGGAAGCGCTCACCAAAGCGCGCGAAGCACTTGCTGATCTGCAGTCCTCCGAGGGAGGCATGACGAAGGAGCAGCAGCGGAAGGTCGACGACGCCAACAAGGCTCTGGAAAAGGCCAAGGCCGAGCAGGCTGCCGCCGATTCCGACGAGAAGCGCGCCAAGGCCACCGACAAGGTCAAGGATGCGGAGGAGAAGCTCGCTCGCATCCGCGAAGACATTGATGATAAATCGGCGGAGAATGCGAAGAAGCGCGCCGAGGATATCGAGAAGGCGAATGCCGAGGTGTCTAAGGCCGAGTCTGAGCTGGCAGCCGCCCGTAAGGCGTCTGCTAAGGCGTTGGATATGCGGGTTTATGATATTTTCCCGCAGATTTTCGACGGTTTGGGTGCTGCTGCTAGTGGTGTGCAGAATGTGGCCGGTCAGGCTATGGCCATGGGTGGGTTGGCTGCTCAAGCTGCCCCCGCACTGGGATCCGTCGCATCCGCGCTGTCTGGTGCTGCGGCCATGGCTGGCCCCGCTGGCATCTCACTGAGTGTGGGTATCCAGGCGGTGAAATCCGGCATTGAGGTTGGCAAAATGATAGTCAACCTCGTGAAGGACATCATTGACTGGGTACAGAAGGCGCGTCTGGCGGCTATGCAGGGGTTGGCGGATGCGTTCGGCACTATTGCCGAGTACGCGCGCCTGCTGAACGAGATGCAGACTGGTGTGTCTGAGCTGCAGCAGGCTGTGGTGCGAGGGCTGAATGAGCAGCGCACAGCCGAGTTCAACCTTCGTGTGGCTGCGAATAGTCGCCGGATTGCGGAGGTCGAGGGTGCGCTTGCTGTGGCGCAGGCTCGCCAGGCTCTCGATGATGAGATTGAGAAGGGTGCTCGTGCTGCGCAGCTTCGGCTGATGGGGCTCGTAGAGGACTGGGACACCTACAAGGCGCTGGAACAGCAAACGACCGGCAAGGTGCTCGAGCAATGGTCGGATAAGGCCATTAGCGCCCTGTTCACCTACGAATCCGTGCGCGCCAAAGCCCTGCAGGGCGAGCTCACCGCCCGCCTGGAGCAGATTAAGGCCGAGGACGCACTCGCAGCAGCCAACCGCCTCAACGCCCGCAACCAGGCCGACCTGCTCAAAGCCCAAGAGCGGCTCATCCGCATGTCCGCGAAGGTCGCAGGCGTCGACCTCGTCGAGGCGACCGGAATGGAGCAGGCCACCAAACTCATGGTGCAAATGGTGGAGCTGCAAAACGCCATGGCCAAGAACTCCCTTGGCCACTCCGGTCAGGCGCTGGGGATCGAAAACTCCTACACCCGCGCGCTGGCCGGTGAACAAGCACAGTACGCGGGACTTGAGCACGCCCTCAAGGCTGTACTGGCGGAGTCCGGTGTGACCATCTCTCAGAAGAGGCTGGATGAACTGCTGAAAATCACCGCCAGGGCTGCCCGCCGGGGCCTGGACCCGAAGTCGGTGCTCATGGCGGAGATGCCAGAATTCGCAGCCGCTCAGGCGAAGCTGCTGGAGGATAAGGCGCTCAAGCCGATTTGGGAAGCCCAGGACAAGCTCACGGCCGATGAGCGGACGGTGCAGGACTTCAAGGCAGAGATTTCACTCTTCGAGAAGACCGCACCACTTGAGACACAGCTCAAGGGCTTGGAGAACACCATCGCATCCCTCGATGCATCCGCCAGCGCGTTTGCTGAGGGGAACGAGAAGGTGCGTGGCGAGTACCTGGCGGTGGCTCATGAGAATCAGGCCGCGGCTGAGTCTCATGGTGTGTCCTGGCAGTTGGATCCCCGCTATGCGACCCCTGCTGTGCGGGACCAGATCGCCCGTGAGGTGCACATCTACACGGACGGTACGCGCGTGTACACGGCTGATGATGTGGACAAGGTGGTCGAGGAGGCCCTGGAGGGCACCGGGGCCACTGTGGTGAAGCATTGGACGGCGTCGGAGGTGGCGAAGTCTCGCCGGAATGGAGGATTGTAAATGCTCAAGGTTGCGATGGTGACCCCGCAGGGGACTGTGTGGGATTTGACTGGTGCGGCGGAGACCTCCCCGGTGCTTGCACCGGAGGGGCAGCTCGCCGGGCTGACTGGTAATGCCAGCCGGACGGACCTGTCGATTCCTGGTCGTGCGGGTGTGCTGCCTGGGGATACCCGCTATGGTGCGATTGAGGCGGATGTGCAGTTTTTCCTTCGCACCTTCACTGGTGAGGAGATGGAGCGTGTGCATGCTGCGTTTCGTAAGGCGTGGAGCGTGTATAGCAGGGTGCGTCCTACCCCGCCGGTGGTGCTCAAAATTAACTCGGATAGTCCGCACTCACCCTTGGCGATGCGACTGTGGCTGTCGAAACCATTGCCGGGGGTGGATGTGGATTCGAGGAAGCGCACCAGCCTCGATATCACCGTGCCGGTGTTTATCCCCTCCGGGGTGGCCATCGGCGTGGAGCAGACCGGGAAGGGCGCGGTCGAGGTGGAAAACACTGGTGATGTCACCATTTACCCTGACATTGCTTACACCGGCCGGGGCGGCCAGGTTACGTGTCCCTCCGGCGCGGTTTTCGTGCTCCCCGCTGTGGGTGTGGAGACAGTGGTGAGCATGGATCCTTTGGATCTGCGCTTGGAGGGGGCGTTCCCGGAGGGGGTTGAGCCGGGGGACACCGGCCGGTGGGTTTTGCCGGAGGGTGCGGAGCTCCGGTGGGCTGTAGGGGTCGTCGACCCCTGGACGTAAAAACCTAGACGGCAGGGGACGTGTCCACCCCTGTTCTTTTTCGAACCTATTTTCTGAGAACTGCATAGTGAGGTGGCTTATCCGTGACTGATTGGGAATCTTGGCAGAAGCACGTCCGTCGTGTGGTGGAGCAGGAGGGGGCGTGGTACGGAATCGGTGACGGAGACGGAACGCCTGTGGCCACGCTGCCGACGCCGGTGTCGAAAGAGACCCCAGAGCAGTGGATGGAAGCGTCCGATCTATCTTTGACAATTCCTGCTCGTCACAGTGACGGAATTCCAACGGGTCCCTGTAAGGGGCTTGTCACGGATAATTTGCGTCTTGTCGACCCCTCCGGCCAGATTCCACTTGCCACAGGTGATTTCACACTGCTTTTCGCCATGATGGGTGAAAACGGGATACTCGAGCGTCGCGGCGGTGTCATCACCCACGTTGACGGTGATGACCCGGACGGTACCGGCCAGCCGACCGAGCTTGTGCTACACGCCCTGAGTGTATCGGATGTGTGGAACACGATTCCGGCACCGTCGTGGCCAGCATCATGGTGGGCAGCCACCCCCTACGAGGTGACCACAGATGAATCCGGGTTGCCGTTTGGGCAGCCATGGATGATGGCGAAGATCGAGATGGCCACCCGCGCGACGTTCACGCTGAAGCAGGGCCGTGCAGGGTTTGTTATTCGCCGATTGGCTCAGGAATCGCTTGACGCCGCCATGTTCACCCAGCTCGACCCGGACGGCACCCGCTGGGTCGATGACCCCTACCACGTGGTGGAGGTCCCGGCCGAGGATAACACCCCGGAGGTGAGCTTCACCGTGGCCGATGGGAGCCTATGGGACACCGTCTCAGGTGTGGCCAAGAACGCAGGGGTAATCCTGGGGGCACGCATGTGGTGGCCGGGGGATCCGCCCGTGCGGTGCTGGACGCCGGCATCGTCGTCGATGAGCCCCGCGCAGGTTGATATTTCCCCCTCGGAAGGCAAGCCCTACAGGACGGTATCTGAGCGAGCCTTTCCGCACGCTATGACGGTTTTGACGGTGAAGGAGGTGGCCTAATATGCCGACCCCAGTACTGACAGCAGATTCCGCTCGCGTCTCCGTTATGCGGCCACTGGCGTCGAGCGCCTACGGTAAGCGGACGGTGACCCTGCCGGAGGGGGTGAAGCCAGAGGACGTTTTCACGGTGTCCGCGCCGGGGAATGAGCCAGGTTTTGTGGCCATGCTCACCCCGAAGAAGCGCACGGGGGGTTTCGGGCGAAGGTTCATCCGGGCTGACGTCAACGTGACAGCGGTCGACACGGTTAACCCTGATGTGGTGCCGGACTCTGACACTTCCCGTGTGCTAACCGAGGCGCGCGACCGTGTCACCAGCGCGTTTTTCCTCGAATCCGACATTTCCAAGGCCGGCCTTGGGGCGTGGGTGCCGTATGAGGATTTCACCCTCGGGGATTACGCCTGGATTAGCGTCTTTGGCCATCGTGTGAAACTTCCGGTCACCCGCATCGAGCCACTCACCACCGACCATTCCGTTGTGGACTGGAAAGTCCACGTAGGTGGGCAGCTTGTGTCCGATGAGCAGGCCCGCATGGTGGAGAACGAGGCTGTGCATAAGGCTGTGGTGGAGGACCGGCGGGAGCTCGCAGGGCTCGACGCTAAAGCTAGTAGCGCCGTGTCGACGGCGGAGTCGGCGCAGGCTGATGCGTCTGAGGCGTTGTCTGAGGTGCGGGATAAGCGTGGGATTATCCAAGGCTATGTGGATCAGGCGGAGGCTGCTGTGGCTGCGGGTCGTGAGCATAATGCTGCGGCTGAGGAGAAGCTGGCGGAGTCCCGCACGGTGCTCGATGGGGCTGTGGGGAAGCTTGCTGAGGCTGAGAAGCTCCTGGACGAGTCGGATTTGACGCTGGAGGAGAATCGGCGCCTGCGTGATGAGGTCGCAAAAATCCGTACCGGGGTTGAGGGGCTGCTGGGGGACGCGAAAGCGTCGGTGGCTGAGGTGCAGGCGAGGGTGGCTGAGGCTGAGGATATCCGGGTGCAGGTGGCCGGCTTGCTGGAGGATGCGTCTGCGCGTGTGGCTGAGGGTAAGAGGCTTTTGGCTGATTCTCAGGCGGAGCGCCGGGCTGGTGAGGCTGCCCGCACTGATGCTGTGGCTGCTGCTGAGCGGGCGGCGAAATTGGCTGGTGAGGCTGAGGCGGCGCTCAACTCGGTCAAGGGGGAGCGTGAGCAGGTGGCGCAGATCCTGGCTGATGTGAAATCGCAGAAGCAGGCTGCGGATAAAGCACTTACGGATGCGGGTGGTGTGCTCACGCAGGCGAAAAAAGCAGCTAAGGATGCTGGTACCTCAAAAGCGGAGGTCGACGCATTATATCGCCGGGTGGTGGATAAGCATGATGAGGTGCTGAATCTCCATCAGGAGATGATCACGGCGCAGGCTGACATCAACGAGAAACAGCAGACCATCCTGGACGCGCATCAGGAGGCGATTGATCTCACGGCGAAGGGCGTGCGAGCGCTCGCAGGGTCGCAGGCTGCGATGGCCGGGTCGCTCGCGTATTTTGAGCAATGCCTAGAGGCCTCCAATAAAGCGATTGAGGCTGTGGCTGAGGCCACGGAGCTGAACACGCAGGCCATTAAACGCTTGGATGAGGTGGCGCGGCTGCATGAGGAGGCGATCCGGGAGCAGGCGGAGGCCACCGAAAAACTGGCGCAGGCAACGGAAACGCTGAGTACTGCTCAGGGGTTGATCAAGCAGCAGACGGAAAACAACAGCAAAGCGTTAGCTATCACTAATCGGGCGGTCAGGGCGCATGGTGGGGCGATTGGTGGTATGGCCGCCAGTATTTCCATGCTGCAAGAATCGCAGGAGGAGACCCAGAAAGCCACGGAACAGGCACTCAGCGCCACACAAGCGAACGCAAATGCGATTAGGGTGCAGGAGGCTGTGGGGCGCGCTCGTGATGAAGCGGTTATGGCTGCTGCGGAAACCGCAACCGGCGCGCGGGCGATCGCGCTGGCCACGAAATACGCGGTCGATGTGAACGCGTGGGCGACAGACATGGTGAAATTAAGCGAGCCTAGGCGCCTGCTGCGTAATCGTGACGGCCTGCGGACGTTTTCCCCGAGGGATGCGAAAACCTATCTGGAGGTGGTGAAAAGCGGGACTATCACAATTAAAGGGGCGTGGACAGGTTTGGTGACCGTCATGATAATCAAGCTTGATGGGAGGGTCGAGGCGAAACAGGTTTTCGTCGAGCGGGGTCTGGTCACGTATCGGCACGATAAGGATGATTATATCGAGCTGGTTACCTCGAGGTATGTGGATTATCCGGCATGGGATGATACTAAGCACCAGTCTATAACTATTACTGCAAATGTGAATACCTATCCGAATGGCAAGCTCCCCGACAAGCCGCAAATCCCCAAGGAACTCATAAAATAAAGAAAGGAAAAGCTAATATGAGTGAGTCTATTGCGCAGGCCATGTACTCGGTGCCGATCACGCGCCGCGTCGGCTCTGACGAATCGCTGATCCCGGAGGAATATCGGGCGCGAACACCCGCTTCGTCCCAAACCCAGGTGCGCTGCGGTCTTTTCCCAGGCGAAAACATGGTCAAAGTCACCTGGGGAGGGCCGGAAGAGGCGCAACTTATTTGCAAAGTAGATGAAGCAGACCAGTCTTATCATGTGGGGTCTGTGCCAGCGGGGGGGGGTGCCCGCACCAAGCTTTTTACGGTGCCAGCCCGCTCCCCGGAGGATTACGTCTATGTGCGTTTCCCGACTGTCGCGTCGGTGCAGGGAGATGCGACAGGTGCTATCACGGTCATCGGAATGGACGCATCCTAGCAAGAGCGGGGTGGTCGCATGACCTCCCCGCTTTCCGATGCTGTGATTTGGGGGACCCTGCAGCCCTACACGGCAGGCTTTTCGTTCGCCCGGATTGTCGCAACCAATGGTGTGAGGTCGACTCAAAACACGCGCCTAACACTCCCCACGGGCACGAATCTGGTGCAGGTGTCGTGGTCGGGTGCTTCACGCGTCATGATTCAAGCGTACTCGGACGGGCACACGCAAAAAGTAGATATTCCGGCTGGGGAGTCCGGTGTGGGGCGCATGAAAATTCTGCGTGTCCCCGTCAGCACCGAGGGTTACGTTTCCGTAACCACCTACAACAACCTGCAGGAAGAGATCGACACCACCACGGGCGGAATCACCGTCTACCCCACCACCTAGTCAGCGTGGGGGTGGCAGCATGAGCACCTCATTGGATACGCGGGAGATCACAGCCATTTACAACGGGTCTGCTTATATTTTCCCGGACACGGGCACGAATGCGACCACCCTGCCTGCTGGAATGTGGGTGCTCGTCGCATCTGTGGTCTATCCGGGCATGGTGTCACTCACCCTGAATCGTGCAGGCTCCTCGGAGTGGCCGGGAATCGGCAGGCTGCGCGGCGATACGGCACAGTCCCTCACGCGGGTGGTGTCCATAGAGGAGAAAATGAAAATCGGTGTTAATACCGATTCGTACCCCGACCAAAAAGGCGCGATCCTCCGCATTGCACTCATACCGCTCACATAACAAAAAAAGAAAGGAAAATCTAATATGTCAAATGAGGTAGAGGTAGTCAAAGACTACATTCGCAGAGCCAAGCTCACGGAGGCTGAGGCCACCGAGATCCGCACCTGGATCACCATCGACTACATCCCCTCCCTTGCCTCCCAGGTGATTGTCGCGCAGGAGAAAGCGGAAATGCTCCGCAACCTCCGCAAAGCGGAGGTAATCAAAGCGCCCGAAACCATCTCTGCCCCGGAGGGTGTCACCGTCCCCGGTGACCTCTATAAGCCAGACCCCGCAACACAATTCATCACAGGCGACCGGGTGCTGCACGAGGGGCGGATCATGGAGGCGCAAACCATCCCCCAAACCCCCACTGAATTCGCACCCCCCACCTGGGCAGATGTGACCCTCATGTATCAGACCCCAGACACAGACAGCTAGCCCCATGGTGGGGCATTTTTCATAGGAAGGAGGACGCCATGAGACGCGATACCGTGATTGATTTCTCCGCCGGGCTACCAGACCCGGGGGCGATCCGCGACGCAGGCCATGAGGGAGCGGTACTGTACTGCTCCCCGGCGCGCGAGACCTGGATGAAAGGCAAGCGACCAGACCGCGACTACCTTGATGCTTTCGACCGCTCCGGTTTGAAATACGCGTGGGTGTGGCAATATGGCGGGGCGGATAACCCGGATGTCATGCGCGGCGCGGAGGGGGGCCACGCTGATGCCACCGCTGCCAAAGAGTATTTGATGGAGGTGCGGGCCGCTGGTCATCCCGTTTTCTTCGCCGTCGACTTCGACATCACCCTTGACCAGTGGAATTCCACGGCGGTGCATTATTTCCGGGCTGCGTGCGAGGTGCTCGGCCGTGACCGCGTCGGCATTTATGGACACTCGCGTGTCGTGTCCTGGGCAATGCAGGACCAAGTCGTGGCCGAGGTCGCGCCCGGCCGGGTGCTGGGCTGGGTCACCTCGTCCTGGTCTGACGATAACGCCGCCGAGTATGCGGTCCTGTACCAGGGCACGCACAATGTGCCTGGCCCCGCAGGTGTCCAGGTCGACATCAATGACATTTACCATTCGGAGTGGGGCTGGCGTGCCGTCGGAGGTGTGACACCACCACCCCCGGAGGTTATGACCCTTGCCCCCACGCGGACGCAGATTCAACCCCAGCCCCAGTGGCGTGGTGACCCCATTTGGTTGCCTGTCGTGCTTGAAGCGTGGGGCGTAAAAGTTAGAACACTGCCCGGCTGGGACCAGTGGGGCATGGGCGATTTCGATGATATTCGGGGCGTTGTCTGCCACCACACAGCAGGCGCCAACACCACCCCGCAGTACATCGCCCGTAATCCTGGTTTGTCTGGTGGCCTGTCCTCCCAGATCCACGTCGACCGCGACGGCTGGCACACCCTCTGCGGTGTGGGTATCGCATGGCACGCAGGACTGGGTGAGTATCCACCAGAGCTCACCGGTTACGTGAAGCGCAAAACTTCCCACGGCATGGAGTCATTCACCACAGCGAACGCCTGCACCATCGGCTTCGAAGCTGTCAACGCCGGTGACGGCAGTCAGCCGTGGCCACCGGAGCAAATGCGCGCCTACAAACTCGGTGTAGCCGCCGTCCTGTGGTTCAAGGGCTTCGACGCATCGCACGCCTGGGGGCACAAAGAAATTGCACCATCGCGGAAGATCGACCCGAATTTCGACATGGATGCCTTCCGCCGTGATGTGCAGGCCCTACTCGATAATCCACCACTAGAAGTACAGATGATTGGAGTTTTCATGGCACTAAATGAAGGTGAGCAGCGGGAGCTGCTCGACCTCGCCCGCGATATCCGCACCCAGCTGCGTGGCCCCGGCAATGAGGGGTGGAAGCAGCTTGGACAAAACGCAGCCGGTCAGAATTTGACCCTTGTCGATGGCGTGGCAGCCCTGCGTCACGATATCGCCAGCCTTGCAACACTTAAGAAGGAGGAAAAGTAATGGAAAAGGAACGCACAACACTCACTATTGGTGGCATCATCCGCCTCGTCATCTACGTCATTTCTGCGCTGATCGGACTAGCGTCTGTGGTGGTCGCGCAGCTCGGCATGGTTGATTTGTCCACGCTGCTCGCCACCGTCGCGGGCCTCACCTCCGCCATTAGTGGTGGCACCGCCGCTTTCTCTATCAAACAAAAGCCGGGCGCACCCATCGACTTGGCAGCTATCGCGGCTGCTATCCCCGCCCTGGTTACTGCCGTGGAGCAACTCAAGGCGAATGGTGACGAGGCTGAGGTCGCGGCGGTCGCTGAGCGGGCCCCCGTGCAGCCCGTAGCCCTGCCCGTCTACAATCAGCCAACCACCAACGAGTAGGGGTAATGATGGGCGTGAAATTGTCCGCCCGCATGACATGGGCAGCCCGCATCCTCCTCGCCTCCATTGCTGTGTGGTGCATCACAACAGGCATCGCCTACGATCCCCTGCTCGGTGATGTGCCCTCGACGATGGGGCCGCTTGTCGCTGTGATCCCACCACGCCTATGGTCATACTCGTGGATCACAGCCGGGGTACTCATGCTCGCCGGGCTGAAATGGTATTGGTGCCGCAGGTGGGGGATATCACTAGCCATGGGGCTCACTCTCCTCCTCGCATTTATCTACGTGTCCGCGTGGATCACAGGTGATATGGATCGTGGATGGGTGAGTGCGAAAAATTACCTGCTCATCGCGGCGGTGGTGATTACCGGGGCAGCTACCCTGGCCGAGGGGGTGCTGGCCCGTGGGGATTCTCATTGATTTTTTCGACCGTGCTGATGCCCTCATGGCTGCGCTCATCGCGGCTGGTGGGACGTGGCTCGCGTCGCGTGAATCACGCCACACGAATCTCCGCGCCACGCTTGACACCACCGCTGCGGCGACGATTGAGCGACTAGATGGCAATATTGACCGGCTGGAGGAGCGCGTCAAAGCGCTGGAATCCAAGGTGGGGGCACATGATGACTACGCCGCCTACGCCATCGCGGAGATGCACAGGATCGAGGATTGGCTGGAGGAGCAGGATATGCATTGGCCACCGCCGCCCCCCATGAGCTTTTACGCGTGGCTTAATGAGCAGGACAAACTGAACTAAACGGTACGGTATGTTTTGTTGCAGTACAGGTCGGGTTCTAGTGATAGACTGGCCTGCGCAGGGCTTCTACCTGCGGTAACCTTTGTTGCAGCCTCCTAACAGATTGGTGCGTGAGGCGCGTACCGGCTGGTCTATACAGACCAGTACGCATAATAAGAACGACCAAAAAAACACGCCCCCTACCTGGGTACAAAACACCCGGGCGGGGGATTATTTTGCGTCTCTGAGGGCATCATCAACAGCACGCGCTGCTACACTATCGCGCTGCCGCCTGCCCCGGTCGTAGTACTCGATCATGGTGACGTCGACGTGGCCGGTCATGGCCATAATGTCCTCGTCATCGACCCCGAGGTCGCGGGCGAGGGTGACGAAAGACCGTCTCAGGGAATGCGGGGTGATGCGCTGCTCGCAGCCAGCACGCTCCGCAATGGCCTCGACGATGACGCGCGCATCCTCGTAGCTCATGGGCCGACCATGCCAGCGCAGCAATCGCCCCGTGTGGCGGGCATCGAGAAGCGGGGTGAGCGCCTGCACCACCCCGCCCGGCGCGTCGAGCACATCCGTGTGATTCGGCTTGCGATACAGGGTGATCCGCAGCCCCTCCCGCGTGCGCTCCACATCCCCCACGGTGAGGGCGATGGTCTCGCCTACCCGCGTGCCCATGAGGATAAGCACAGCGAGTAGTCCCCAGGTGTCCCCGCCGTCCTCGCGGGAGATGGTGAGCATGCGGGCAAGCTCCTCGCGGGTGGCATAGGTCCCGGCGCGATGCCGGCCTACTCTCGGTCTGCGCACACCCCACCCCAAATCGGACTCGGTGAGGCCATTGAGGTGTGCCCAGGAGTAGTAGCCACAAATCACCGTGGCAGCACCCTGCGCCGACGATGCCGGCATCCGGCGTAGATACGCCTCGATATGCACTCTGCTCACACCCCACGGGTCGAGGTGACTATCCCTGCAGAAGTGCAGCCATCTCCGGAGCATCGGGGCATAGGAGCGGGCTGTGGTGGCCTTGTAGCCCGCGATGAAATCCGCCGCAGCCTGCTCAGGCGCCACCACCCAATGAGGTCTTATCTCCTCCACGCGTTGACCCTGTCAGTCTTGAGTGGTGCATCCTCCGGCCCTTTAATATACGGCGCGACATAGACGGGTCTGACGTATTTCCGGCCTGGTCCTACGCGTTGCTGCCTCCAGTGCCCCCGTACCATCCACCTGGTGTGATACTCGCGGGTGGTGTGGCCTTTCTCCTCGCTGTGCTTGTGAGCCAATCGGCGCAGCTCGATCACCTGCACAAGCGACGTTTTCGGCGGCTTCTTTTTACCGACACCGCCCCCTACCCCTTTTGCTTTCCTCGTCGTGGCCACCGTCGGCTGCTGCATCAAAATCCACGCAGCCCCCAGGGTGTGAACCACCTCGCCAGCCCACTCCTGACTGAAAACATGCGAGTCTGCAGAAAACGCCATATCCGCGTGTAGCTGATATATCCCGATCTCGTAGATGTCCCGCGCGACAGGCTTCGACCGTGCCCGCTGCTGCTCGTCCGTGCAGTACCCATACAGCGTGAGCGTCAATAGCCGCCCCTCATGTAGTGACCAGTGCACGCCAGTGACCTGCCCAGCGCCGAGCATGGACTCGGCCTGTGCCCCATCCTCCCGGAACCCGGGATCCGGCTCATCAGGGGTGGAGCCGATGGGTGCTGAGAACCACATGAAGCCGGTCGGCTCGGGGGCTGCGATGGCTGGTGTCCACTCCGGCATCTCCGGCGCTGTAGCTATTGCGAGCTTGGTCATGTCGCGGGATGCCCACCACAAGCCACACTTGCGTAGCGAGCGGTCGTGCTCATCCATGAGGTCTGAGAATTTACCCGCGTACTCCTGCTCTGTAGCTACGATCTCGCGCCTCAGCGCGGGCAGCTCCAAGAGGCTGATCATTTTGATGCCCTGTCGCGGATGACGTATATCCCTTTCCGGGAGAGCCCCGCTGCGGTGGCGGTGTCTACGACGGTCGCGCCTGCGTTGAGGGCACGCACCACAGCCTGGTCGCGCATATCGGAGAGGAAATCTGCCTCGGTCTGCGTTTTGGTGAGCTGCTCGGTGACCCGACTTACCTCATCGAGTGCCGCGTCTGCGCTCACGTCGGTGGCCAGCCAGGCTTTCACAGATTCGTAGATAAAATCGGCCTGCTCAGTGGTGAGACCATCCCTGTCGTAGGGGATGCCGTCGAGGGTCTCACACCGGGAGATGAACTCCTCCACAGCCCCCCGCGCCGTATCCTCCGCAATATCCAGATCAGCTACAAGTCGCTGCGCAACATCAAAATCAGTGGTCATTTTCTTTCTCCTCTAGGGTTTTTTCTACCCATTGGTAGCGGTCGTAATTCCCAAATGGTTTGCCCCGGTCGCTGACAGTCTCGGAGACGATCTCGCCTGTCGTGGCGTCTTTCAAGCGGAGGGTGTTGACCCCGCCGTTCATCATGGAGACGATTTTGTACGCGAAAACGTCGTCGACGATGACATCAGCTGCAAAAGCGGCTGGATTGAGGTTGGTGGCATTAGCCAGTTCGATACGCATTTTGTGTGCTCCTTTATTCTGCTGAGGCGGTGAGGTAGACGGTTTCGTCGACGGCTTCGCCTTCGAGCGTGTAACTGCCTTCGATTTTTACCTCGAGTTCACTATCGGTGATGGGGTCGAAGGAGGAAATGTCGTCGACCTCCTGGTCATCGACCGTGATGCGGGTGACATCGAAAGCGCGAGTTACCTCGTCGACGGTGCTTAGGGCGTTGAGGTAAACGAGGAGATTATCGAGTGCCTCCTCGAGAGTGTCCCCACTAAGCTGGATTTCACTGCCGGAATCACCGGCGGCGTAGGCGCGAGCTTCAACGCGCGGTACCCCCTTGTCTGCCCATTCGACGATTCTGGTGGCCATGATGCGCGCCAGAGCCTCAACCTCGCCTGGCTTTATCGCGTCGCCGTCGCCGTCGCTTTGCGGTTCACCATCGGGGGAGCACGCATTGTACGTCCAGCCGGTGAGGGTCTCGGCAGCTGCTTCGGCATCTTCGGGGAGCAGATCCGCGTGCTGGTACTCCCCGGTGGGGTCGCCGTATTCAGCCCAGAAAACAAGCTTGTCACCATCGGCGCGAGTGAGCACCTCAGCATAGAAAGTGTCGCCCTCAAGGGTGGGTCCCTGCTCCTCCTGGGTGCGGTTTGTGATGGTGGGGAGGAGGGCGTAGGCAGCGGTGGCGACGGTGTAGTCGATGGGGGAATCCTCACTCTGCGCAATGGCAATGGCCGTGGCGGTGATTTTGTTGATGGTGTGCTTGTTGGAGGTGTGGATAGTGGGGTGAGAAAGTGTCGTGCTCATTTTGGGTTTCCTTTTCCTTTCAGTTGCAATGTATTTGTGTTGCGCGTGATTGGGGGAATGCGCGCCCCTCCCCGTGGGGTTTAGATGGCGTTGGCTTCGACGATTGCCCAGAAGCCGGCATCTTCGTCGACGTGGTAGGTGGCCTCACCGTTGTCGGTGTCCATGATGATCAGCTGGTCGGCGATGGCTTCGATGTTGTGCTCGTTGGCGTACTGGCCGAGGGGGGTGATAATTTCGTTCTGGATGGCCTCGTCGCGGGTGGAGTAGACGGTCATTGTGTGTCCTTTCGGTTTGGTGGGCTACTGCCCTTTCCTTTTGCCTTACACCTAAGAGCTTAATGTAACCCGGGGTTACATGCAACCCAGAGTAACGCCAAAGTACCCTAAAACGGGGGTGGGCGGGAGCAATACATTGCAACCAATTTTCCACGAATATTCCACGAACGGAGAGACTAAATCGGGCTAAATGAGGCTAAATCATCACAAGTGCTATTTCTTAAAAAACGCACACCCACCAGCAAAAACAAAGGTCAAAGAAAAGTAGCACACCAACGAAACTCGAGTTCAAGTCTCGTCTCCAGCTCTCTCACCCCCGCCTCGTGCGGGGGTTTTTGCTTGTCGACGCCCCCTCGTACTGTGCTCTGCGACACTTCCGGTCGCCACCATGTAATCCATCATGCCCCACGTACACAGCCTGCGCAAACGTCTGCTCTTCCACGCTTTCCTCATTCCTATGTTGGTTAGGCTTACCTAATGCGCTATGCTCTAGGTGTAACGATTAGGTATCACCAAGGAGACGCGTATGTCCATTTCCAGTTCCCGACGCCGCCTCGCCGGCCTCATCGCCGTCGCAGCGCTTGCCGTCAGCGGACTGACCGCCTGCAGCACGGAAACTGCCGAGACCACTTCCGAGCAGTCCACCTCCTCCACCCGAGCCACAGCCTTCACCCTCACCGACATCACCGGCCGAAATATCTCCCTTCCCGCAGCTCCCGAGCGCATTCTGCTCGGTGAGGGGAGAAGCGTTTTCGCCACCGGCATCCTCGACAAGTCCAACCCCCTGGACAAGGTCGTCGGCATCGGCACGGATCTGAAGGACAACGTCCCGGACTACATGGCCCAGCTGGAGCAGACCAACCCCGAGGTGAAGGACCTGCCGGAGGTCGGCGGTTTTATGAAGGGCGATGTGACGGTGGAAAACCTCCTGTCGCTGAAGCCGGATATCATCCTGCTGTCGCTTGATGAGTACCAGGCGAGCGAAAAAACGGGCCTCATCGATTCGATGGAGAAGGCGGGGCTCACCTACGCGGTGACGGATTTCCGCGCCAAGCCACTGGAGAACACGACGCGCTCCATGGAGATCTTCGGCACAATCTTTGGCAAGGAGAAGGAAGCGGCCGCGTTCAATAAGGATTGGCAGGAGACGGTGGATCTGGTGAAGGGTCGCTCCGCCAAGCTGAAGGACGAGGACAAACCGACGGCGTTCGTGTGGCGTGCAGCCGGTCTGTCCGATTGCTGCCAGACCTGGAACGATTCCAACATTTCGCAGCTGGTCAACGTCGCCGGCGGTAAGAACATTGGAGACGCCGTCATCGAGGGCGAATCCGGTGCCATGACCCCGGAGAAGGTCATCAGCGATAACCCCGACGAGATCTTCGCCACCGGTGGCGAGTGGTCGGCAAAGCGCAACAAGGAGGGCAACCCGGTGGGTTACGCCGCCCTCGGCTACCGCATTTCTGACGAAGATGCCCAGGTCAGCGTCAATAACCTTCCCAAGGGTCAAAAAGGCTTCGATACCCTGTCTGCAGTGAAGGACGGCCAGCTGCACGGTCTGTGGCACCAGTTCTACAACTCCCCATTCAACTACCTTGCGCTCCTGCAGATCGCCGCGTGGCTGCACCCGGAGGACTACTCGGATATTGATGTCCCGGCGGAGTGGATGAAGGCACAGGAAAAGTACTCGCCGGTCTCCGGCGAGGGCGTGTTCTTCTCTACGTCGACTCCGGCAGGTGAGTAGGACGTGAGCGAGGTCGATCTTGTCCACGAACACCGGCGCCTGACAGCGCGCCGGGTGGCGATCGTCGTGGGGCTGTGCGTTGTCGCGGCCGCCGCGTTCGTCATGAGCAACATGGTGGGTGCGATTTCTCTGACCCCCTCGCAGGTCATCGGCGGAATCATGGTTCCCTCCTCCCTCGATGAGCAAACGCATACGGTTCTGTGGGACCTCCGCTTGCCGATGGCCGTCATGGCGCTCCTCATCGGTGTGTCCCTGTCGCTCGCCGGCGCGGAGATGCAGACCATTCTGGGCAACCCCCTCGCCGAGCCGTTTACCCTGGGGATCTCCGCTGGCGCTGCCTTCGGTGGCGCGACGGCGATCGTCCTCGGCTGGCAGGTGGTCACCAATCCTCAGCTAAACCTCGCGGTCATCGCCTGGATCTCCTCCGTGGGGGCGACAGCGGTCATCGTCATCGCCGCCATCTTCCGCGGCGCCCGCGCCGAAACGATGGTGTTGCTCGGCATCGGCCTGGTGTTCTTCTTCCAGGCGTTGCTGGCGCTTATCCAGTATCGGGCGAGTGCGGAGGCGTTGTCGCAGATAGTGTTCTGGTCGCTGGGGTCGATGACGCGTGCGACGTGGGTGGCCAATGGACTGTTGGCTGTGGTGCTTGTTGTGGTGTGTCCGCTGCTCGCGTCGCAGTCGTGGAAGTTGACGGCGCTGCGCTTGGGGGATGCGCGGGCACAGTCGATGGGCGTGAATACGTCGAGGTTGCGGATTGTCGTGTTGGTGTTGTCGTCGCTTTTGGCGTCGACGACGGTGGCGTTTGCCGGCATCATCGGCTTTGTGGGGCTTGTTGGCCCGCACATCGCTCGGATGCTGGTGGGGGAGGACCAGCGCTACTTCATCCCCGCGTCGATGGCGTCGGGGGCGGCACTTATGTGCTGTGCGCACGCGGTGAGCCTCATGGCGAAGCCGGGGCTGGCCATCCCGATCGGCATCGTGACCTCGCTTCTCGGTGTCCCGTTCTTCCTGGGTATTGTGCTGACGAGGAGGCGTGCGCTGTGGAGCTAGCGATTCGCGATCTGGTCGCAGGCTATGGCCGCCACCGCGTGCTGGACGGCGTGACGGTTGCTCCGCTTACCGGCGGCCGGGTGGTCGGTGTCCTCGGCCCGAACGGGTCGGGCAAGTCGACGTTCATGCAGACGGTTGCTGGTCTCCATCCGGTTCGTTCGGGCGAGGTTTCTTTGCTTGTCGACGCCCACGTGGTTCCTCCCCGCGCCCGTCGCGGGGCGATCGGGTACGTGCCCCAGGGCCTTCCCGAGTCCGCGGCTTTGCGGGCCTTTGAAGCGGTGCTGATTACCAGCCGTCGAGAAGCGGTAGCCAACCCCGTCGAGCACACAGCGGAGGTCATGCACCGCCTGGGGATGGATGCCTACGCCCACCGCTACCTATCAGAATTGTCCGGTGGCCAGCGACAACTCGTCGCTTTGGCGCAGATGATGGTGGGGACGCCGGCGCTCATGCTTCTCGACGAGCCGACCTCCGCCCTCGACCTCCACCACCAGCTTTTCGTGCTGGGCACGGTGCGGAAGAAGGCGCACGAGGACGACAGTCTCGCCCTTGTTGCCATTCACGACATCAACCTGGCCTGCCGCATGTGCGATGAGCTCATCGTCTTGCACCGCGGCGAGATCCTCGCGCAGGGTGTTCCCAGCGAGGTCATCACCCCTGAACTCATCGAGCAGGTGTACGCCGTGAAGGCGGATATTCTGCAGCACTGTGGGGTACCGATCGTTGCCGCGCATGCGGTGACGAAAACGCCTACCATGGGAGAAAACGATAGAAAGGGGATACGTCACTAATGGCGGATACGCTCGCAGACATCATCATCAAAAAACTGGAAGAAGTAGGGGTCACCCGCATTTTCGGCTTGGTGGGGGACTCGCTGAACCCCATCGTCGACGCCGTCCGGCGCAGCGAACAGATTGAGTGGATCCACGTGCGCAACGAGGAGGCCGCGGCCTTCGCCGCCGGGTCCTACTCGCT
>ERZ1031137.48-NODE-48-length-34555-cov-23.509507_pt1 | contig 34555 bp, 31 predicted proteins | sample MGYA00517293_ERZ1031137 | MGnify/ENA primary metagenome ERZ1031137 (study PRJEB33718, sample SAMN03159763) | human skin metagenome | collected 2014-05-20 | study: EMG produced TPA metagenomics assembly of the PRJNA266117 data set (Human skin bacterial metagenome...
GCCATGCCGATAGGCTTCATGAGGGACCAGTTGGCGGAGTGGTTGACCACGCCGATGCCGAGGACGGCGCCGATGAGAATGTGCGTCGAGGAGACGGGGAGGCCGAGGAGGGAGGCCGCCATGACGACGGCGGCGGCGGAAAGCTCGGCGGAGAAACCGCTGGCCGGGTGCATCTTGGTGAGGCCGGTGCCGACGGTATGGATGACGTTGCGGCCGATGAACCAGAGGCCGGAGATGAGGGCCACGCCGGCGGTGAGCATGAGGAATGGGGGGACCTGGGTTTCGGCGACGATGGCGTTGTAGTGGAGGACGTCGATAACAGCGGCGAAGGGGCCGACGGCGTTGGCGATGTCGTTCGAGCCGTGGGAGAAGGCGAAGGCCGCGGCGGTGAAGACCTGCATCCAGGAGAAGATGATGAAGGTGGCCATGTCCAGGGGCTTGCTGGTCAGCTGCTTGGCAAAGACGTGGACGGCGAACCAGGCGGTCACGCCCACCATGATGAGGAGGATGGTGGTGGTTGTTGGGGTGAGGCCGAGGCCAATGTTCTTTAGGCCCTTGAGGAGCAGCATGGCCGCGATAATGACGGCGCCGAGGGCGGCGAGGAACGGGGTGCCGTGGATGAGGGCGCGGTGGGAGTTGATCGACTCTGCACGCTGGTTGATGCGGTAGAGCTCCCGGTAGTAGTCGGATTCGAGGTCTTCTAGGCTGTAGTTTTCGCCGGACATGGTGATCGTGTCGCGGCCCATGGCGGCGGTTTGCTCGGCGCGCTCGGCATCGCTCATGTGCGACAGGGCTTCCTTGTTGCGGCGACGGCAGTCGTTGCGTTCGGCGCGGATGTGGGAGAGCTTCTCCTCCGCCTGGTCGTTGTAGTGGAGGATGGAGCTTTTGATCGTCTTATAGAGGAAGAAGGCGCACAGGCCGCCGAGCACCGGGGAGATGAACCAGCTGAGGACGATTTGGCCGATTTCGCCCCACTGGACCATCTGCCAGGGGTGCCGGGACGCGCTGGCGATGAAGCCGGTGGTCACGGCGGCGCCGACGATGCCGCCGACGATGGAGTGCGTGGTGGATACCGGCCAGCCTCTGAGGGTGGCAACGAGCAGCCACACGGCGGCTCCCACCAGCGCCGACATCATGATGTAGGCGAAATCCATGGGGCTCAAGGAGATGCCATCGAGGTCGACGATGCCGGATTTGACGGTGTCGGTCACCTCACCACCGGCGAGCATCGCGCCGCCGATTTCGAAGACGGCGGCGATGAGTAATGCCTGTTTGAGGGTTAATGTGCCGGCACCGACGGAGGTGCCGAACGAGTTCGCCACGTCATTGCCACCTATGTTGAAGGCCATGAAGGAGCCGAACAAGATGGTGAGAATGAGGATGGGGAGATGGGAATTAACCCCGACGACTCCAATTGCCCAGAGGGTAAAGGAGATGACTGTTGCGGTAAGCAGAATCGCGAATACGAGATGGAGAACTCTGTCTGTTCCCTTCCTTGTTCGCGGCTTTGAGGTGACGGCCATGCCCCCTATTGTCACTCACCGCGTCCCAAAGCTTTCACTTGCCACCCCTTTTCGCACCAATCAGAGGTTTGTAATACATTTCGGGCATCCAACATAACGCGCCGATTGACCAGCTCACCGGCCTTTTGGGGGTCAAGCTGGCGGAACTCGTCCCACTCGGTAGCAAGTATGGTGAGGTCTGCCCCCGTCAACGCATCATTTACATCTTGTGCGTAGTCGAGTGTGGGGAACACCTTTGCGGCGTTGCCCATCGCCTGGGGGTCGTAGACCGTCACGTTTGCGCCCTTGAGGGAGAGCGATCCGGCGACGGAGAGGGCGGGTGAGTCGCGGACGTCGTCGGAGTTGGGCTTGAACGCGGCTCCCAGGACGGTGATGTTTTTGCCCAGCAACGAGCCGTCGCAAAGCAACTTGGAGAGCTCAACCACGTGCTCGCGGCGACGCATGTTGATGGAGTCGACTTCGCGGAGGAAGGAGAGGGCTTCCGACGCGCCGAGCTCGCCGGCGCGGGCCATGAAGGCGCGGATGTCTTTGGGGAGGCAACCGCCGCCGAAGCCGAGGCCGGCGCGGAGGAATTTCTTGCCGATGCGGTCGTCGTAGCCGATGGCCTCGGCGAGTTTCACCACATCGGCACCGGTGACCTCACAGATTTCACTGACCGCGTTGATGAAGGAGATTTTCGTGGCGAGGAACGAGTTCGCGGAGACCTTGACCAGTTCGGCGGTGGGGAGGTTGGTGAGGACGAACGGGGTGCCCTGCGACAGCGGCTGGGCGTAGATCTCGCGGGCGGTGTCGATGGCGGGCGAGTCGGGCGCGTCGGTGCCGAGGACGATGCGATCCGGGCTGATCGTGTCTTTGACGGCGAAGCCCTCGCGGAGGAACTCGGGGTTCCAGACGATTTCCACGTGCGTGCCCTCGGGGGCGAGGCGGTCGACGCGGGCCTGCAGGTCGGCGGCGGTGCCGACGGGGACGGTCGACTTGCCGAAGATGATGTGGTCACCGCGCAGTAAGGGTACGAGGGTGTCGATCGCCGCGTAGACGTAGGTGAGGTCGGCGGCGTAGGAGCCGTGCGTCTGCGGCGTACCGACGCCAAGGAAGTGCACGTGGGCGAAGTCGGCGGCCTCCTCGTAGCTCGTGGTGAAGTTCAGGCGACCCGATTCAACAGTGCGGGTGAGGATCTCCGGGAGGCCCGGCTCGAAAAACGGCACGCGCCCGGTGGCAAGTGCCGCGATCTTGGATTCGTCCACGTCCACGCCCAGCACCTCGTGGCCGAGCTCGGCCATGCAGGCGGCGTGCGTCGCGCCGAGGTACCCAGTTCCAATCACTGTCATTTTCATGGAATCTGAGTGTAGGTGGGTTCGCCCCGGTCCGCTACTGGAAGTTCAAATACGCCTTCGAGGGGGTGGGTCCGCGCTGCCCCTGGTACTTGCTGCCGAGGGCGCCGGAGCCGTACGGGGTCTCCGCCGGGGAGCTGAGCGTGAAGATGGCGAGCTGGCCGACCTTCATGCCCGGCCACAGGGTGATGGGCAGGTTGGAGACGTTGGACAGCTCGAGGGTGATGCAGCCGTCGAAGCCCGGGTCGATAAAGCCCGCGGTGGAGTGCGTGAGGAGGCCGAGGCGGCCAAGAGAGGACTTACCTTCCAGGCGCGCGGCGATCTTGTTGGACAGCGTGAAGCGCTCGAGGGTGGAGGCCAGCACGAACTCGCCGGGGTGGAGGACGAACGGGTCGCCTTCGGGGACCTCTACCAGCGTGGTCAGCTCGTCCTGGCGCAGCTTCGGGTCGATGTGGGTGTACTTCGAGTTGTTGAAGACGCGGAAGAACCGGTCCATGCGGCAGTCCACGCTGGAGGGCTGGACGAGCGTCGGGTCATACGGATCGATGCCCAGGTCGCCATCGTCGATGGCACGTTTAATATCGCGGTCTGAAAGTAACACGCCTTCAGTGTAGTTGGTGGCTAGAGTGGGGGCATGATGATTCCCCGCAAGGCGTACCCGGCCGCTACCATCCGCGAGTGCGAGGGGTCCCTCCTCGCCGCCCAGGAGTTTGACGATCAGCTCATGATGGAGGCCGCGGCAGCTGTGGCCCATGCCGCAGAAGCGATGCTGCAAGGGACGGATAGACGGGTGTTGCTCGTGGTGGGCTCCGGTGGCAACGGTGGCGACGCACTGTACGCGGGGCAGATGCTCATCGAAAACGGCGCCGATGTCACGGCCGTCATCCCCGGCATACCGCACACGCGGGCGTTCGAGCAGTTCACCGGCGAGGTGTTCCGCTACCCCGACGATCTGGACCCCGAGTTTGATTTGCTTATCGACGGCGTAGCTGGGCTGGGTGGTGGCCGACCGCTCGCGCCCGAGGTTTACGAGTTGTTCCTCCGCTGCGACTGCCCCGTGCTCGCTGTCGACGTCCCCAGCGGCATCAATGCCGACACGGGTGAGGCGGCCGAGGCGTGCGTCAGCGCCGACATCACCGTCACCTTCGGGGGCTTGCGCCTCGCGCACGCGCTGGCACCCGAGTGCGGTACCGTGTTCGTAGCGGACATCGGTGAGTCGATCGACTGCGACGAAACCCTCGGGGAGCTCCTGGAGTATTCCGACGAGGAGCAACTGGAGACCTTCCTCGCCGTGAACACACACCTCGAAATGCAGGGTGTGCCGGCGCTCCCGCCGATGCCGCACACCATGGTGCAGCGGTTTGAGCCGCAGATCCACGACAACAAGTACACCAATGGGGTGCTCGCCATCATGGCGGGTAGCGAGGATTACCCCGGCGCGGGGATCCTGTGCACGGGGGCGGCACTCAACACGAACTCGGGGCTCACCTATTACATCGGTGCGGGGGAACCGATACTTCGGAACCATCCGGAAGTGGTGGTGCGGGAGAGCGTCGACAAGCTAAAAAAGGTAGATGCGGTGGTGATTGGGCCGGGGCGCGGCGAGTGCGCGGAGGAGCTCGCGCAGGTGTTGGCGCTGGACGTGCCCGTGGTGGTGGATGCCGACGCGTTGACCACCCTGGCAGGCTCTGACGTGCTGAAACAGGCAGTGCGGAAGCGAACGGCTGTCACGATTTTGACGCCGCACGAGGGCGAGTTTGCCCGGCTCAGCGACGCGACGGGAACCGTGGCGGAACGGGCGCGGGCGCTCGCGGAGGATCTGCGGTGCACCGTGGTGTTGAAGGGGCGGGTCACTGCGGTGGCCGAGTGGTCGGACGGCGACGTGTTCGTGGCGACCGTCAACGCCGGGTGCAGCTGGGGCGCCGTGCCCGGATCGGGTGATGTCCTCGCGGGCATCATCGGCGCGTCACTGGCGGCCGTGCACGCGCAGTACCCCGGCGCGCCATGGGAGCTTTTCACCCCGCTAGGACCTGTGTGCCTGCATGCGCTGGCCGCGTACCTCTCTGCGCGGACGCCCGCGGGGCCGGCGCCGACGCGCGCGTCCAAGATCGTCGACGCGATCAGCCTGGCCATTGCGTTGCAGCTCCAGGGGTAGCGACCCCCGAGTTTGGTAGCCGCGTGCGCCGGTGGTAGGCTAAAACGCACTGCTTTGCAGTGCCTGCCGATGTAATTCAATGGTAGAATGTCAGCTTCCCAAGCTGAATACGCGGGTTCGATTCCCGTCATCGGCTCCACTTAGACGTCGAAAATGATAAGTACCCTTTTGCGTTAGCGAGTATCGCTTAGGGGGGTGTGAATAATCGCTTGCGTTAGCGAGTGTATAGCGCGTTAGCTCTGACCTGCAGAAACGCTTTCCTCTCTTTCGGCTGAGCGAGCGTTTGCGTTAGCAGGCGTTGATTTGGTCGAGGCGGACGCTAAGGTCGGCAACCTCGGTAACGAGTTCAGCGTCGTGGGTGATGACAATGACGACGGCACCAGTGTCAGCGAGTTTACGCATTACTCGGGAAATCGCGACAAGGTGCTTGTAGCCAACACCGGACGTGGGCTCGTCGAAGATGTAAACTTTCTTGTTCGCAGCCAGTGCTGTAGCAATAACCAGGCGTTGGCGTTGCCCACCAGAGAGTGCTTGCGGATGGTCAGCCTCGTGGTCGGCAAGGTCGAGTTCTTCAAGGATCGCGTGGGCATCGATGTGTTGCTTTTCGGCTTTGGTCGTGCCGAGCGTGACTTCGTCGATGACGGTATCTGAGAACAACTGTCGGGTAGGGTCTTGCATCACAAGGTAGGCGTCACGGCTGGTGAATTTTTGTCCGCCGAGTGTGATGGATGCATGTTTGGCTTTTTCTAGTCCGCAAACAATGCGTGCCAGTGTTGATTTGCCTGACCCGCACGGGCCGAGGAGCGCCGTGATTTTCCCTGCCGGGAAGAGCAGATGGCCGATGTTGAGAACCGTGTTTCCGTGGCGGTAGGCGAAGGTGAGGTTGTCAATCTCAAGCCCCTCCCCTGCCGGTTGCGGTAGCTGCGGCATAGGCACAGTCACTAGGGATCGCAGCCCAAGCTGTTTACGCTCCTCATCTGGCATGGCATAAAACTCCTCGCCGGTTGCGGTTAGGGCGATGTTACCTTTATCGAAGCAGTAGACACGGTCAGCGATCCCGGAAAGGAAACTTAGCCGGTGTTCAGCGATGATGATGGTGTGTCCATCGGCTTTGAGCCTGGCGATGAGAATGGCGAGTTGGTCGATAACGTCAGCTGACAGGTTCGCGGTCGGCTCGTCAAAGACAATCAGCGACGTGTTGTTGCACATGGCGACGGCGCAGGCCACGCGTTGCATCTGTCCGCCTGATAGTTGTGTGACGCGGGATTCCAACAGGTCGGCGATACCTAAATCGGCTGCAACTTCGTTAATGCGCGCACAAATCTCTTGAGGGTCGCGGCCGAGGTTTTCTGGGCCGAAGGCGAGTTCTTGGCGCACGTGGGTGGTGTAGAACTGGGTGCGCGGGTTTTGAAACACTGTCGAACAGTGGTGGGCAAGGCGTGGCAGGTCGGCTCGTGCCACGTCAATACCGTCAACCGTGACAGTTCCGGTGAGGTCGCCGTCGTGGAAGTGCGGGATGAGCCCGTTAAACAGCCGCAACGCGGTGGTTTTCCCCGACCCTGACGCGCCACACAGCAAGGTGACGGCTCCAGGTGTGATGGTGATGGTTGCGTCATTGATTGAGGGGTGGTCTGCTCCCCGATAGGTGAAGGTGACCCCAGTTGCTTGGGCTGTTGTCATAGGACGATTCTCCATATCGCGAAGCTGATAACGACGAGCAGAATGACTGCGTCGATCACACGGAATTTCACGACTGTGACCGAGGTGGGCTTTGCGGTTCCGCCCAGTCCGCGTACAAGGGCAGCAGATGCCAGTTCGTCTCCGCTGCGTACCACGGTCGATAGCAGCGGGATTGTGAAGTACTGGGCCGCGCGCAGGGAAAGCGCGGACATGCCGCGTAGTTTCATGGCATCTGAGATCGCTTTAACCTCGTGGCCGATCACGGGCAGCACACGTAAGGCAACAGAGATTGGGATCGTGAAACAGGTCGGGATCCGTGAGCTGGCGAGTGCTTTTTGCAAGGTGGCAGGTCGGATCACGCCGATCGCGTAGGCTCCCATTCCTGCGCTGACACTGAATCGCCACATCCACTGCAAAAACAGCACGAGGAACGCGCTGGCCGTTGACTTCCACACCAGTGGTATCACGAAGACGAGTGTGCCGAGGACCGCAAACGTGGCGAGGTAGCCTGCTACCCAGCTCGGGCGCACGAGCGTGTTGGGGTTGATCGCAGCGCTCGCCAGCATCACGGCGGCGAATCCGCCCAGAGCACACACGAACCACGGCGAGTAGGCGCTGTAGATCGTGGTGGAGACGATGACGAGCGCTACGATAATCGTGCGCGGGTCGGGAAGTTTAGACAAGACCGGCCCGTTCAAAGTGTTTGCGCGCGACCCGGGTTCCTAACAGACCAGCAAGCCAGCCCACGATGAGCATCACAACGAAGAAGCCCAACAGAATCGGAATCGTGACAACCTGCGCCATCTTCGCGGCATACTCGGCACCCATTTGTTCGGCAATCGCCTGCATGTATGCGTCTTGGTTCATAAATAGCGGCATCCACGGTGACACGTAGATCGGCAGGATAAACAGTGCGTATGCCAGCGGAACGCGAACTTTCACGTTCTTCGGCCCCTTGGTGATCACCAAGTCGGCGAGCAGGCCGAATACAGCGGCCACCGCGATGCCGCCCACCCAGTGGCCGGTCACGAAAAAGAGGATTTCGATGATAATCAGCATGATTGTCAATGCCCCCATCTTCGGAGTGCGTGCTGTGAACAGAGCAAAGACGATGCCGTTAACGAGGATAGAAAGCAAGAAGCCGGCATACATGGCGGCGGGGATGAACCCGAGCATTCCGAATGCAAACACGATGACGAACATCAAGGCGGTAAAGACGCCAATGTTGATGAAGTCGCGCGTGTTGAGGCGCGAGGATGTGGGTGTGGACATAGTTTTTCCTTTCATGTGCTTATACGTACTGTGTTTAGACGAGTTGCCATCCGGCTGCGTTGATGCGTTCTTGCCAGAAATCGCGGTATTGGCCAGGCTGGTTGACCAGCTCGTCGTGAGGCCCGCGCTGGGCGATACGCCCACCGTGGGAGAGCACAATGATTTGGTCAGCTTGGCGAATGGTTTCAAGTTTGTGGGCGATGACAATCAGTGTGGAGTGTTTGCGTAGCTCATTCATCGCTGCAACAATGTTGGCTTCATTTTCCGCGTCCAACGCGCTGGTGGCCTCATCGAACAGCACGATCGGGGCCTTCTTCACCAAGGCGCGAGCGATGGACACTCGTTGGCGTTCCCCGCCTGACAGTGCACGCCCGCCAGCACCCGCCAATGAATTCCAGCCGTCTGGAAGCCGGTTGACGATTTCCGTCACGCCCGACAGGTCAGCGGCCCACCTGATTTCTTCATCGGTGGCTTCTGGGTTGCCGAGGCGAATGTTGGCTTCGAGAGTGTCGTTGAATAAGTAGACGTCTTGGAAGACGAGAGACACCTGGCGCATCAGGTCTTCGATGGTTTGCTCGCGCACGTCCACTCCGCCAACGCGCACGCTGCCGGACTGCACATCCCAGAAACGTGCAACCAACCGGGCGATCGTCGTCTTCCCGCACCCAGATGGACCAACCAGGGCACACATGCCACCTTGCGGGACACGGAAGGAAATATCACGGAGAACCGGGGTGTCCGGATCGTAGCTGAAGGTGACGTCCTCGAAACGAACATCACCAGGGGCGTTTATCGGTGTGGAGGCATCGGGTTCGGACAGTTCGGGGGCATCCATGACCTTGTCGACGTGGTTCATCTGCTGGCGGCGTTCTTCCAGCCCGGTCATGCAGCCACCGATGTCTTGGAGCATGGTGGTGAACCGCAGGCACATGCCGATTGTGACCACGGCGTTCAGCGCATTCATTTGCCCGCCGAGGGCGAGTTGGGCTGTCAGCCAGATCATCACCACAATGAGCGCTTGGACGAACATTCCATTAATCAGGTTCGCTAATGTTTCGATCCACAATGCTTTGCGGCTTTTGCGGTCAGCCTGTTTGAATGCCCGATCAAGGGCCGGGTAGTCGTCGGCGACATGGCAGGAGCGCAGCGCGCCTTGGCAGGTGGCGAATTCGACCATGCGAGCCGCCAACTCTGACTCGGCTGGTTCGGAAACCTGCTTACCTTTATCAAGAAGCACGCGGGAGATATGGAGGAATGCGAGCATGATCGGAAAGGCGATCGTCAAGGTCAGTCCCAGTCGCCAATCCCAGAACCAGGTTCCCACAGTGACCACCAGCACGGCTGAGAGTTTTTGGACGAGGGAGAAAATGAAATGTGCCGCCGACTCGCCCAAGTTCATCATTTCCTGGGTGACCATGCGCGACAGCCGTCCAGAGCTACCCGAATCGAACACTCCCAACGGTAGGCGGGCTACCTTGTTGCCGACCGCTTGGTGGACGTCGTGAATGAATCCGAGCGCGCCGATATAGCCGGTGCGCATGCCATAAAACTCCGTGCCCACGCCCAGCATCGCGATCACCGCCAAGGCGATGAGCCAGCCCGAAAACGATAACCCCCACACTGGCATTCCGGTTGCTAGGGCACTTGCTGCGGGAAGCAGAGTCAGCAGGGCAAAGCCGTGACACAGTCCTGAGACCGCACCCCACGCTTGACCAACCGAAAGGTCTCGCCACGAGGCGGGTTCCATCAAACGCTTAAAGCGTGGCAGCAATAGTTGATTCATCGTGTCATCTCCTCGCATGTACCTTGGGCAAGAAGTGCCCGATAGTGCGCATTACCCAACAGCTCGTCGTGTTTACCGACCACAGCAATGCGCCCGCGTTCCATGACGACAATCTGATCCGCGCCCCTGATCGAGGCCAACCGGTGGGCGATCACAATCACGGTTCTGCCTTTGGCAAGAGTCGAGAGAGCTTGTTGAATTTTCGATTCCGATTCCGGGTCCGCCATCGCCGTCGCCTCGTCCAGCACCAACACTGGGGCATCAACCATGAGCGCCCGGGCGATCGCGATACGGGCTGCCTGCCCGCCCGAAACGTGGGTATCCTCCCCCAACACGGTGTCGTAACCATCTGGCAGGCTCATGATGAACTCGTCGATCTGCGCTGCTCTCGCCGCCTGCCGCACCTGATCCAAGGTTGCGTCTGGCGCGCCCAGGGAAATGTTGTTGTGGATGGTGTCGCGAATAAGCTGTGCATCTTGCAGGACGAATGCAACCGTCGAATACAACACATCCTGGGAAATGTTCTTTAGATCAACCCCGCCGATGGTGATCGTGCCAGCGTCCGGGTCATCGAAGCGGGCAATCAAACTCGCCAGCGTCGACTTCCCCGCACCCGAAGGCCCAACCAGCGCGGTCACCGTCCCCGCCGGAATGCTCAGGCTCACGTCGTCTAACGCTTGGGTCTCGTCATAGGCATACGACACACCCCGAATCTCGATATCATGACCGTGTGGTATCTGTGGTGCATCGGGTTGGCTCAATGCCGGTAGCTCCATCACCGCAACGAGGCGCACCGCAGCCGATCCCGCAAGCTGGTAAGACCAGGCGATTGTCGCGACCGTCATCAATGCGCCCGGCAACACCAAGGCAATCAACGTCGTCGCTATCACCTCGTAGATGCTCACCCAACCGGCGTTCATCATCAACGCGCCACCGCCCAGGTTCACGATCAACAACACCGGGATCGACACCCACGAAAATGAGGCGACCGACATCGACACCAGCGGCATACACCACGCCCGGTAGAACTTAGAAAACTCGTTAGCCGCATCTAAATAGGCTTTATGTGCTTGGCCGACCTTGCCGAACGCTTTCACCACTGAGATACCGGCAACAAACTCAGCCATCGTTGCTGAAACCTGGGCGAGCTTGGTATCCATTTGGGCGGTCTTCTCATTCATCCCACGCATCGACATGCCATACATGCCCACATAAAACGGAATCGTCACAATCGACAGCAGAGCGAGCCGCCAATCCACCACAAACGCATACATCAACAAGGCGAGCGGGGATACGATCGCGTTCAGTTTCTCTATCGGCCCGTGCGCGATTACTGTATGCACCGTGGCTGTATCATCCTGAATGGTCTTGCGGATCTTCCCCTCACCCTCGCGGGTAAACCACGACAACGGAGCAGTCGACATTCGGGCGGCAATTTGCCGACGCATCTGATTACGCAACGACAGGTCAATAAAATGCGTCACGCCCAATGCAACAAAATATAAGGTCAACCGAGTCATGTATGCGCTGACGAGGAGCATGACGATCCAGTTCACCCGCGCCGGGTCCACCTGGTCTTGCATAAGTTCTCTGCCAAGCTCCACCAGAGCCACATACGGAGCAATAGCCAACACGCCAGAGAGAAAAGCCAAAACCTGCGCGATAAACAGTTTGCCTTTCACCGGCTGCGATAGCTGACGGATCGCGTTCTGGCCAGCGACAGATTTTTCCTTCGCGGACCCATACTCACAGTCAACAACCTGATCCATTACATTATCGTCCACACAAACACCATCCTTATTAGGTAAGTCTAACCTTACTCTATTTCTGGGAGGTGTACCTACCCGTGCACGTCAACCGCTACAGCATCACCCTTTCAAGGCCATGCTTACCGTTCACCGGTGCGGAATACGAACCGGATCTGGTTTGCATTGATGACAGCGTGGTCGATGAGTACGCTCCATTGTGCGGGGTGAAACTCGCTCACAGGTCCCCCTGCCAGATCATTCAGGGTTGTAGTCACGGCCGCATGTTTGGCTGTCTTTGCTGTGATGTCGGCTTCGAGGCTTGTTTTACGTGCAAGCGTCTTACGGTAGGCCGCATCTAGCTCGGTGTACTTGTTTTGGTAGGCGTCTTGGTCGAGCGCACACCGCTGGTTTTCCGCAATCAGTGCTTCGATCTGCTCAGTGAGTTCCACGATTTTTGTTTGGCAGGCGGCGGCTTGTTCTTCCATACGGCTCGTATCAAACATGGAGTCAAAGATTTGCAGTAGGTGGCTTTGCCGTGGCTGGCGGGCGATCAGTTGGTTGAGTGCTTGGACGAAAGCGTTCTTGATATCTTCGTCCTTCATAGTCGCGCTGCTGCAGGGATGTTCGCCTGCGTATTTGTGGTTGCATTGCCAAAACTGTGTACTTATATTTCGTGTTCGACGCCCACGTCTTACGCCCATACCATGCACCACACTGCGCACACTTGAGCCGGGTGGAGAACAAGCCGACCTTCGCTGAGGATATGTTGCCATGCCTGGTGGCGAGTTCGTATTGCACCTGATCCCAGATACGCGGAGCAATAATCGGCTCATGATTACCCGACACATAGTATTGGGGCACTTCACCCTCGTTGACTTTCATACGTTTGGTTAAGAAATCGGTGGTAAACGTCTTTTTAAGCAGGGCATCGCCTTTGTATTTTTCATTCGACAGGATGGAGCGCACTGTCGACGTTGACCACACTTCTTTCCCACGCGGGGGGTTGCGTCCGCCGCTGGTGCTTTTAGGGCTGGCTCGGTCAGGATGTCTCGGCGTGTGCCTCGTTGTAGGGCTTCGGCGATCGCGCCACGATAATCCGCCAAATCGGCAGGGACAGTGAGAAGTTCGACCTCGTCCTCGGTCAACTCTGGGCGCTTGTTGTCTGGGAGGCGGTGGTTGTGGATCTGGACTGACTGGTTGGCCAGCAGCGTGATAAGCCAAATCACCTCACCCAGGGTCTTGCCCAGATCGTCGGAGGTTTCGAGCGCGTTGCCGAGGTGTTCGAGCCCGCCGTAACGCTCAGCAATCAGCCGCGTGGCTTTCTCGTAGGCCTCACCACCGATCGACACGGTGGCGGAACGACCTGAGTCAACAACAGAGTCAGTGCTCTTCTTGGTTGTCATGTTTCATGCTCCTTAGTCTTCGGATGTAGCGGCAGGTTCGTAAACCTGTGCATACCAATTAGTGATCGTCTCGGGCTTGACGCCGGTCGCGCTTTCGGTGACTTCGGCCTTCCACGGATGCCACCCCTTACTATCGGGCTTGTTACGGCGCAAAATCGTGCCCTCAACCGAAGACGTCGAGAACGTAATCGAGTCGGCTTTAGTTGCCAGCGTTTCGGTTGGGAGAGCGAGCTTGACCCGGTAGAGCCAGAAATACTGATACTTCCCATTGGAGCGTGCGGCGCGGAAACCGATCGCCACGGGAGCCCCGCCGTCCTCGGAGGCGAAGATGAGCACCCCGTTGGCATCCAAGGTCGCACCCGTCAGCGCGGCTGCCGCTTCGCCGCCGAGGGTGAGAGTGCCGGACTTGAATTCCTTGACAATCTCGGAAGGGCCGTCATCGGCATACAGGATTGCCTCGGCGACCTCAATGCTTAGTTCTGCGCTGATGGCTTTGGCTAAGGGTTTGGGTTTGGCGTAGGTTTCCTCACCCGTATCAGGGTTTTCGGTGATGGTGGCGTAGTAGAGCTTGTCTAAACCGATTGTTGCCATGTTGGGTGTTCCTTTCGTGGAGTGTGGATGATAGTTATAATAAAATCGATAGAATGGACGTGTTCCATTGACGTAACCCGTAGAGCAGTGAGTGCTATGGCTGATAACACCCCGACAATTGAACAGTTCCGTCCCGCAGTTTTAACGGTGCTTCGCGACGGGCAGTTACGCCCCGTTGGTGAAGTGCGTGAACTAGTTGCCAATCATTTGAATCTCACTGACGATGTCCGAGCTGAACGGGTCGCAACGGGTCAACTGCGATATGTTAATCGCATTCATTGGGCATGCTCTGGTCTCACGCAAGCCGGATTGCTGGACCGACCCAAGCGCGGTCACTACCAGATCACAGACAATGGTCGTGCAGTCGAAACTCGTGGTTTAAGCGTGTATAGCGAGAAGGATATGCTCGAGTGGCCTGATTGGCAGGCTTATCAAGACGAGATCGCTGCGCGGAAAAACGCCGACACTCCACAAGAGTCTGTCGAAGTTATCAGTGACGAAAAGCAAAGCCCCGTCGAGCTCATGGCCCACACCGAACAATCATTTAATTACAAGGTAGAAACGGACCTACGTAAACGTCTCCAAGATGCCTCACCAGAGTTCTTTGAAAAGGCTGTTATTAAGCTGTTGTGGGCCATGGGTTATGGCGGGACCCAAGGCAAGAAAAAGCATGTTGGGAAATCCGGAGACGGCGGCATCGATGGAATCATTAGCCAAGACGCACTCGGGCTGACCAACGTCTACATTCAGGCCAAACGCTACAAGGACGAAAACAAGGTCAGCGATCCTGACATCCGTAACTTCATCGGTTCCCTCGATGCGCACGGAGCTAACCTTGGAGTCTTCATCACCACCTCGAGCTTCCAACCCAAAGCAGAGCAAACAGCTGCCGGGTACCGTCACGGCCGGATCGTTCTTATCGACGGTAAATACCTCACTCGCTACATGCTCAACTACGGTGTCGCCGTGCAAAAGAAGCAAGAATTCACCTTATTTGAAATCGATGAGGACTTCTTCGACGAAGAAGACGCCTAGAAACTCCCCCAACCCGCGATGTCTATCGTGTAATGATGGAATTCGGTATCTGCCTCGAAACCAACATAAGTACGGCCAGTGATCGTCAGTCCCGTATCAAGCAGGGCACGCGTAATCTGGTTGCGAAGCTCTAGATAGTTGGTCTTCGTGAATAAGGCGAGGCGGACTTCCTCAACCTCTACACTCGGCTGATTGTCAGCGAACACATCCAACACATCAGCCAGTGGTGTCGCTACCAGATACGTCTGCGGCGCGGGCGTGGCCGTGTAGAGACCGACTTCGAACAGCAGCCCGAGCTTGTCAGCGATCATTGTGAGTTGTTCTAGGAGTGCGGTCATGGCCCCACCTGCTCAATCCGCGCCGCCAGCACCGTTTTCATCGCTTCGATCGCACCACGCCGTGTTTGCGAACGTGTGGGTGCAAGGAACGGGCGTGTGGGTTGGTTGGAGCGGCCGTGTTCGAGGACGTTCGCGATCAACGCCTTCGATCTGCCGTCGCGGCGGTTCTCGGCGAAGCCGACCTTAATGTTGTGATCGCCTCGGCTACTCACCTTCACGCTCGATGTGCCCAACGCTGCGAGTAGTTGCCCGGTTGAACGCGAGGGCTGCTTGGTGGCATGTCCGATCGCGCCGGTGAGGTTGGCTCTCATGCAATGCCGAGCTGGTTCTTCAAAAGGTCGTAGATTTACAGGCGACCTTTCTGCGTCCAGTACATGTGGGTGCGGGTCTGACCTTCGCCGTATTCGTGAGTCTTGGACTGGGTGTATCCCTGCTCAGCAAACTTGGCATAGAGGAACCACCGCCCAGATTGGCGGAACTGAATGCCTTCCTCGCGCCGGATCCGGTTGAGCTTCTTCGCGGAGAGTCCGTAGTCCTTCGCTATCGCCGTCGTCGTCAACAACGAATCGGACTGCAGCACGAGGTCGTAGTACGAGACTTTCGGTGCCGCTTCGAGCAAGGCTTGCTCTACGGCGAGGCGCTTGGCTCGCTCGGCCCGCAGAGTGGCGATGGCATGCTCCAAGAATTCATCGTCAGCCAGCAGCTCGTCGTATGCGTACATGCCATGGCGACGAATCGTCGGCAACACCTCATCGAACACCCAGGCTTCGAACTTCTGCGCTGCCGGGAGTTTGGAGGAGATGATGAGGCGATAGAGGTCACCTTCGGTAATGAAGCGAACCTGCTGGATTCCACCAGCGGACTCAAGGGGGTGGTAATTTGCCACCCCCTTGCAGTGCAGCTTCACCGCGTTCGTCGGATCCTGGTAGCCGAGCGCGGTGGCGACATCCTTGCCGCAGAAAAGGATCTGACCATCATTGGTGATAGTGCGGATGGTGCCGAACACGTCGTTGGTGAATGTTTGAATCTGGTTTCCCATGGCGGGGTTCCTTCCCGAGACCCCGTCGAGAAAAAGTCGTGCCGGTCGGCACAAGGAGTTAAGGGCCTCACCCCACTGCCGACGAACCAGAAAGTGTTAAATCACGGGTACTCAATCGCTTCTCGTTCTGGCACGATTGGTGTTGAAGCCCCGGTGGAGCGCTATCTGTTAGAGCAATCTGGCAGGTATTCTCGCCGGGGCATTTACAAATTTCTCGAGTGCTCTGTGTGGAAGAACCATCGTTCTCTTGCTACAGCGGTGCCGACACGGTGGTCTTTTAGACAACATGACCGGTTCCGCTGCCCGCTTCGGTGGGAGCACAGGGTCGGTTCTCGTTTCTTAGCGGTCTTGGATAAGCTTTCTTCTCTGATGGTGGTACTTCGCCGAGTTCTTGATTCTGTCGCTGTTTTCGATGTATAGTGATTACCACTAGTACCGGCTCGCTTGTATCGGTTTCCGAGACAGGTCAGAGCCGGTCTTCATGTTTTTGGAAGCGGGTGGGCTGGTGGTCGATAAACCGTGGGTCAGTATCGATGAGCAGATCAATATCCTCACTCGTCGTGGTCTATTGGATGCCGGTGATTACCGCCGCGAGTTATCTACTGTCGGCTGTTACCGGCTTTCGGGATACTCCTACCCGTTGCGTCAGTCAGCTCCCGAAGGCTCACCTCGGCGGCGTTTAGATCGTTTCGTTCCCGGCACACGTATGCATCACGCGGTTGAGCTGTACGAGTTTGACGAACAGCTGCGTCTTGCTGTGTGGCGGGCGCTATGCAAGCTGGAGGTGTGCCTGCGAGTTGACGTGGGGCACGTGCTGGGTGAGATCGATCCGTTCATTCACCTCGACCTCGAACGGATTTGGCCGTCAGGCGCAATGCATCGCCGTGCAGTACTGTTTACGCAGAAGCTAGCCCAAACGCAGTCGCGCTCTACAGAAGATTTCGTCATGCATTACAACCAGACCCACGATGGTCGTTTGCCGGTGTGGGTGGCCACCGAGATCCTCGAATTCGGACAACTCGTGACCCTGTTTTCGTTGGCTCCCTTCGAACAGCGTCGTCGCATTGCTGACAAGTACTTGGCACGTGCCGACGAGTTGGAATCATGGATGCGCACTGCGAATTCCATTCGTAACGTATGCGCCCATCACGCCAGACTATGGAACAAGCGACTCGTCATCCGTCCACTGGTCAAACACCGCCGCAGCGACCAAACGCTATCGGCCGTGACACATTCTTCAGGACGTATGTACACCGCGTTGGTGCTCACCGCATTCCTCTTGCGACGAGGAAATTTCACCGCTGAAATACAGGCCATCAGCGACGTCCTAGACAGTTTCCCCACCGAAATTCCTGGCGTCGATCTAACGCACATAGGTGCCAGCCCCAGCTGGAAACAAGATCCCATCTGGACAATCAACAGCTAATCCTTACGGTAATAGGCGCACTCATACCCATCCGCATCCAACGGCAAACCCTCGGCCCATGCTGGGAGCGTGGACATCAGCTCGCAAGCGTCAGTCACGGTGAAGCCCGAATCTTCGGGTTCGTCGATGACGATCTCGTCGTGCACATGCATCACAATCTGGTGCCCAGCCTTAGCGACGGCGTGCACGCCAGTGACGAGCAGATCACGAGCGATCGCCTGCACGATATTCTCGACAAGTTTGCCGCCGTAGGTTTCGAGCTGTCCCCAACGGCGTGCCGTGGTGGTGCCGGTGTAGGTGATGGAGGTGCCGCCCCAACGGTTCTCACCCAGACGCGGCTGCACATACGCCAACCGCCTACCCGAGGGCAGCTCAATAAACAAGATTCCGGCTTCGACGCTGAATCGCAGATTCCGCAGCCGGATCGACTGACGAGACGCAATCGCGGCGATGACTGCTTCCTCGACGTCTGCCCAGAGCTGAACGATGTGTGGGTTAGCTTGCCGCCATGCGTCCACGATGGGTTTGAGCTCGTGCTCGGCGAGTCCCATGGTGAGTGCTCCCATGCGCTCCAAAGCGCCCGTTGAGCCGCCAAAACCACAAGCCAAAACTGCTAATTTTCCTTTCTGCCGAAGCTCACCATTAACGCCGTGCTTCTCGACTGGGACGCCGAACATACGGCTCGCGGTTTCGCAGTAGAGGTCTTTACCTTCACGGAAGGCTTGAAGGGTGGTGGTTTCTCCTGCGAGCCATGCGATGACACGTGCTTCAATTGCAGAGAAATCAGCAACGATGAACCTGTGCCCAGGTGAAGGGATAAACGCGGTACGGATGAGTTGGCTGAGGGTGTCGGGCACGGACTCGTAGAGCAGCTCAAGTGCGTCGAAGTTGCCTGTTCTGACGAGCGTTCGTGCTTGGTCGAGGTCAGGCAGATAGTTTCTTGGGAGGTTTTGGACTTGGACTAGGCGTCCGGCGAAGCGTCCGGTACGACCCGCTCCATAGAATTGGATGAGTCCGCGTGCCCGATCATCGGATCCGGTGACGTTTTGCATGGCTTGGTATTTCTTGACGCTTGATTTTCGCCAAGTCGCCGCGCAGTTCGAGGACTTCTTTCACATCACCGGTCGCAGTATCGAGAGCGGCATCAACCTCGGCTTTCGCTAGTGATTCGAGTTCGCAGCCGTGACCACGGAGCCATTGTTTGAGCTGGATGGGCGAGTTCGGATTCTCCAACCCAGTCAATGTCTGTGCCCGAGCGAGTGTCGCGTTGCGGTGGTGTTCGTCCACGGCGACAGCGTTGTCCACGAGCGTGTGGTCGAGAAGAATCCCGGCATCGTTGATGGCTTGGTCGAGAGCGTAGGTGTCCCACTCGTCATCGGACATCGGAAATGATGCGAGCCGCTCGTGGATGGCGAGTTCGACTTCGATGTCACGACGGTTGTAATCAATGAAATGTGCCCACCCGGTTGGGTCAGCTGATGGTGGGTTCCTGTGTTTGCCGCCGTTCAGGACTGAGGGTGTGGCGGGTGTACAGAACTGCTTAATCAGCTTGCGTCCGGCGCTGTCTTTCTGCACGTCAAGCTTCAAAACCGTGGCTACTGCATCGAGGCTCATCGGAAGACCAAGGTAGGCCGACCAGATCATCGTGCAGCGCCACTGCCTTGGGTCAAGAAAGCCCTCACCGAGAAGCTCTGGATGATGCGCTCGTAGCCAAGCGGACAGGCAGACTCGTTCGAAGGCGGCGTTATGCGCCCACTTCACGACGAATGGATCTACCAGTGCCGCCAGAACCTCGTCGGGTAGGGTCTCGCCGCTGGCAAGATCCACTATTTCGACCGGGCCGCCGTCGATCGAATAGCCGAATAGGAGCAGCTCGAAGTCTGGGTGCTCGGCATACGGGTAAACGCCCGCCTTGGCGAGCTGAACTGGACTGAAAGTCTCGATATCGCAGAAGAGTGTTCGCATGACGGGGTTCCTTTCACATAGAGGAAAAGTGGAGGGAACCAACAAGATGTGCTGATTCCCTCCACGTGTGGGGATGGTTAGTTCAGGAAGTCGTCATCAGCGGCGAAGGCACCGAAGTCGGGCTCAGCGGAAACTCGGCCACCGCCAAGGCTCTCGCCGTCACGGGTCTTTTGGATATTGCCGAGTCCGCAGGCGATGCCTCGGTTGCCATTCGTGTTAAACGCATAGAAACTGAGGCTGACACGGGCATAGCAGCCGGAATACACCTCGGCACGGTCAAGGATAGGCGCGACGCTCTGATCGACGATCTGCGGCGCTGTCAGGGAGTTCGCGTTGAGGAAGTAGGCACCCTTGTAGGCTTCGTCGTCACGCTCAATATCCCCATCGCGCAGCGGCAACTTGAGGGCGGCCTTGTTAGGGCGCTTGCCACCAAACTTCCCGATACCTGCTTCGATGGCTGCATCCACGGCCTTCTCGATCGCCGCAATCGTGGCAGTATCGGACTTCGGGATAATTAGGGAGACGGAGTACTTCGGTTTGCCTCCCTGGATGGAGTTCGGCTCCCACACATGTGCGTAGGATAGGCGAACTTCGCCGGTCACAATACGAGTTGTGTTAGTCGTTGACATAATCATTCTTCTTTCGACTAGTTACTTGTTTGGTTGAAAATCGGTGGCCGCACTCACCAGGTCAAGCGCTGGCCGTTTATCGGATGCAGGAACCAACGTAGGTTTTCCTGCAGGCTTGGTCACGAGATCACCGAGGACCTCGTTGAAGGCGGGTTTACCCATGAGGCGTTCCATGGCTGTGAGGGTGATGAGCTTGCGATCCCAGATGTCCCTATATCCAGCCGCCTCAGCCGCTGCAGCGACATCAGTTTCGGAGGTGTATTTGCGTATCGACCGTCCGGCTACGAGCTTGAACCCCTCAAAGACCACGCCCTGGTTTACGGCCTTGGAAAGGGCGTAGGCTTCCACGTCCGACGCCCAGGTTTTGAGCTGCGGAATCCTCGTGAGCACGTCGGCAATCTCTGCGTCCGTTAGTTCTTCTGGTGGGGCGAACTCCAACCTGGCGAGCGCAAGATTGGCTTCAGCTCGCGCCCGACACGTGGGTGCAATCTTGCAGAACTGACACCACGAGCCCGGACAAAACTCGCCCTGTCCCGCAGCGGCGAGCTCGGCCTTGGGCTTCACTTCCGTTTCCGCCCACTGCTGGAGTTCGGCGACGGGGATTTCCCAGGTGTCGACGTTCGCCCGGCGCGGTTGGTAGATCGTCACCGCTACGCGCTCGATGTCGTACAGGTCGCCGAAAGTGTGAAGGGCTCCGAGAGCGTAGAGCATCAACTGGGGATTACGCTCAGCCTCAACCAACACACCTTGCCCGTATTTGAGATCAATGATCTGCAAGGTGGGTTCGGCGATGATCACGCAATCCCCGGTGCCGAAACCTCCGGGCACAATGTGGGAGAAGTCCAGGCGCTGCTCGATCAACACCTGCGAATCCCCACAGGTCTCCCGAGCCAGCGAGACGTGCTCCTGGATGAAGGCGACGTAGTCGTCAGTCAAGGTTTCCATCTCGTCATCAATCCAGTCGGATTCCGGTTTGAAGGTCGGCGCGTCGTGGAGTGCACGCCGCAGCTTCCACTCCGCCAGTGCGTGTGCGACGGTGCCCTGTTCGGCCGCCGCCGACGACGAGTCCGGCTCATCAGACTCCAGACGCGCCGAGGGGGTGCAGTTGAGCCACCTGTGAGCACCAGAAGCTGAGAGGAGTGCGTGATCAGACGGTGCCATTAGCAATCTCCTTCGCTCGATCCAGCAGCCAGCCGAACTTCGCCGGATCCACCGCTGCGAGCTTGTCCGCACCAGCCTCGACGATCAGCTCACGAACCTTTGCCGTGTGACCTTGCGCTGAGAGCTCGGAAAGAAAAGCACGTACTTCTTCCAACGTCACCGTCGGTTCAGGTTCAACCTCTGGCTCGTCCGCAAGTAGTTCTGGCTGGGCGTGCGTGGCTGGGGTGGTTTCGAAGGGTTCCTTGATCTGCAGGGCAAGCTCCGAGCGTTCACCAGGCATTCCTGCGTGGTCTTCGAAGCTCTCCTCAACGATCTGCTGAGCCCGCGCAAGCAAATCGGCGAGCGATCGCATCGTCTGGTTTCCATCACGAATGAAGGCGTTAATTTCCGGCATCATCATTTGGATTCACCCGCCTTGAGAGAATCGGCCAGGGCCATGAGGTCGTCATCGGTGTTTTCGGTGATGTCGATCTGCTTGACCGAGTAACCGGGAACGAGAATCATGACTTTGCGTGGGGTACCAAGCAGTAGGCGCATGAGCCGTTCACGCAGCGTCACGTTCTTGGTGGCGACGATTCCGGGGTCGTCAGAGATATGCCGGGCAATATGAAGCTTGAGACTATGTCGAGCCATCGGGCTTACCTTTCTTCCTCATTTGTGGGAGCAGCCCGGTTGGCTTCTCCCTTCACCCCACTGCCGACACCGCTCGAAGTGTTAAATCGGGCCTCCTCAACCGCCTGCCGGATCAGCGGTTTTACCTCTGCCACCAGCTGCGATACCCGAGCACGGGTCAACCCCATATCGCGCGCCACCTGCGCCTGATTGAGCTTGTCGGTTGCAAGCAGACGCGTCATCACCTCACGATGCTGCGAATCCAAACCAGCGATGACGTCACGCATCACCTCGAGATCACAAGCACGCTGAGCACTATCTTCACGCTCGATAACCTGATCCTCGGCGCTCATACCTGGCGAAGCAGGGTCAAGATCGATCTCGAGCATCTGTTCATACGAAAAGGGCTTGTTGTTTGGCAGACGGCATCCAGGTCGAGGAGCGCACCCAGCCCCGCACGTGCATTTCTTTTTACCCTTGCCGCGATCCCCGCGAACCGCCTGATGCGTGGCAGCTTCCTCTGCGTTCCACAACTCGTCCAGGATTTTCTGTGCAGTGCGCTGCTTAACCTGATCGAGCGGAACACCAGTTGTGGCGGCACGCTGCTGGCGGTCGGTAGCGATCATGAGAGTGAACTCGCCAAGGTCGATATCGAAAGTGTCAGTGATGGACTCATTCTTGTTGTTATCTGCTTCGTGCTTGAAGCGGATTGTGATTGTGCGAAAGGTTTTTTGAGCGTCGGAGCGCTTGGACATTGGTTTTCTCCTGTCGGATTGAGATCCGCAGGAGTCCGCCAAGCCGCAGAGACAGCAAAGACGGGCAGGACACGCGCCTCCCTGTGGAGGAATTGCGTGATCCTTGCCCGTCTAGCGGTTCTGCGGATCGAACTTTGTTCTTGTATTTATTCAGTTGTGTGCTTGCGATGTCGCCTGGTTAGGGTGGCTGTCGTGGCTCGTGACGTTCGTGAAGTCTGCCTGTGGCGTCGAACCAAATCCACGATCGATAGCCCTTGTTGACAATTTCGATGTGTTTGTTGTGCAGATCGACTCGGCAGATTGTCTTGCCTGCTGCGTTCTTGATTGTTTCCATAAACTTCCACTCATTTGCTTGTTCGCTAATCGGCTTACACTTTTGTTAAAAAAATAGGCTTCACGCCCTTCCCATCCTTACGAGGCCAGTTCGAGATGTTTGATGCGAAGGGCGGCGGCGGTCGGAGATACGTTGAACAGGTCTGCGAGTTGCGAGACGACTTGACGCTTATTACGGTCAGTCATCTCTCCCCATGGCAGTGGCACAAACTCATGAAATGCCCGTGAAAAGGTCATCTTTGGCATAAGCAGGGCCGCGCCAAGATAGTTAGCCTGAAACTCACCTCGGTTGAACTTCTCAGTCCCTACGTTTTCGGTTTCAGCCGTAAACGGAAGGTAACCACTCTTGTTCGGGCATGACATCGAAGGGTCGCGATAAAAGATTCGTGAGTGCAAAATCAGGTGCGCGCACTCATGTGCGATGGTGAACTGAAATCGACCTTCTGGTGAGCCATCCAGTGCCTGATCGTCAATCACGATGGTTCTTGCAGGGATTTCAACATGAGCGCGAGCCCCACTAGCGCTTGCGACAGGCAGTGTCAGATCTTGAAAGACTGACATTCCGAGCACAGAGTCATCTGCCGATAGTCGCTGGTAGTCAAGTTTGGCGTCGAGCTCGAATTCTGCGAAGTGTTCGATATCGAGCGGTGCCGCTACGGCGAGTAGAGTGCCACCTCGATATCTCGACAGGAGCTTTTCTGCCCGTTCGTCGAGATTTTCTTTGCTGATGTATTTCGGCTCAAGACTCACTACTTGTCGTCCTCACCTTCGATGATATCGAGGATGTCTGCCCATTGTTGCTGACTAAGATTTCGCTCCTTGGCCCGGCGAAGGGCAACTCGTGCCATGTCGGTTTCCATAATATAGCCCGACAAGTCAGTCGATACTTGGTTCTCCCTCGTGAGGGCGGCAAGGTCGTACATCTTTTCGCGTTCTTCGCGGTTGAGGTGAAGTACGTCAGCAATATTCTCCAGTTTCGCGTCAGGGGCAGCCCTGCGCCCTTTTTCAATATCGCTCAAATAGGGTGCAGTGACTCCGATCATGTCGGCGAACCTGCGCATGGTGAGATCTTGGTCTTTCCTATGTTGCTCAAGGAAAGTGCCAAAGGTTTCTGATTCAGCCATGAGAAACAACCTCCTAACGTTGTTAGCAACCAAGCTAACATGCTTTGGAGTGGTGTGCAAGCACGACCCACGGCCGCGTGGGTTTAAACGGCAGTATCCTCGTCGCGACGATTGAGGCGCTCATGGATAAGCGGCAGTAAGATTGCATCCACGTCACCTCTGAACACAGGGTCGGAGAGGTACTTCATGGCGAATTCTTGGTTCTGCGTCATCCGTGAGAGCATCACGTCGGGCATCTTCTCGTCATAGATGATCTTGAACAAGTCCAGCGTGTTGTGAGCACGTAGTTGAATTTCATCATCTTGTACAAGGTCATCGGCGACTTGTTCGAGAACTTTGTCCATATTGGTGAACTCGGTACCCCACCGTTCGTTCAAGGTATCGAGAATCTTCGAGAGCCGTTCACGTTCGTCCTCGGTGGGCATGGCAAGCTTCGGAGAATTCCCAAGTTCGCCCACCTCATCAACCAGATCAATCGAACCTTCATAGACAGACTGCAGCCGGTAGTACTGCAAGGTCACTTCATCATCCAAGTGTGGGGCGGGATCTCCATCGATATGGAGCTTGCGGGTAAGGAGCTTGGCGTATGCGGCGAACTTGTGCAGCCTCTCATCGTCGAAGCGGATGATGTGGGTCAAGAACTCGTAGTTGCGGTTGAACTTGTTGAACGCCGAGCGCACCTCGACTTTTTCCTCGTCGTCAAGGGCGTCGAAGCGGCCGACTGCCGGGTCAAGGAAAGCATTGAGCCTGCCGAAATCCAGATTGGTCTGCTGCTTCTGCTCTCTGAAGAACACGGTCGCGAACCCGTCGATCTCTTCGTCTCGCCACAGCTGGTAGGAGGCGATCAAGTGGTAGAGGTCGTAGACGATGTTCGGGTCGGTTTCCTCGCTGATCGAGGTCGACACGTAATAGTCTTGGAACGCCGCCTGAATGTCGTCAGCGCTGTTGACGAAGTCCAACACGAACGTGTCTGACTTGCCCGGGCACATTCGGTTGATCCGCGACAGGGTCTGCACGGCCTTGACCCCGTGGAGCTTCTTGTCCACATACATGGTCTGCAGCAGGGGCTGGTCGAACCCGGTCTGGTATTTCTCGGCCACCAGCAGAATCTGGTACTCACCGGTGTCGAACCGGTCTGGCAGCTCGGCTTCGGGGAAGCCGTTGAGTTGTTCCTCGGTGTAGTCACGCCCGTCGTCTTCGACGGTGCCGGAGAACGCCACCAGCACACCCAGGTCGGTGTAGCCCTTGGTTTTGATGTAGTTGGCGAACGCGAAGTAGTAGCGTACCGCGTGCAACCGGGAGCCGGTCACCAGCATTGCCTTGGCTTTGCCGCCGATCTTGTGTGCCACGTTGCTGCGGAAGTGCTCGATGATGATCTCGGCCTTCTGCCGCAGATTGTGCGGATGCAGGGCTAAGTATTTGCCCAGCGCCTTGTTGGCCTGCTTCTTGGCGTACTCCGGATCGTCAGCGGTGGCCTTACCAACCTTGTAGTACGTCTGGTAGGTGGTGTAATTTGCCAGCACGTTGAGGATGAAGCCTTCCTCGATCGCCTGCTTCATCGAATACACATGGAACGGGCGCGGCGTGCCACCAGGCGTCGGAGTGCCGAAAATCTCCAAAGTCTTCTGCTTCGGGGTGGCCGTGAACGCGAAGAACGACAGATTCGGCTGACGACCGTGGGTAGCCATGTCGGCGGCGATCTGCTCGTCAACCTCCAACTGTTCGGCCTCCACCTGAGCCTCAGCCTTCGCATACCGATCCAGCAACTCGGCCTCAGACTCCTGACCCGCTTGGGCAGTGTCAGCCAGCACCTGCTTGAGCCGCTCAGATGCCTGCCCGGTCTGCGACGAGTGCGCCTCATCCACAATCACCGCGAAGTGCTTCCCGGCCGTCGCAATGTTGGACACGTCAACGAACGGGAACTTCTGCAACGTCGAAATGATGATCCGAGCACCCCGACCCAGCGCTTCAGTGAGCTGGCGGGCGTTCTTGTCGACCTTCACCACCACACCGGCGGTGTGATCCATCGAAAACACCGTGTCCTGGAGTTGCTTGTCCAACACCCTCCGGTCAGTGATCACAATGATCGAATCAAACACCACCCGCTGCTCGTCATCATGCAGATTCGACAGGTGGTGAGCCAGCCACGCGATCGTGTTCGACTTGCCCGACCCAGCAGAATGTTGCACTAAATAATTCTTCCCAGCACCATTATCCTTAGCGTCGGCAACGAGCGCACGTACCGCATCGAGCTGGTGGTAGCGCGGAAAGATCACCTTGTCTTTCGACTTCGCCGGACGCCCCTCGGGAGTCTTGCCGGGCACGAACTGCACGAACCGGTGCAAAATGTCAAGCAGTGAATCCTTCGCCAGCACCTGCTCCCACAAGTACGAGGTCTTGTACTTGCCCTCCACCGGCGGATTACCAGCACCGTTCTGGAAGCCCCGGTTGAACGGCAGGAACACCGTATCTTGACCGGCCAGCTTCGTCGTCATCCACACCTCATCGGTGTCAACCGCGAAATGCACCACCGCACGCCGATTCAACCCAAACAAAGGCTCCGAGGACGGGCGATCCCGCTTGTACTGGGCGATCGCGTCGCGGTACGTCTGGCCGGTCAACGGATTCTTCAACTCCAACGTCACAACCGGGATGCCGTTCACCAACAGCACCGTGTCAACCGAGTTCTCGTTACGCGTTGAATACCGCAGCTGGCGCACGATGCTCATCTCGTTCGCCCAATACTTCTCAGCAAGCACCTCGTTCAAGTCAGTGCCGGGCGCGAAATACACCAGCTTGAACCGAGCACCCACATCCTCAATGCCACGGCGCAACACATCGATCACACCACGCTGATCAAGCTGCGCAGCGACACGCTTCAGAAACTTCTGCTCCGCGTTACCTCGGTAAGTGCGCTCCAACTTCGCCCACTGATCCGGCTGAGTAACCTTCACAAACCGGATCAGATCCGCAGGATACAGACACAGCTCACGATCAAACCTGCGCGGATCACGCGACTCAAACCGGTCAACATCCGCGCCCTGAGTAGTTAGCCAGTACTCGATCTCGGACTCAAACCGCCGCTCCGACGTATCCATCATGCCTCCTCACTAACGCGGACCTTGCCCGTCACCACATCATTAATAACCTGCTTGCGATACCTACCCAACAACTCCACCTGACGATCAAGATCGGTAATCAAACCATCGATCTCGGCGGTCTTCGAATCGAGATAATCCGCGATTAATTGTTGCTCATAATACGAAGGAATCGGAACTCGAATCTTCTTCATGTCATCCCAATTAGTGGTCCAAAGATCATCGACGATTCCATGTCCCCACTTATAGAACTCATCCGCAAACAGGTGCGAACGAAAGAGATAGCTGAAGTACGGATTGAAAATTGATTGCTGAGGTTCCAAGACAATGTTAATTAGAGAGCAGGAGCCATCTCGATCTGCAACGCCGCAAGCGCCCCGGCGATCTGACCGGCTGTTGATGACAAAATCTCCAGCCCGTATCAGCTTCCGATTGTCCCTATCGTTCGTTTTTGCAACGTTCTCAAGTTGCGGCAGAACACCTTTCATTGTGACCGATAGTGGGGGAAACTCGCTGTCGCTGACCTTTGTTGACCGCTGATCGTAAAGAGTGCCAATTCGGAGTAGTTTCCATGACGAAGGAATCTCGCCGATCCACTGCAACCCACTTTCTTTCATGGGGGCTTCGGGGTCGAGTCCCTTCGTGACGGTGTGGGCGATCAACTCACGCTTGTAACGCTCCAACAGTTCATGCTGGCGCAGTAGCCCGTCCACCACACCATCAATTTCAGCAGTCTTCGAATCAAGGTACTTCACAATCTCCCGTTGTTCATCTACGGGTGGTTTTGGGAGTGGGAAATTCTGGAAAGTGGCCGCTTGCAGCCGCCATCTCCCCAGATTGGAAACACCCTGACCATATTTGTAGTAAATACGCCGTGAATAGAGTAGTTGAAAAACATACCGGTAGTAATTCGCCTCCATTGATTCTGGGAAAAGTGGCGCAAATACACGATAGTCGGGACTAGTCAGTCCGTCGTGCACGGAAAGATCAACCCAACCAGTCAGCAGATCCATGGAGTTCATAGCAAAGTCTCCGGAGTGAACTTCCTGGTAACCGTCGTAGGTTTTAGCCATTTGCCCTTCGTTATGGCTTACGTCTTTCGGCCTAATTCCCTCCTGGGTAATGGACAGGATGGTCTGTTCGTCATGCTTAACTTGGCGTTTACGAATCTCAAATTGATATTTCGTTTTCTCTACTGCCCAGTCTGTCGGAATCTCACCAATCCACGGAACGTCGCTGTCTTTGTATTCGGAGTAGGCTTCCATTTAGTTCACCTGCTCGCTGAAAAGTTGGGCGATGGAGGCTTGGATGTGGGCTCCGAGGGTTTGGATTTCCGCGAGGGTTTCTGTGGGGTCGCCGAGTTCTTCGTACTGGTAGAAGTAGCGGGTGAAGGGGATCTCGTAGCCGATCTTGGTCTTGTCGGGGTCGACGTAGGCGTCGGCCGCGTAGGGGATGACTTCGCACTGGATGTAGGCGTCGATGTCTTCGGCGAGCGGAATCTGCTCGGTGTCGCGCAGAGCCGGGTCGGGCTCTGGGTTGCCCTTGGTGTCGCGGCAGATGTCTGCAGTCGGGTCAGTTTCACCCAGAGCCACCACGATCGCTTTCAACAGCGGGATGCGCACAGCCAACCCAGCATCCTTGAAGGCAGTCTTGAGTACGGCAGTGAACTCGTCTCGGTTCTTCCACACCCGCTGGTCGCCGAGAGTTTCGATGGCGTCGATGATTGTTCGTTGGGTCTTCTTGCCGTCCTCGATCTCTTGGGTGCGGGCGGCTTCGCTGCGCTTCTTCGAGGTGGCCAGGTTCTTGAACGGGGTCTGCTCCCAGACTCGCTCAATTCGTTCAGGTGTGGCGGTGAAGTTCAAACGTAGCGGGCGTTCCACGGTGACTTCGTGGAAGCCGAACTCGCGGGTGTCGAAAATCTTGGAGTGCTCACCCTCGGTGAAGTCGCCGTAGATGCGCGCGATCTGGGCAATGTTGTCAGCGGTGAGGTATTTGCGTTTTTCGCCGAGCGGTTTGCGCATCCTGGCAAAGAACTTGGTGGCGTCGATCAGTTGCACCTTGTTTTTGCGGATTGACGCTTTGCGGTTGGAGAGCACCCAGATGTAGGTAAGGATGCCGGTGTTGTAGAACATCTGGTCAGGCAGGGCGACGATGGCCTCAAGCCAGTCGTTTTCAAGAATCCAGCGGCGAATGTTCGACTCACCTTGCCCAGCCGAGCCGGTGAACAGCGGCGATCCGTTGAACACGATCCCGATCCGGGTGCCTGGCGCGTTCTGGGTATCAGCCGGATCGTAGGGCTTCATCTTCGAGATCATGTGCTGCAAGAACAGGAACGACCCGTCTGAAATACGTGGCAGGCCGGCACCGAACCTGCCCTTCCATCCCCGCTTCTCGGCCTCGTCCTTGATTGGGTCGGCGTACTTCTTCCATTCCACGCCGAAGGGTGGGTTGCACAGCATGTAGTTGAACGTCCGACCCGCTGTTCTGTCAGCGGTCAGCGAGTTGCCGAAATAGATGCGTTCGGCATCGTCGCCTTTGATGAGGATGTCAGACTTTGCCACCGCGTAGGTTTGCGGGTTGAGTTCCTGCCCGTACACCTCAATACGTGCCCCTTCGTTGAGCTCGTGGGCGCGTTCGATTGCTTCGGAAAGCATGCCACCGGTGCCGACCCCTGGGTCATACAGCGACGCCATGAACCCCGGCTCGCAGATCGCGTTCATGTCCGGGTCGAACAGCACCTCGACCATGAGCTGGATGACTTCGCGCGGGGTGAAGTACTCACCTGCGGTTTCGTTCGACAGTTCGTTGAAGCGCCGGATCAGTTCTTCAAAGATCGAACCCATATCCTCGTTGGAGACCGCTGCAGGTGAGAAGTCCACGGCTGGGTCAGTGAAAGCGTCGACGATCTGGTAGAGCAGGTCGGAGCGGTCGAGACGGTCAATCACGGTATAGAAGTCGTAGGACTTCATCACGTCGCGGGCGTTCGGCGAAAAGCCTTCCACGTAGGAGCGCAGGTTGCCCTCCAGGTTGTCGGGATCATTCTTGAGCGTGTGGAGCGTGAACTTCGATGTGTTCCAAAACGGGTAGCCCGTAGCCTTCGCATATTGCAGGCGCTTCACCTCGGCAGGCACACCCTTCTGGTCACGAATCTGGGCAACTTTGTCCTTCGTACTCACGAGAACCGAATCGAGTCGGGTGAGCACCGTGAACGGCAAGATCACGTCTCCGTACTCGTGCTCCTTGTAGTCACCGCGCAGCAGGTTGGCGATCTTCCAAATGAAGCTGACATAGTTCGTTGTTTTCTCAGTGCTCATTCGGGTCAACTCCATCTTCCATCAATCGCTCGTAACGCTCATGCGACATGACCACCACGAGAGGCTTTCCGTAACGCAACACGTAGGCCACATCGTCACCATCAGCCACTTCCTTGAGCAGCTTCGATGCTTGACCACGTCCAAGGTCGCCGATGTTGATGTGCTTCATCGACTTCTTCGCCGCACGCTTTCGCACCATCGCCTCCTTCGCCACAAGTTACCGTCAACGCCTCATTTTGCCATAAATACATGCAAAATATCGTCACAACACGCGTGAGATACTACATGTATTTTTGCATGTGTTTCTTCGTGAAGATAGAGATATGCGCGCGAGCCAGGACGCCACACAAGGTCAAAGGTGGGCACGGTCTTATCAATCACAATTGAGGGCACGCCCCCTCGCCAGATATCCGCTAACGCAAGCCCACCAGCAGACCCCCTCAACCAGAAACGTGCACCTGCCGCGCGGACGTCATGGCGACGAGCACCAGATCACCGGACCTCCAGCGAGCCAACGAACAACCCCAGAAACAACAAAACCCCTGCTCAACAGGGGTTCAAGGGCTCAAGCGGCTTTTATCATTTTCGACGTCTAAGTATCCAAAATTTTTTCTCATCCGACAGGCCACGCGCCTGTCGGATTTTTCGTTTGCCAGCGGGGATGACCTTCTCATGTCATAATAAAATGTGAGTGAGTAGGAGAAGCGACATGGCACACGATGAAATCGCAGAAGACCTCCTCGATGCCCCGGATCTGAAAGCGTCGGAAGATCACAAAACCCATGTAAAAAAGGAGATGGAGCACACCCGCGACTTCGTGTCCGGCATCTCGCTGGATGACTTGAAAAGTGGCGACTGGTTCCTCAAACTGCTTTCCTTCTCCCTCGCACAGTACATTCGCGAGGTAAACGGCGATTACTTCCGGGAGAAGTACCCCCACCTGCCGCCCGACGCGATTGTGGATAAGCGGATCGCCCTCGCCGCGAGCTACGCCGCTATCGAGGGCGGGCTCAGCTCCACTGCGTACACGGGGCTCGTTGCCGCCACGATTGGCTCCGGCGGAGCGGCGTCACCGCTCGCGCTTCCCGCCGGCGGGGCAAGCTTCGTCGTCGATCTGAGCTACGTGTCCTACCTGCAGCTGCGCATGGCCTACGACATTTCCGTCCTCTACGGGATCCCGCTCGACCTGCACGATCCGGAGGACACGATGAAGCTGGTCAGGCTCGCCTTCGGCATCAAGGCCGGGGAGGTTGCCGGCAACGGCGTGACCAAGGGCGTGCCGATGGTTGTGCAGCCGGTGGTCAAGAAAGTTTTCAGCGGTCCGACGCTCAACGCGCTCAAGTCCCTGCCGGGCGTGGGTAAATACCTGCTTCAGCGAAACATCGTGAAGTTCAGCATCCCCGGCGTTTCCATCCCCTTGTCCTCCGGCGTCAACTTCTGGACGACGCGGGTCGCCGGCCGAAATGCGAAGGCTACGCTGCGCAAGGAGGCGCGCATTATTGAGGCTTCTCGACGCCTCGTTGCCCGCGCCACCGACATCGAGACGTTTCTCCTCACCATGTGGTGGATCATGGGTGCAGACCAGTACGCGCGCAACGAGGAATGCCTCTTCCTACACCACATGACCATCGCGGCGGAACAAGACGACGCCCACGGCGAGGAATACAGCCACTTCCTGGACGAATTCAAACACCAGGTGGACCTCGATGAGAGGGACTTGTGGCAGCGGATCAACCGCCTCCCCACAAGCGATGCGCCCACACTTTTCCACGTCGCCATCCTCGCCGCGGTTATCGACGGCAAATGCAGCAAGGTCGAGCTCGGCCGCCTGAAGATCCTCGCCGATGAGCTCGGCCAGGACTATGACGACAAAGTGATCGACGATATCCGCAAGAAGTGGAAGTAGCCATGGCCCCCTCACGGAAGTGGTAGGGTGGCGACAAACCTAAACCGACGGAAGGAGAGGCCGTGAGGCTCATCAGGACCATCGTCACGTTCCTTGTCAGCATTGCGCTTGTCTTCGGCCTATTCATGCTCGTCAAGTGGGTCACAGGCAGCGCGATGTCGCTTTCTTACGGGGATGTCGCAGCCATCGGCGTGATTGTCATCGTGCTCCAGGCCGCGGTGAGTAGAACCTTATCTTTTCGCTCTTTTTATCGCCTTGGCGAGCAGGATAGATGATACGGCCACAAGGACGAGCGCCACGACGAGGGCGATCGGCTCTCGCGGCGTTCCCGGAACGATGGCGCCCCAGGCGGAAAAGGGGATGACCCACAGCTGCGTTTCCGCCAGGACATCACCGCCGATGGTGAGCGCGATGATCGTCCAGAGGATCATCGCGGCAAGGCTCGCGCCCACCCCGAAGCGAATGAGCAGCAGGAAGGACACAAACAGCAACGTCGTGCCGGTAAGTATCCAGAGCACGCATTGAACAAGCGACCCGCCGCTGAGCGCAGCGAGAACAGAAAGGATGACGACAACGGCGACGTGGGCGGCGATATAGGCGCGTGACCAGGAAGAGTTTTCCTGGCACATGTGCGCGAAGGCCCCCGCCACCAGTGGCCACGTCAGGATGGGCAGCAGCCCCGCGCCGATGGGGAGGACAAAGTACGTGTAGATGTCGCTGGGGAGAGCGAGAACGATGAGGACGCTGAGTACCAGGCACACGTAGGTGGGCCAGGAGCCGGCGGCGGCGATGGCAGAGCGCAGGGGGAAGGGCGTTTTCTTGCGGTAGGCCGGCGGGGCGCTGACGGCTTCCTCGACGTTGCTTGTCGACGCTTTGTTCCGGCGTTTCGGGGTAACCTCCCACCCCACGAGGAGGAGTGACACAAGTACGCCGACGGCGCACAGGGTGAACCCCAGAGCCGGGGATTCGCCGAAGGCGGGGTTGGACTGGGTGATCGGTGTGGCGTTGACGTTGACGCCGATCGGGTTGAGGAGGACGCGGGTGGGCCAAGCCGGCGGGATCGCATACCAGCGCGGGTGTTCGGCAAGCGCCGTGCCGAGGGCCTGCCAGACGATGCCTACCAGGAGGGCGACGACGATCCCGGTATTGCGGGCGAGGGCGTTGCCGAGGGCGATCATCATGAGGGAGCCGATCCACGCCGCCCAGAAGGCTGTCGGTCGAAACGTTCCGAAGCAGGCGAGGAGGCCGAAGTTGCAGGCCTGGAAGAAAAAGGAGATGACGAAGAGCCACAGCACGCGGGCGAGCCTGTCCAGGTGGCGGTTCGAGCCCCGGTTTTGTAATCCGCCGTTGCGCGCATTCTTCTCGCGCACCTCGGGAAGCGCGCCGAGTGTGAACATGAGGGGGCCGGCGATGCCGGTGAAGTACAGCGCCTCCCACATGAGTGCCCCATCGCTACTGGCGGCCCCTGCGCTCTCGGCACCCTGCGAGAGGAGCACGAAGATGAGCGCCATGACGAGCCCGGCAAGGGGGAAGAGGGGAAGCGCGGTCCGCTTCATGCGGATTGCTTCCATCGCAAAGTATCGCAAAGCCACCGCTACGCCGTCCTGTCCGTCAGGTCGAGGAAGCGCGATTCGATGTCGCCGTCGCGCGTGAGCTCCTCCAGTGTTCCCGAGAAGACGGTGGTGGTCGGCGTGCCACCGATGACGGTGACGTCGTCGGCCATCTTCGCCACCTCGCCAAGTTGGTGCGAGGAGATGATGATCGTCCCGCCATGGGAGGTGTACTCGCGGAACATGTCGCGCAGGTCTCGGATGCCCTGCGGGTCGAGGCCGTTTTGGGGCTCGTCAAGGATAAGGAGCTCCGGGCTGCCAAGAAGCGCGATGGCCAGAGCAAGGCGCGCCTTCATGCCCGTCGAAAAGCCACGAACGGCCTTCCGTCCCGTGTCCGTCAAACCGACGCGGTGCAGGACACGCGCAATTTCCGTGCGCGGAAGGCCGAGCGCAAGGCAGTGCACGCGGAGGTTATCTGCGGCCGACAGGTGCGGGTAGAGGGCGGGGTCATTGATGGAGGAGCCGACCTTGTACCGGGTCTCTTGTGGATCGCCATCGAGGAGACGGATCGAGCCGGCGTCGATGGGCAGGCGCCCCAGGGTGGCCTTGAAGGTAGTCGACTTGCCTGCCCCGTTGCGACCGAGGAGGGCGTGGACCCTCCCTGTCCGGACGCTCAGCTGCAGGTCAGAAAGGATCGGCCTGCCGCCCAGCGAGAGATCGACGTTGCTTATTTCCAATGCGGTACTCATGGGGACAAAGAGTACGGCACATTCATACCCCTTGC
>ERZ1031137.50-NODE-50-length-33415-cov-17.025270_pt1 | contig 33415 bp, 49 predicted proteins | sample MGYA00517293_ERZ1031137 | MGnify/ENA primary metagenome ERZ1031137 (study PRJEB33718, sample SAMN03159763) | human skin metagenome | collected 2014-05-20 | study: EMG produced TPA metagenomics assembly of the PRJNA266117 data set (Human skin bacterial metagenome...
GCTGCGATGACTGCTGCGGTCGCGGCGCTGCCTGGTCGGCCGGGCCTGCTGCGGTGCAAAGCTCAGCTGCTGCCTGCTCCTGGCGAAGTTCTTCTACCGATTTATGCATCCATGCTGGCTCTTCTTCCGACTGTCGTGGACCCGCTGGCTGCGGGGTCGCCTTGTGCGGCGCTGCTTGAGCTAGTCGCGCTTCCTCTGTGCCGTCCGGCGCTTCCTGCGTCGCGCTGTCCATCGCTGGCTGCGATGACTGCTGCGGTCGCGGCGCTGCCTGGTCGGCCGGGCCTGCTGCGGTACAAGACTCAGCTGCTGCCTGCTTGTCAGATGGTTGAGCCCACGTGGGCATATCCTCTTCGGGACTGGAAAGACCTATAAGCTTCGATTCCTTTTGCTGCTCGGTTCCAATGGATATTTCCTGTTGGCCGTTGTCAATATGGATTCCGTTCGCCACCGCGTATGGATGCGCATTTATCCAACGAATGGTTGAATCGCGATACCATGGCATCTTCGGCTCCGGCAATAGCTTGAACTTGTCGGGGGACTGTTCGCGACCGGAGTTACAGCCACGGCAAGCGACAACCATCGTGTCCACCGTCGATCCCTCATGCTTAGTAAGACTGTCGATCGTTCCCTCGCGACTGGACTTATGGTCATTGAAATTGACTGCATGGCCACACCAGCGGCATTTATCCCCATCGCGTACACGAACAGGAATAGCAAATTCCGGGTTACGGTTTTCGTTTCGTCTCGTTCTTTCACGTTCTACTTCTTCCTTTGTCCTAGCGTGGACGAACTCTGGATCGGATAGGTCGAGCACGATATGCCACCGGCCGTTGGCGTCCTGCTCGCGCTTCGCCCACTCGGCAGCAACCATCAGGTCGAGAATCTCTTTCTCCATACCAGGAGCGACTTGGGCAAGTGCTCCCATCTCGAGCACACCGTCGAGTAGGTGTGCGGCAGAGATGGTTGCTAGGGACACGAAGGCTGCCCAGACGGTGAGTTTCTTTTGGTGGTCGAAGTCTGTGGCTTCGAGAAGGGATGCCATCTTGGGGTGCGTTGTCACGTTGTCCCCGATTCGAAGCCATGGCATTCCGTTTCTCCTTGATCTGTGTGGTCATCATTTGTGAGCCGTCTTCCGCCGCGTCTCGTAGCATTTTCTGCAGTACCCTTTTCGCCAGTGTCGTTTTGCACCCACGGGAGGCTTCTTCTTTGCGGTTACGAGCTTTACGCCACAGCCACGACAATGCGTTGAGTATTCGAGTGGTATATCTCCTGCGACGACACCGTCGATGGCAAACCCTGCCTCGGCAAGTGCGTCTCGGCGTCTTCGACATTCGTCAAGGGCGGGACAACGCTGGCACAGTGAAGCGGCTTGTTCGAAGCGTGTGAGGCAGTCTTCACGTTTCATTCGCCCTGGGGTCTCCCACAGGTTTGGGGTAGTCCTGAAGGCTGGGCGCCGGCATATTGCGCCGCCGAGATTGAACTGGTCCTCGAATACCCGCCAGGATGGTAGCTGCGTCTTGCTCACGCGATACCGCCTGTTGGCCGTGCGATCTCAAGGATTGTCCCTTGCCGTGATTCTTGGGGCGCTGGGGTAGGCTTAGCTTCCTTCTTTGCTTTCCCTGCTTGTACAGTCAGAAGGAAGTTTTCACCTATGGCACGAGCTTTCGACACACCAGTGCTTAAATGCTTGTAGCTAAGGTTGGCTGAACCTTTGAGCGCGGTCAGTACCGTGGACAGAAGCGCCGCTTGTTCCTTGTGAAGAGGAAGCGTATCCGGATAGTCCATTGTGAGGGCACGGTCTGTGGCGGTTACAAGGTTTGCCACACTATCAGTGGGCATCTGGCGTCGCACAGAAATCTTCCGAATACCCAATCCCAGGCCTGTTTCGTCTGTGAGTTCCACCCTGTCCTCGTAAAAGGTGATTCCCGCTATCGGGGCCTCGTCGTCAATCGCCCGAATCGGCAACGCCTTCAGCGCCTTGGCGTCCTGCACAGAAATCTCCGCGACCTCGACGCTGACCACGTCCTGCGTCATACATTCCACACCGATATACGCAATGAAAATGCTCTGCGGAGAAGCTGCCGCGATCCCGAGCCTACAGAGATCAATCTGGGGGTACAGCCGGATCATGTCGAACGGCTCAGCTGATGCGACAGCAAGCGCCGCGTTCAACGCTTCCTTAAAACGACGGTAGTCACACGTCACCATCATGTGCATCTGTACCCTCCTTTGCTACTGATAAAGCGAGCTGACCTGGCGCGTAGACCACTGTTGGTGAGCGGTCAAGCCAGCCCATGATCTGGGTTTTTCTTTCTTCTGGTAGGGAGTCCCACCACTCGTCAGCGCTTGTGGCCACGGCGAGCCTCCTTCAGAGCTTCCACCTGGCGGCGCACGTTTTCCGGCATTCGCGACGGGGTCGAGGTCCTCTTCGTAGCCGGGCACGTTGCCGCATGGGCCAAGAAGAGTAGGCTGCCACGCTCCTGTTCAAGGGCTGCTTCCTGCGGCCCCAGGGCGACCGCGAAGCGGCCGTCGAAAATGATGGTCCCCTTCGGGTCTGACGAAACCGAAACAGCCATACTCGATCCAGAACGTGTTGGTGCCCATCTAATCGGCTCGCCACAGTACTTGCAGCGGGAGATGTTCTTCCCTCGCCTAGACATGATTGCCCTCGCTCTTGGCAACGAACTCGTTGAATTCCCGTAGCTCACTGTCGCAGTACCCGCGAACCATCGACTCCACGTATGGCTCGACCGCCTGGAGGCGGTAAAAATGGCGCGAGTAATTTACGCCAGCCCCAGTGAGAGCTTCAACCAGCCCTGCGCACGCCGTATGGACAATTTCGTGGATACGTTCTGCTAACGGCTCATTAATCAGAATCTTCTCACTCATACTTGAGCCCCATTCCCGTTACCTTTTCCAATTCCTTGACTGCAGACACGAGCTTGCCTACAGCTTTGTCGTAATCGTCCTTCCCGAAGAGCTTCAGACCGGCGACCACCCACCGATGTGCTTTCACAACCCCGTCGGGGACCTCTACCCCCGAGAGGTCTTTGGCACCTTTCTGAAGCTCTTTTTCTAACCTGAAGTTCTCTTTCTCCAGGTAGGCAACATCGTTCTTTAGCCTGCTGTTTTCTTTTTCAAGATCGGTGATCTGCCTTGTGTATTCCTGATCTAGCCCCTTCATTTCATCTTCGAGTTCATTATTTTTGCGTTCGGCTGCCTCCGCTCGTTCGACGGCAGCTTGACAGCTCGATTCGCGCTCCGCCACGATCACCTGGGCATCACCTAGCGCCGCTTCCAGTTCTCGAATACGATCCTGGACATCGGCAGAGCCACTAAGAGTGGTGGCATTCTCCAACGTTAAGCCGACAAAAGCGTAGGCCTTCCGAACCTTTTCCGGAAAGTCGACCTCGTTGTTTTCGATGACCGCTATAAGCTCCATAAACGCGATCTCTTGGGCCTCAAACGTTTCCAATGCCTCGTTCATGGCAGGTCATCCCCCACCATCGCGTTTGCTGCCTCCGATACAGCCTCAGCGAATTCAAGGAAGTCCTCCGATCCAAGGTCAATTTCGAAAACCTTCGGCGGATATTTGTATTTCTCCTCCCCCTTCACACGTGTGATTCGCACGCCATCACCGTGCCTGTCAACATGGGTCACTAAATTCGCGCTCATAGTGATGCCACCAAGAACGCAACGATGATTACGAAGAGTGCGGCCACGCCCATCACAACAGGGACGCTTAGCCATTCGGCTCGCTGTTCAGCTCGCCTGTCTTCTTCATGACGAAAATATCTATCAGCCATTTATCTCTCCTTAGACGCGAGCCAGTAGCTCGCAGATGTATAAAACGAAATCGAAAATCGGGTGGTCGAGGACCATGGCCACGCCAACGAATGGAGTGACTGGCACATCTACAGGCATGAACTCACCGCCTGAAGCTCGTCCAACCACACTGGCGGCATTGCGATCCACGCGTGGAAAGCGAAGCCAACAATCAAGCCGACAATCCCTGTTGCCCATGCGAGGCGTGTACGGCCCTGTAGTTGCTGCTCGTGGGTCATTCCTGTTTCTCCTTCAGGAGGATTTGTAGGGCTTTGGGTGTGGCGTAAGTCGGCACGAGTTTTCCTTTTTCTTTGTGGGTGCGGATCAGCCCGGCGTGGGTGAGCTCCTCGAGCACTGATTGGGGAACGTGCTGCCCTCGGGCCACGGCCTTGAGGGCTTGCAGTTCCACGGCGCTTACATCATTACGGTTCATCGTGAATCAGTCCTTCTTCCTCTGCCTCGTAAGCGGCCATAGCTTTCAATCCCTCGAGGGTCACTTGCCATCGGCCGGCGCAACGGTCGTAAAAAACGAGCTCTGAAAAGTGCTCTTTCACAAGAGGCGACGCTGGCCACCAGCCACCCTCGCGGCACAAATACAAATCCCTGTGGGCTTCACGATCCAGAGTGATCATGCGATCACCTCCGGACGCATGAAACGCTCTAGCTCAGACTCCGGAATAAGAATCTTCACTCCTCGACCAGGCTGCGCACCGCGACGCCTTCCCGATCGAATCTCGCCACTGCGCGTCAAGCGCTGGATAGTCTTCACCGCATATCCGGAGCGTTCGGCGAATTCTCTACATGTGAGGTACTTGGTCATGTCTTTTCCTTCTTTCTCGTTTTGATTAGTAACTTCGTATTCATTGGGTTTTGAACAACCAGGTGTCCGCTAAGCTGAAGCTCATGGCGAACCCAGCTGAACTCCTGTACGAAACTTTCAAACTGTGGGACAGTCGAATCCCTACTGCGGCAAGAACCTTCGATACCTACAGATCCACTCACAAGGACTCCGCGACTCTTGACACACATCGCCGAGCTGTGGCATATCTGAATGACATCGGCACGCTTCTCGACGTGATGGAGTCAGACGGCAAGCGGGTTCGTGCTTATCGAAATCGCTATGAGAACTGGATTCGAACTGTCTTCCATTTCGGCGGGGACTGGGATGGAAGTGCTCTCCCGATTGATTCGCACGACCTTGAAGTGCTAGAAAACCTCATCGATGCGATCGAACCGTATGTCCCGAAGCTTGACTCCGCCAGATTCGAAGACTTAAACGCCTATCTTGATAAGGTCGAGCAAGCGATCGACGATGATGACACTCTTCCAGACGTGATGCGGAAGACCAGCAAAGCGTTTATCCAGAACCTCAAGACCTGCATTGACAATTACAAGGTCATTGGAGATTTCCAGTTAAAGAACGCAATCGAACGCCTACTCGGACATCTTGCCTTCATCGCCAGACAGAGCAAGAACAGCTCTATGTGGCAGAACATCCTTAACCAGTTCGTTTTTCCCTATGCAGTTAACCAATTTCCCGGAATTGACCTAGGGGAAGTCGCGAACGCTATTACGAACACCTAGTTCCATTGCTTCCTTCATCGCCTGGTCCAAAACCCGGCCGGATGGAACCCCTTTAAGGACCGCTTGCTTCATTCGTCTCAGCGTCTCGTGGACAATAAGGCACTCCATTCGCGACGCGTCCGACGGAACAAACTCCTGTTCCTGAGCTTTCTTAAAAGCCATGTCTTCAACTCCTTTCGTTTTGCTTCACTTGTTATCAGGGGACACTTCCCCAGAAAGTGAGGTGATGAATGATGAAAAGTGAGCGTGAGTATCTGAAAGTCATTGCTGAGAACACGGACTCAAACCATGTGCTTTATGAGATTGATTCCAGACTCAGCCGACTAGAGCATGAAATGCGCCTAGCCGTTGACTATCTGCGTGATATTGCTATCGCTGTATCCGACGATGATTAGCACGGTCATCGGCAATGGCCTGGCGGCGTGCAAGGCTCAGTACATCGCATAGCACCGACACGTCGCCGGGCATCACCTCAATGGGGTCCCCATTTTTAGCCGAGATGCGGATAACCTCGTTGCTGACAACTACCGTGAATTTCTCTGTTTCAATCTTCACTAGTTGAACTCCTTTCGCTTTTCTCCTGACGTATGAGGTGAGACAGGTTGTCCTTGCCCATTCGGATTAGGGGACACCCTTGCGCGGGGCGAACACGTTTCCCCGCTGCCTCACCAGTGCTTGTGCCCGGATTCGAACCGGGGCGCCTGGGCTCTGCCTCTGAGCTACACAAGCTGGCTTTCTACGAATGTTCCTGGCCCCCTTCCCCGTCGTGCCTCACCTTCATCGAGCGCTTCGCCAGCCATTCCTCGCACTCCTGAAAGTGCTTCTCCATTCGTCGGGTGTACTCGTCTCGGCACTCTCGATAGACCGCGAGGCAGTGGTCAATCACCCTCTGGTTGTCCGGCTCGTCGACCATCAGGTCGCAGACAGATTGCGCGACGCCTTCCATTACGACGCGTAGGCCCTCGAGAGAGGTGTTTTCACGACTCATGGTTGTTTCCTTTCGCTTTTCGACGCCCACTGGTTGCGGTTTTTCCGAACTCCAGGCGCTCATAATTTGTCAGTGTTTTTCGTAGAATTTCGGTTATGGGCTACTTGCGACTTATGAACGAAGAAGAACTCGCGTTCGGACTTCCGGACGATCTCCTCGGCACTGTCTACGAAGCTGCGGAAGCCGGCCACAATCGAGGTGACTTTGTCAGCCTCTGTACCTTCGATTTCGAACGTGGGCGATATGTCCAAATTGATGTGTGCGTCTACGTCCCCGAGATCAAGTCCCCCAAGAATGGGGAGAAACTTACGGAGGACATGCACACGATGTTTCTCATGCCCGTTTTCGACGGCGACAAGGTCCCCGCTGACCAGAGCATCGTTAACCAACTCCTCCATGTCATGGAGGAGACGGACGGCTGCATCGTATTTACCCGAGATGACAAGCTGGTTCTCGACGCTGATACTGCACGAGCCATTACCCTCGACGCAGAGCGCATCAACCCGTTCGAGGACATGCGGTTTCCTAATCCAGGCCATTAGCTCTTCACCGGCCTTTTACTGACTGATTTCCCGATATCACCGGCGACGGTGTCTTCCGGTAGTTCCACTTCGATCTTCATCTGATGTTTTCCTCCAGGTAGTGTTGGTCATTAGCGCTGCTTGCGCTGGAAAGTGAGGTGAATTTGAATGGATGAAAATATTTGTCGGCTAATAGACGAGCTTCGCGCACAAGGACTTGTTGAATCCCCGCACCTGTTGAAACGACTTGAATCGATGCCGGAAGGGCAAATCTATCCACAGTGGGCGTCAACTCAGCTCTTTTGGTCGATCGTCTCGCTCGAAACACGAATTGCTCAGCTTGAGTCAGAAGCGGGCATCGAGAACGTCACGGAGCGAATGGTCCCTAACCCCTCCGCTTACGAGGCATTCGAGCGTGGATTGGATTCCAACGAGTAACGTTCGGATCTCTTCAAACTCTGCATGCTCCCCACAGGAGCCGTGTTTTACATCCCCTGGTGTTCCAGCACCGGGGGTTTCTTCATCTACTGTCATCTTTTCTTCCTTTGCTTTTCGACGATCCCGGCGCGCTAGGCGGTGAGGATGTCGATGGCTTTCTTGTGGGCCGCTCGGCGTGCTTCTAGGACCGCTGCGGATTGTGGGTCGAGTTTTCCGCCGTAGCGGAGCGCTTCGAGCTGTTCTTCTGTGATTCCGAGGAATCCTGCGACTTCTGCGTCGGTTGTTGCTCCGATGTCTCGTCCTAGTTCGTCCAGAAATCCCGGCTTCAATCGAACTGTCATTCCTTATCTCTTTCGCCCGTTTTGCAACTTACGTACACAGTATGCACCATATCCGAACGGATTGCAACAACTTTTTTAGATTTACCGCTTGACCTGTCTTTAGTTATGTTCCATAATGCAACTATGGATATTGAAGCTTGGGTTAAGTCGCTCCCCGGTAATCCCTCAATAACTGCAGCGGCCAACGAGGCAAGGATTCAGAAAACGACGCTCTTTCGCCAAATCGAGCGCGGCCAGCTCAGCGCCGAGACGGTGATTTCACTCTGTCGCGCATACAGGGTGGACGTAGCCAAAGGTCTCATTTCGCACGGATACTGCACTACGGATGACTTCGAACTGAACGATCTCTCCGTCGAACAAGCGCTTCCCTCCGCGTCCTGGAATCAGCTATTCGCCGAGATAACCCGGCGCGTAAACGCTTCTCCAATGTTCGAAGGAGAGTTTGAGCTATCGCTAGACACGCCAGTTGAGATAACTGTTCCTGCGGACCTCGAGGAGCGAAAAGCACGCGCTCTCACCCTGGCCAAGGAAGGTAAGGCTGCTGCGCAGAAGCGAACCCCCAAGCTTGAGGAACCGGAGTCGCCCTAGATGGTTGATGTTGATGACATTGCCCGGTCGATGGGTGTCACGGTGGTTGAGACGCCTGAGTTGAGCGAAGACGTCAACGCTGTCTACGTCGACGCGGAGTTCATGATTCTGGTTCGGCCGGGTCTCGACCCGTGGACGAGACGGTGGTGCCTGGCTCATGAGCTCGCGCATGCGTGGTTCGGGGACGAGCAGAGCGAGCCGAGGATCGAGAGGAGAGCCAACCAATGGGCCGCACAGCTTTTGATTAGCCCGGCAGAGTATCGCGCGGCGGAAACGCTTGTTGGCTCGTCGGTCGGGGCGCTCGCTTACGAGTTGGAGGTCACACCCGAGACGATCGAAGTGTGGCGGGAGTGCTTCAAAGCGCAGATAGGGACGTGACCTGGCTACTGATCCTTTGTCCAGTCCGCTCCGCGCTCAGGGAAGAGGTACCTGGTGACAACAATTGCCAGGCCGATAACCTCAGCTGTTGAAGTGCCTAGATACGTGACAACGACTGTCGGATTCGGCGCGGTTTGAAAAGCGAACGAGATCACGACGTACAGAATGAAGCAGAGGTTCATCAGCAGCACTTGTAACACGACAAGTGCCGTGATCGCCGGGCCAAGGAACTTCTTGAGCTTGTAATCCAATTGATGATCGGAGTACCGCAGTGCAACTAATTCAGATTCCAAACTGCGCGTGTCAGATGGTTCCTCCGCCTTTGCTGGTTGGATTGAGCCATCGATCCCAGCTTCTTCCGCAATCTGCGCCCAGTCCTGGTTGCTTGATTCCGTCACGCAATCCCCAGATTCTTGAGCCTGTTACTCATTGCAATTTGGGACACTGCAAAAAACTCATGAAGTTTCATGAGCGGATAGCCGGCCTTCACGAGCTGTCGAACCGCAAAATCTGGCATAAGGAGGCTCGCAGCAAATTCATTAGCGTAAATTTCGTGCGGATCCGTCCCCTGCGCCGCCACCTTGTCGCGACGGCGATCCAGCTGGATTTTCTCGCCATCCTCCACAAGATGGCCGAGTTCATGCGCAGTGGTAAACCGTTGCCGAGTGTGAGACGAGTCAGAATCAACGTAGATCTTCGGGCGGTACCCGTTTCTCGCAGGTATAAAGAGACCATCGATGTCATCGTTAAGGTCACCTCGGAAAACTTCGGCACCATAGTCTTGTGCGATCTTCACAGGATCCACTGGGTAGGTGTCAAGGTTCCAGAACGTATCGAGCACAACCTCCGCATCCTGCCGGGCTTTCTGGCGGATCGCGGAAACATTCGATACGGAACGGAAAGGCTCTTCGTTGGTCACGGTAGTTTCGCTAGTCATTGCTATTTTTCAACCTCCTCTCTGGCTTTCATCATAGCGGTGGTGTCAATATTTTTGACGAGCCTTGGATATTTCCAGAGTGTCTTGCCGCAGTATCCGCCAGAACTTGTTGCGGATTCGCTGACCGAAGATTCGACTCTTGCCACCTACGCGGAGCTTAAAGCCCAGTGGGGTTACTCCATTGCGGCGATTGTTCGCCGCGCACACGATCTCGATATCATCGACGATGCGCGGTACCGAAGTCTGCGCGTCCAGATTAGCGGCCGAGGATGGAGCTACGAAGAACCCGGAGATGTCCTCATGGAGAACCCGCACACCACGATGGCTACACCGATTAGCAGCTCACCGCCACGGCAAGTCGGAGGGTCTGCGACGGTTACGTCCCTAGACCAATTCAGATAGCTCAAAGGGGCCTGCACTTTGATGAAGATGGCAGGCCCCGTGTCCACAAAAACCAAGTACCTATTTCGTAGACAAGGAACACACTACCATGGCTTTCATCCGGGATAGATGGACCATCCCCAACCCTGAAGACTCACAAAAGAAATATATCCGTGGTCCCCGCTGGGGTGTCGGAAACCGCTGGCAAGCTATATGGGTCGAAAACGGCATACAGCGAGCTAAAACCTTCCGCACAGAAGACGCCGCCCGCGAGTGGTGCGCCCGCGTCGAAGTTGGCCAAGCCGAGGGCACGTGGATCACCAAGGAGAAGCGCGACGTCACAGTCGGCGACTTGTGGGAACCGTGGATCGCCGCGAAAGAGTCCAAGTGCGCAGTCAAGACCGTTCAGGGATACCGCTCCGCCTGGCAGCACATGGAGCCCGTATGGAAGGACGTACCTGCGTGTGAAGTAGACGGCTCCGCGTTCGCCCTGTGGGTCGATGGGCTCATGACCAGACGCCCGCACGCCAAGACCGAGCCGACGCCACTTGGCAGCGGTCAGAAGCGAAAGATCGGCATCATCATGGGCGCACTCATGAAACAGGCCGTGAAACAGCGAATCATCCGCATTAGCCCGCTAGAGTCCGGGGACATCGTTAAACAGGCCAAGGGCAACCGACGGTACCTTCGCGTGAAGGAGATCGACGCACTCCTCGACGCTGCTCCCACAGATGAAGCACAGCTACTTGTCCGCGTGCTCCTTATGACGGCGCTTAGACCTGGCGAAGCTAAGGGACTGAAGGTCGGGGACCTTGACTACTACCGTGGACGGTTGATTATCCGGCGCTCCGTCAACGCGCTTGGCTACGAGGGCCCCACGAAGAACCGGCTCACGCGCGACGTGCCCGTCGGCGGCGACCTTCTTCTCGACCTCGACATCCAAGCTGAAGGCAAATCCGAAGACGATTGGCTCCTGCCTGACGAGCAGGGCCACGTGTGGACAGAAGCGAGGTGGCGTCGCGTATGGCACGCCATGACTAAGGCAGCGGGCCTCTCCGGCGTTGACACGTACACGCTTCGACATACGGCCGTGTCGACCGCTATTGCAGCCGGCGCGGATGTCTACGTCGTCCAGCGTATGTGTGGCCACGCGTCGGCCGCCACGACGCTCGACATCTACGGCCACTTGTGGGACGAAGGACTCGATGCCGTGCCCGGCGCGATGGAGGCTCACCTTGCTAGGGAGCGGAAGCGTGCGGCTGCGCGAGACGCTCGGCGCGTGGAGCGTCGTGGGGGTGGCCGGGGGCGGTTGCGTAGCGTCTAGTTATGTATCTTTTTTCGCGTTTCTAAAGTGGCCGGAGCGGGCGCTCCGGTCAGTTTATGGTCAGTCTGTGGTCATAAATAATTGGAACTTCTTGGGGTTTCTTGGGTATTGTTAGGACATCCTAAGACGTAAGTAAACCCCCTGGTAAAACCAATGTTTACCAGGGGGTTTAGTGGAGCCGCCTGTGAGAATCGAACTCACGACCTTCTCATTACGAGTGAGACGCTCTACCGACTGAGCTAAGGCGGCACGGTTTTGCAAGCAAACCGCTACACGGCCATATCGCTGAATGACCAAGTGGTAGTGTACATGACTCCCCCGCCGGGGAAGAAACTACCTGCTTATGAGCCGTATTTCCCCGATCATCGCGAAGAGGGCGGTGCGGGGGGAGACGTTGCGGGTGATGCGCTCGCGGGCGCGGCCGATGGCATCGATGGTGGTGATGAGCTGGGCGTCGGAAAGCCGGGCGGCGAGATCGTGGGAGTCGCCGGCGAAGTCGGTGTGGAGGAGCGGGGCGCCGGCATGCTGGGCGATGGCATCGCGGAAGAGGGCGATGAAGTCCATGAGGAGCTGGTCAATGGTGTCGCGAAGTTCGCGGGTCTGCTGCTTCTTGTACTTTTGCTCGACTTTCTTCAGGATGTCGGCGGTTCCACGCATGACGCCACCGGTGCCTTTGCCGGAGCCGCCGGCGCCGAGGGTGAGGCGGGTGCGCTCCAGGTCGGCGTCGAGAAGCTCTTTGATGCGGGCCTTGACGTCGGACTCGACGTCGGAAAGCAAAGAGGTAACCTCGAGGTAGGCATCCGAACCGGAAAAGAGAAGCTCAGCCAGGTGCAACATGCGCGCGCGACGGCGCTGGGTGGTGGGGTCCTGGGCGAGGTGGCGGGCGCGACCGATGTGCCCGGCGGTGGCGTGGGCGGCGAGAAGTGCCTGGCCGTGCGGGACGCCGGAGGCCTCGACCGTGGCGGCGACCTCCTCGAAACTGGGGGTGGGGATGTAGACGTGGCGGCAGCGGGAGACGAGGGTCTGGAGCATGTCCTCCGGGTCCGTCGACGGCGCGCAGAGGATGATGACCGTGCGCTCCGGGGGCTCCTCCACCGTCTTGAGCAGCGAGTTTCCCGCGGCGGGGGTGAGACGGTCCGCGTCCTCGATGATGACTACCCGAAACGCGCCGACCGTGGGCGTACGCGACGCGCCGCGGATGACCGCACGCATGTCCTCGACGCTAATGGACAGCTCCGTCGGGTGCACAACCGTGAGATCCGGGTGGCTCCCGTTCAGTGCCTGCCGGCAGCCTTCGCACCGACCGCAGGGGGTTCCGTCGCAAGCTCCGGAACCGTCGGCATCGTCGCGGGCTCCGGAACCGTCGGCATCGTCGCGGGCTCCGGAACCGCCGACTACGTCCGCGGTGCAGAGGAGCGCCGCGGCGAAGTGGCGCGCCATCGTCGACCGACCAGAGCCGGGCGGGCCGGTAATGAGCCAGGCGTGCGTCATGGCGGAGCCAGACTCGCCAGTGCGGGCGGCGTGGGCTGCGTGTAGGAGGTCGGGGGATAACTGCACGCCTACAAGCGTAGTTGATTTAGAGTAGAACTCATGTGGCTGTTGAAAACTTCCTGGCCCCGCTACGCCCTCGCGATTGCTGCGGTGAATACGGCGGGCGCGGCCGCGATCGCACTTATCATTTCGCTGGTCGCGCCCGTTCCCGCCGCACTCGCCATCGCCGGCCTCGCCGTCGGCGTGGTGGCCGTCTCACTCGGCGTAGCCTCCACGTTCTTCCTCTTCCGGCCGGTGCTGGCCTGGCGGAAGGACCCGGACAGCTTCGACAGGGCCATGGTCCGGCAAACGGTCATGCGGATCCCGCGCCTGCAGACGATCGTCGGCATCGTCGTGTGGGCCGTGGCTACCGCCGTGTTTTATGTTATTTCGCAGTCGCTGGCGATCCTCATCTGCATGGCCGTGGGACTCGTGCTCGTCGCCGTGCTCACCTTCTTATCCGCCAAGATCCTCATCCGCCCGGCCGCCAACCGCGTGTTCTCCGGGCAGATTGAAAGCCACCGCCGGGAGACCGGCCCTGCTACCCGCATCGTCCTCACGTGGGTGGCCACGACGTGCGTCCCCATGGTGGCGCTCATGGCGTTCATGCAGCCGAATATGGCTGTCATCGTCGGCGTGGTCACCGTTCTCGTCTTCGGTGCGGTAGCAACCGTCCTGGTCACCTCCATCGTCTCCGACCCGATCCGCGATGTCTGCAACGCGGTGGACTCGACACGTCGCGGTGAGCTCGGGGTTCGGGTTCCGCTTTACGACGGTGGGGACATCGGAACCATGCAGGCCGGATTCAACGAGATGATTCGTGGCCTACGCGACGGCAAGCGCACGAAGCGGATGCTGGAGACCTATGTGGGCAAATCCGTTGCCAACCGCGCGCTGCGCGAAACCCCGCAGCTCGGCGGCGAATCCCGCAAGGTGGCTGTGCTGTTTGTCGACGTTGTCGGCTCCACGACATACGCCACCCAGCACACGCCACAGGAAGTGGTCATCGCCCTCAACGAGTTCTTTGAGCGCGTTGTCGCCGTCGTCCACGAGTACCACGGCTCCATCAACAAGTTCCAGGGCGATGCGGCGCTCGCCATCTTCGGCGCGCCCAATCCCCTCCCCGACTCCACCGGTAACGCCCTGGCTGCCGCCCGGGAGCTGCGCGCTCGCCTGCAAAACGTGGAGCTGGGCGCGGGCATCGGCGTGGCCACCGGCACCGTCGTCGCCGGCCATATCGGCGCCCGGGAGCGCTACGAGTACACCGTCATTGGCGACGCGGTGAATTCCGCCTCGCGCCTGACCGACCTGGCTAAAACCACCCCCGGTGGAGTTCTCACCACCGCCGCTACCCTGCGGGATGCCGGGGAGGCTGAGCAGGCCCGCTGGACGCTCATGAAGTCCGTGGAGCTCCGCGGTCGCTCGACGCTCACCCGCCTTGCCCGCCCGATCCGGCCGACGCTGGCGGACCGGTCGTAGCGTCCCCTTACGGAGCCGCGCAGAAAACGGCGACAGCGCATCGCGTGCGCTGCCGCCGTTCGTGTTCTCTAGCTAGCGGGACCGGCGAGCTTTCACCACGCGCTTGGTTGTCTGCTTCGGCTTCGTTGCCTTCTTGCGGGTCGACTTCTTCCGCGTCGTCCTCTTCTTCCCCACCTCGCCGGCGGCCTCACGGGCGCGACGCTCGGAAAGGAGTTCGCAGGCGCGGGCATCGGTGAGGGTCTCCGGCGTATCACCACGCTTGAGGGAGGCGTTGGTGTCACCGTCTGTGACGTACGGGCCGAAGCGGCCGTCCTTGACCACCATCGGCTTGCCGGACACGTCGTTGTTGCCCAGCGTCTTCAGCGGCGGCTTGGCAGCCTGGCGGCCACGACGCTTCGGCTCCCGGTAGATGGCCTTGGCCTGGTCGAGGGTGATATCGAAAATGAGGTCCTCGGAGGCGAGCGACCGGGAGTCGCTGCCCTTCTTCAGGTACGGGCCGTAGCGGCCGTTCTGCGCGGTGATGACCTCGCCATCGTCGTCGGTGCCCACCTCACGTGGCAGCGACAGGAGCTTCAGCGCCTCCTCGAGGGTGACCGCTGCCGGATCCATGGAGGAGAACAGGCTCGCGGTGCCGGGCTTCAGCTTCTCCTGGATGAACTCGTCGATCCGCTTCTGCTTCTGCTTTTCTGCGGTCTTGGTTTCCCAGTTCTTCTTCCGCTTGCCTTCGGCCTTGCGCTGCGCGTCTTCTTCCTCGCGCTCCTTCTGCACGGCCTCGAGAGCAAGCTTTTCGACGCCTTCTCGCTCGTCATCGCGCACAAGCTCGGTGACGTACGGGCCGTAGCGGCCCTCCTTGGCTACGACGGTGCGCTGCGTCTCCGGGTTGGTGCCCAGCTCACGGCCGGACTGCGGGGTGGCGAACAGCTTCTCGGCGAACTCGAGGGTGAGCTCGTCCGGGGTCGTTGCCTCCGGCAAATTAGCGCGCTGGTAGTCAGGCTCGCCGTCGTCGGTCACACCAACGACGCGCTCCAGGTACGGGCCGTAACGGCCGACGCGCACGACGATGTCGCGGCCTTCCTTGTCCGCGAAGAGGCGCAGCGAGTTCACCTCGCGGGCATCGATGTTTTCCAGGTTCTGGCCGACGATGGCCTTCAAACCACCCTGGTGCTGGACGGATTCCTCCGAGGCCTCGGCATCACCGAAGTAGAAGCCGGTCAGCCAGTTGGTGCGATCCGTGTTGCCGGTGGCAATGGAGTCCAGCTGATCCTCCAGCTCGGAGGTGAAATCGTAATCCACCAGCGACCCGAAGTTCTGCTCCATGAGCCCGACAACGGCAAACGCCACCCAGCTCGGAACGAGCGCGTTGCCGCGGGAGAAGACGTAGCCGCGATCCTGAATCGTCTTGATGATGGATGCGTACGTGGACGGACGACCGATGCCCAGGTCCTCCATCTTCTTCACCAGCGACGCCTCGGTGTAGCGGGCCGGCGGGTTCGTGGAGTGCCCCTCGGGGGTGGCGTCCTCGGCATGAACCGTCTGCCCCTCCGTGAGAACCGGGAGGTGAGATTCTGCGTTGTCGGCGACCTTCCGGCCGTCGGAAAGCTCACTCGTCTCGACGTATGCCTTGAGGAAGCCAGGGAACGTGATGGAACGCCCCGTGGCAGACAGCGTGAGGTTGTCGGCAGAGAGGGTGACCTTCATCGACGTGCCGCGGGCGTTGGCCATCTGGGAGGCGACGGTGCGCTGCCAGATGAGCTCGTAGAGGCGGAACTCCTCAGCATCGAGACGCCCGTGCAGCTCACCGGGGGTGGCGAACCGATCGCCGGCGGGACGAATAGCCTCGTGGGCCTCCTGGGAGTTCTTCACCTTGCGCGTGTACTGGCGCGGAGAATCGGCGACATACTTCTCGCCGTACAGCTCAATCGCCTGGTTGCGGGCGGCCTGCAGGCCAGACTGGGACAGCGTGGTCGAATCGGTACGCATATAGGTAATGTGACCGTTTTCGTACAGACGCTGGGCGATACGCATCGTGCGATCGGAGGTGTAGTGCAGCTTGCGGCCGGCCTCCTGCTGCAGCGTGGAGGTCATAAACGGCGGGTACGGCTTGCGTGTGTAGGGCTTCTCCTCCACCGCATCGACGCTGACCTCGGCGCCCTTGAGCGCTTCCGCATGTGCGGAAGCCTTCTCCTTGTCCAGGACGACGACCTTATTATCCTTCAGCTCGCCGCGATCGGTGAAGTCACGGCCCTGCGCCACACGCTTGCCGTCGACGGCAGTGAGGCGGGCGTTGAAGACGCTGTTGATCTCGTCCTTCTTGGTATCCAGCTCAGCGGTGAGATCCCAGTAATCGGCGGAGACGAACGCCATACGCTCCCGCTCACGCTCGACAATGACGCGCGTGGCCACCGACTGCACACGGCCGGCGGACAGGCGTGGCATGACCTTCTTCCACAGCACGGGGCTCACCTCGTAACCGTAAAGACGGTCAACGATACGGCGGGCTTCCTGCGCAGAAACGAGGTCCTCGTCCAGTTCGCGGGTGTTTTGTGCAGCAGCGATGATGGCCGGCTTGGTGATCTCGTTAAACACCATGCGGCGGACAGGCACCTTGGGCTTCAGCACCTCGAGGAGGTGCCAGGCGATGGCCTCGCCCTCGCGGTCGGGGTCTGTTGCGAGGTAGAGCTCGTCTACCTCTTTCAGCTTCTTCTTGAGGTCTGCGACCTTCTTCTTCTTTTCACTGCTGACCAGGTACAGCGGCTGGAAACCGTGCTCGGTATCCACACCGAGGCGGGCCCACGGTTCCTTCTTGTACTTCGCGGGAATCTCGGCTGCGGAACGGGGGAGGTCACGGATGTGTCCCACCGACGCCTCGACTATATAGTCCGGGCCGAGGTAGGGAGCGATTTTATTGGCTTTTGTTTGTGACTCGACAATCACCAGGCGCTTTACCACAGGTAACCTCTAACTTTCCTTCTTCTTAGATACGAAGAACATCAAAACTACACAGTAATATATATCCCTACCACGCAACCCGCGCACCCCAAGCATTCCGGGGGTATTAGCGGAACTTATATCGGGCGTACACGGGAGGCGTGTGCCCCCTTCGAACCCTCCATCACAAAGTAGTCCACGCGCTGGTCTTCCTGCAGCGTGCGGAAGCCCGTGCCCTCGATATCGGAGTAGCGGACGAAAAGATCTTGACCAGACTCATCATCAATAATGAAGCCGTAGCCACTTTCTGGGTTGAACCACCGAACTGTGCCTTGTGCCATGTGTGTAGATTGTAAGACATGGAGGACACGCAGTGAGGTTTGGCGAAGAAATCGCAGCACAACTAACCAATGCTCTCGGTGAGGAGCACGTCGAGCACCTCCGCATCACACCGGCCCGTGAAGCCTCGTTTGCCCCCTACCCCGCGTGGGTGGACCCCGGCCTGAGAGACTTCCTCACAGGCCGCGGCATCACCCAGCTGTTCTCCCACCAGGCGGAGGCTGCAACGGCTGCCCACGACGGCGAAAACGTGGTCATCTCCACCGGCACGAGCTCCGGCAAATCGCTCGCCTATCTCCTGCCGATTTTGACACAGATGGCCAAACAGGAAGGCTCCACCGCCCTCTACCTCACTCCCACGAAGGCGCTGGCCACCGACCAGATCCGCAACGTCAATGCGATCATCCGCGGTGCCGGTATTCCGGGGGTGAACCCCAACGCCTACGACGGCGACACCCCGCCGGAGGTGCGCCGCGCCGTCCGGGAGATGAGTCGCTTCATTTTCACCAACCCGGACATGCTGCACCAGGCGATCCTCCCCGATCATACCCGGTGGTCCCGCTTCCTGCGCCGGCTTGCCTTCGTCGTCGTGGACGAGTGCCACTCCTACCGGGGCGTATTCGGCGCGCACATGTCGCAGGTGCTGTGGCGCTTCAAGCGCATTCTCGCCCACTACGGTGCTACCCCCGTTTTCATTGCCGCCTCCGCCACCGCGGCCGATCCGGGTGCACACGCCGCCCGGCTCCTTGGCGTGCCCGTGCGCGCCATCACCCGCGACGGGGCACCGCGTGGTGAGCGCACCACTATTTTGTGGACACCGGGCGAGGAGACCTCGACAACAATGGAGGCCGCGCACATCATGTCCGTGCTACTTGGCGAGGGGCTGCGCACGCTCACCTTCGTGCGCTCCCGGCGTGCCGCGGAAACCGTGGCCATGCAGTGCGGGGAGGCGCTCCTACGGAGCGGTCGGACGGAGGAAGCCCAGCGGGTGGCCGCGTACCGGGCGGGGTATTTGGCGGAGGACCGAAGAAAACTGGAACGCCAACTAGACACCGGGGAGATTGTGGGTCTGGCCACGACGAATGCTCTGGAATTGGGCATCGACGTGGGTGGGTTAGATGCCGTCATCACGACGGGGTTCCCCGGCACCATCGCCTCGTACACGCAGCAGGCGGGCCGGGCGGGCCGACGTGGCCAGGGGTCGCTGTCTGTGTTTGTTGCCCGCAGCGAGCCGATGGATCAGTACCTCGTTCACCACCCGGAGGCGCTTCTGGATCAGCCGATTGAGCGGTTCGCGTTCAACCCGGCGAACCCCTATGTGGTGGAGCCGCACCTGGCGTGCGCCGCAGCAGAAAAGCCGTTGACCAGCCAGGAGATCGGGGATTTTCGGCCAACCGGGTTGGTACGTCGCGGCAACGGGCTGTTCTACCCGGAACCGGGGCTGCACCCGCACCAGGATGTGCACCTGCGCGGTGGCGGCGACCAGGTGACGATCGTCGATTCGCAAGATGGGCGGCTGCTCGGCACGATCGATGAGTCGCGGGCCAAGAGTGAGCTGCACCCCGGCGCGATTTATTTACACCAGGGGCGTTCGTACGAAAGCGAGGAGCTTGTCGACGACATTGCCCTCGTCCACCCCACCCGCGCCGAGTTTTCCACGATGACGCTCTCAGAGACGGATATCGAGATTCTCCGCACGGTGGAGGAGCGGACATCCCCGGGGATTTCCATTCAGCTCAACGAAGTTGAGGTAACGGAGCAGGTCACGGGGTTTATCCGTAGGCACCGTAGCGGGGAGATTCTCGGCCAGGAGCCGTTGCACCTGCCGCCGGATGTGCTCACCACGCGGGCGGTGACGTACACCGTCGATCCCGTGTTGCTGGAGGCTGTGGGGCTTCCGCCGAGCGAGTGGCCCGGCGCGCTGCACGCGGCGGAGCACGCGGCCATTGGTATTTTGCCGCTCATCGCCACGTGCGACCGCTGGGATCTCGGTGGCCTGTCCACGGCCGACCACCCCGATACGCTGCTGCCCACCGTCTTTGTCTACGACGGTTACCCCGGCGGTGCCGGCTTTGCGGACTGTGGGTTTGAGCTTTTCGACGATTGGATCTCCGCCACCTACGATACGATCGATTCGTGCTCGTGTGAGTCCGGTTGCCCCTCGTGCATCATCTCCCCCAAGTGCGGCAACGCCAACGAGCCTCTTTCCAAGGAGGGGGCGCTGCGCCTGCTGAGCATCCTGCGCCGGCCCGAGGCATAAAAAGGTGGGGCACCGCGGGGTGCCCCACCGTGGGTTATGCGCTATTTCTCGTCGCCGTCGATGGTCTCCGGGGTGCTGGAGCCACCGGTGATTTCGATCTTCCGCTTGGACTGGCTGACCTGCGGGGTAGGCACGGTGATAGTGAGTACGCCGTCGGTAAGCTGCGCTGTAATCGCATCGGTATCGACGCCTTCGGGGAGGGTGACGCGACGCTGGAAGCTTGAGGAGGACTCGCGGATGACGTACTTGCGGTCGGCATCCTCCTCGCGGGAGTGTCGAGATGCGTTAATCGTCAGGACGCGACCGTCGATATCCAGGTCAATATCGTCCTTGGAGAAGTTGGGGAGGTGCACCTCGACGACGACGTTGTCGCCGGAGGTGTAGACGTCCGTCGTCGGGCTATCAATCCCCCGGTGGGTGCTGGGGAAATCATCGCGATTGAAGCCTGCCCAATCGTCGCCAAAGAATGCGCGCTGCAGGGGCGCAAGTTCTGCAAATGGATTCCAACGTGAAATGTCTGCCATGATGTGTCTCCTTTGTGTGTTGTTCGGGGGTAGAAAACCGGATTTTCACAGGTGCTGTATGTCCGATTCTTACCTTTTATCTACCCCCAACCATAATCCCGATTTGACTTTTGTCAAGGTTTTATGGGCCTGTTTCCCATTAGCGAACGAGGGAATTATTTCCCCACCTCATAGCGTTATATAAAGATGGTTGGCCCTGCCGTCGCCACGGCCACACGGCGACCCGCACGCACGGCAACAGTGAGATCATCACCCCTGACTATGCATTCAGTCACAGTACCCCCGTTGCGGGTGGCAATAGCAGTGGCCGTCGCGCAGGCTTCCCGCCCGAAATAGAGCTCCTGCGCCCCGGCGATCGCGGCGAAATCGGCAGCGCGTTGCGCCAGGTGGGCATCGCGGATGTAGCTCGCGCCAAAAACCACGGTACCCAGCACGGCGACGAGCGCGAGGAGGATCCCCGCGGCGAGGACGGTGGCGTAGCCCGCATCATCGCGCACGGTGTCTCCCCTCCATCGGGCACACGGCCGTGGACGTCATCTCCCCCAGCGGCGAGGGGATGCGCGCTGTCACGGTGACGAGATCGGCGAATTCCTTCACCTCAACGGTTCCGCGTGGTGGCGTGTAGTCCACGCCGACGGCGTAGGCCCGCGCAGCGGCACCGGCGGTGTCTACGGCCAGGAGGCTGGCGACAAGGGACGCCATCCCCGCGACGATGCTTGCCGTGACCAGGATGATACTGGTCAGGGCCAGCGCCGCCTCGACGGTGACGGCGCCCTCATCACCGAGCTTCATTACGGCCGGTTCTGCAACGCGTCGGTGAACATGCCCTCCAGCGCGCCGGTGACGCTGTCGCCGGTGACGATGGTGTACAGCACCCCGGCGAGAGCAGCGGCAGCCATGGTGCCCAGCGCGTATTCCACGCTGGACATGCCCTCATCGTTGGTGAATAGATTACGGATAGTGGTTAGAAACATGGTGTTTTCTCCTTTTTATGTGGGTGAATGGTTATAGGTAGTCGGCTCCCAGCGACACCAACACGGGCACGAGCCCGAGAAGGAAAAACGCGGGGAGGAAACACATGGTCAGTGGTAAAGCAATGAGGACTCCCGCCCGCTCGGTGGCGGCGGTTGCCTCGTCGGCGGCACGGGTGGCGAGTTTGTCCGCCACCCGTGTGCAGCCGGCCACAATGGATGCCCCGGTGCGGGTGGCTGCGCTGGCAAGCGAGGCGATGTCGGCGCAACCGGGCAGGGCGCGGACGGGTGCCCACGCGGTATCCGGGTCGAGCCCCACGGACAACAGCGAAGCGGTACTCAACCAGGCACTATCGCCACCGCACATACCCACGGCGTGAGCTGCCTGTGCGTGCGACAGCCCTGCTTGCAGGCAGGCGCAGAAGAGCTCCACGTCGCTGACGGTGTCCTTATAGCTGGGACCGTCCCGAGGGGCACCGCCACAGCGCAGCTGGGAGAAGATCGCCGGCCGGGTGAGCCGGGCCTGCGGTGGACGCGCAAGGATGAGGACGGCGAGCGCGAGAAGAAGTGCCGGCCCGATCATGTCAGTGCCCCCGTGATGATCCGCATGGACCAGAACACTCCCGCAGCGATACAGCCGACCCCGGCAACGAGGACGATGCCTCCGGTTCCCCCACCGAGCAGGTAGTCGACAGAATCGGCACCGATGGCTGCCCCCATGAGCACCCCGATGATCGGTAGGGCGGTGAGGATCCCCGCAGTGGTGATCGGCCCCTGCAGTTGTGCCACGGTCTGTTTATCGTGCTGGAGCTGCCGGTCCATTGTCGCCTGCGCGCTTTCCAACAGGCCCGCCAGTGGCACGCCGTAGGTAGCGGCGACCGCACCCAAGGCCCGGACGCGGGGCGAATCCGGCGCCGAGTCCTGCTGGTACAGGGCCCCCGTGTGCAGCGTCGCGGCGAGTTCTCCAACGTCGCGAGCCAGCGCCTCGGCCTTGGCGGCGCGCCGTTTGTGGTCGCGCAGCGTCACCCCGACGCGGAAAGCCGTGACAGCGAGGATGATGAGGGCGGCGACAACGGACACGCGCCCGATAACGGCGCAGCCCAGCACGAACGCGACGGCGGTGGCGAGCAGCAGGTGGCGGGACCCGTGGGATGGCTCACGGCCGAGGCGCTCACGGGGTGGGACACCGAGGATGACAAGGGCGAGTGCTAGAGCGAGCATGTCAGCTCCTCCCAGCCGTCGAGAGGCGTGCCGTTTTCCCACAGCACCCGCGTGGACAGTGGCTTTCCCGGGGTGGCGACGAGGACGCCGATTTGGTGGATGACGCGTCCTGCAGGCGTGCGCGCCATGTGGATGATGACGTCGATGGCAGCGGCGAGCTGCGCGTGTAGCGCCTGCTGGTCGAGGCCGCCGAGGGCTGCCAGCGCCTCCATGCGCGCGGGCACCTCATCGAGGCTGTTGGCGTGGACGGTGCCAGCACCGCCATCGTGGCCCGTGTTGAGGGCTGCGAGGAGGTCGACGACTTCCCTGCCCCGGATCTCCCCCACGACGATCCTGTCCGGGCGCATGCGCAGCGCCTGAGTGAGGAGGTCGCTCATGGTGATTTCGCCACGCCCCTCGGCGTTCGCCCCGCGGGTGACGAGGCTGACCACGTGCGGGTGTGGCGGGTGGAGCTCGGCCGTGTCCTCGATGCAGATGATGCGTTCGGTGGCGGGGACTTCTGCAAGCAGCGCCGACAGCATCGTCGTTTTGCCCGTGCCCGTACCTCCGACGACGAGGATGGAGCGGCGCGCGTGGACGAGGCCACGCAGCACGTCCACCAGCTCGGGCGGGATCCCCAGCCGGTCAAGCGTGGCCGTCGCACCGCGCAGGAGGCGCAGGCTGATGAGGGTGCCGGGTGAGGCCGGTGGGGAGAGGACGGCGTGCAGGCGGATGGTCTGGCCGTCGGGACGCTGCAGGTGACCGCCGGCGAAGGGGACCGCATCGTCGAGGCGCTGGCCGGCGGTGTGCATGAGGCGGGTGGCGAGTTGGCGCACCTCGGCATCCGATTCGAAGAAGCGCCCCTCGATGCGCTCCATGCCACTGCCCCGGTCGATCCAGATGCTCGCCGGGCCGTTGACGACGATGTCGGTCACCCCCGGCGCGACGAGTCGCTCGAGCACCCCGATGCCGTGGACGCGGTTTTTCACCTTCTGCAGCAGCCCGAGCATCTGCTGGTCCGACACGATGCCGGCCTCCCCGCGGGCGATCCGGGCGAGCTCCGCCGGGGTGAGCGCCGGGTTGGTGGCAAGCGCTTCTTGGAGCTTGTCGACGACGCTACCCACGCTTTTCCCCTAGCAAGCACTCGGCGACTCGCCGCAGGCGGGTGGGAAGGGAGGTGAGCCCACGGGTTTCCACTTGCTTGGCAAGGCCTTTGAGGTGGGGAATGTCGGCGTCGACGGGAAGGCTGAGGAGGCGGCCGACCTCGCGTGCGCTGAGCCCCGACCACTGCCGGTAGCGCACGGCGATGGATAGCTCTGTGCGGATCACCCGGGTGAGGCTGGCGGCGGCTGCCACGGCGCGGACCTCGGCGGGGACGACAAGGATGAGCCGGTCCAGTACCCCGAGGAGGCCCGCTACGGGTTCCGACCAGGTGGGAAGATCGACGATGGTGCGGGCGCCGGTGGGGTCTGCGCGGTGGGATTCGATGACGGCGACGATCTCGTCGGTTGTGGGCGGCGGGCTTACCCCTCCCCTGTCGCAGGTGAGGAGGCTAGCGCTGCCGCCGACCTCGGGCAGCGCCCCGCGGAGCTCCGCGGCGGGGACGTGGCCGTCGACGTGGACGTCGGGCCAGCGCTTGCCATCTTTTTCCTCGGCGCCGAGGACGAGGTCGAGGCCACCGGAGTACGGGCAGGCGTCGACAAGCAAAGAGGGTCGGGAGGAAGTAAGCGCGAGGGCGCAGGCGAGGGTGGAGGTGCCGGCGCCGCCGCAGGCTCCCATGACGCCGATGACTTCGCCGCCGCCAGTCGTGTTTTCCGGCTGGTGGCTGAGGGCTTCGACGATGTCGTAGGACATGCTGGGGACGGTGCAGGCGAGCTCCGCGTGGATGCCCATGGCGAGTTCGAAGTCGGGCGGGCCGGGGTCGGGCGCGACGAGGAAGACGCGGGGTCTGCGTGGCAGGTCGGTGACCGCGGGGGCGCAGGTGGCGTCGATGAGGACGGCGAAGGCGCGGCGGAAGAGTCGCCGGATTTCGACGTCGTCGGTGGCCTCGACGACCTCCCTACCCGTGGCCGCGGCGATGTGGAGGATGTCGGCGCGGGCCGGGTCGTGGGCGGCGATGAGGATGTAGGCATCGCGTGCGTGCGTTTCGTTCATGGCCCCATCATCGCCCCGGGGTGAGGCCTCCACAACGCCACTGCTCGTTTCTGTGGATAACTCCCACCTCGCGCCGACGTTTTTCCACATTGCGCTGGTCAGGAGCGCTTTACACCAAGCTAGGGAAAATATAGGACGGCCCGCATCTCGGGGGGGATGGATGCGGGCCGTCAGAGTAACCCGGTCTCGGGGGGCGAACCGGGGCCGGCCACACTGTATATCGGGGCCGTGCATTACGAAGTATGACACACTTTTTTATTCACGGCAACACTTAGGCCAAATTTTTTTCCACCCACTTTTCCGCCAGCATATACACTTAGCCAGCATGAGCAAGACGGCGGCCTTTTTCGACCTGGACAAGACGATAATTGCCATGTCATCGGCGCTTGCGTACGGCCGCCAGTTTTTCAAAAGCGGGCTCATTTCCGCCTCTCAAGCCCTGGCGCTCAGCTACGCACAGACGGCGTTCTTACTCCAGGGCTGGTCAGGTGGGCAAATGGACTCCACCCGCGACAAGCTGCTGGACATGGTTACCGGGTGGGATGTGTCTGAAGTGGCAGACATTGCGCAAACCATGCTGCACGAGGTGGTTACCCCCGCGATCTACGCGGAGGCGCGTGAGCTCATCGCGTGGCATAAGGGTATGGGCCACGACGTGGTGATCGTGTCGGCGTCGGTGCGTGACCTGGTTGTTCCCATTGCCAAGGAGCTCGGTGTGGACCGCGTCCTCACCTCTGAACTGGAGGTTTGCGACGGGAAGTACACCGGTAGGTTGCTCACCTACAACAAGGGTGTAACAAAAATCACTCGCGTAGCGGAGATGGGGTACAACCTCGCCACGAGCTACGCCTACTCCGATTCGGAAACCGATATTCCCCTGCTTGCTGCGGTGGGGCACCCCGTGGCGGTGAACCCCGACAAGCATCTCGCACAGTGGGCGGAGGAAAACGGCGTACCCATTCGGCGTTTTACCAACCCGGTACCCCTGTTTACACCCCCTCATCCGTGGGTGGCTGCCGGTGCCGCCATTGTTATTGTCATCGCCCTCATTGCTATTTTCTGGCGATCCCCTCGGCCTCCCGCGCACCGGCATACATAGCATCCTCGTAGAGGGAGTAGAGAGGGTGAGGGTCGGCAGGGTAGGACGACAGGGCGTCGAAAAGCTGTAAGCGGTGGCGGTTGTAGAAAACCTCGGGGACGCACAGACCCTTCGGGTCCAAACCGCTGGCCATGGCGGCAAGCCGAGAGACGATGAGCCCCACGGCCAGGCCGTTATCCAGCGCCTCGTAGGTAAGACCCAGCACATCGGCCCCGATGCCTGTCGGCGGCGTGTGCGCGAGCATCCCGGCCAGGGTGACGAGCTGGTCGGGCTTGACGGGCACACCCGACCCGCCGAGCACCACGTCCAGCTTGGCGACGATCTGAAGGGGCTGGCGGGCCAGCGTGGCCAGGGGCGGATCGAGGAGCAGCGACGCCGCAGAAGCCATCACTTCCCGGTCACAACCTGCAATATCTGCCATCAACACCGCACCTCGAGCCACCGATTCAGCATTGGTGAGACGCGGGGCGATGCGGTGGACGCGGGCGACTTCCGCGACGAGCTGGGCGGGAGCGAGTAACATGTGTGCCAGATTAGTCGGTGACGGCTACACTGTAGGATTGATATACCCACGAACGAATTTAGACGTACACGAGAAGGAAACCACGTGAGCAATAACGACGGACTGTACACCGACCCGAACGAGCCTGTAGCGACACGCGTTAATTCGATTCCGCTCCACGACGTGGATACCCGCCCCGCGGGCTCCGGGTCCATCGGCGATCTCGTGTCCGACGCCACCAGCCAAATCTCCACCCTCGTCCGCTCCGAGATTGAGCTGGCCAAGGCAGAAATCGCCGGCGAAGCAAAGAAGGCCGGCCTCGGCGGTGGCCTCCTCGGCGCTGCCGGCGTTATCGCCCTGTTCTCGCTGTTCTTCTTCTTCGTTTTCGCCGCTGAGCTCCTCACCCTGTGGGTTGCTCGCTGGGCAGCATGGCTCATCATCTTCATCGTCATGCTCGTCATCGCCGCCGTGCTTGCACTCGTCGGTCTGAAGAAGGTCAAGACGATCAAGGCCCCGAAGAAGACCGTCGCCTCCGTCCAGGAGATGAAGAAGCTCGTCCCCGGCAAGGCCACCAAGCAGCTTGAGGACCAGAACAGGGGCATGTATTCCTAAGGTGTACCTGTACCAACGAGGCATCCGCTTACATTACGAAAGCGGATGCCTTTCGCACGTCTACCTCTCCCTTGGGGAGCCCCACCCGACCGCCACGACGCTCACCCTGCGTGGTTTTGGCAAATCCGACCAGCCCCCACGCGGCTACAGCATCAACACGTTTGCCGCCGATGTCGCCCGCGCCATCCCGCAGATCGCCGAGCCCCCCGTCACACTCCTCGTCCCCAACCGCAACGTGGAAAACATCGCCCGCATGGTGCAGTCCAAGCACCCCGAGCTCGTCGCCGATGTCTGCAACGAAAACCCCGGTGCCGTCTTCCTCGACGTCCGCTCCCCCGCCGCCCGCGTGCTCACCGCCGCACTGGCGAAGAAGGCGCGGTAGGGGTTTGTGGTTCGGGGGTGGTTGTAGGGTTGGGGTTGTGCCGTACTAATTGCAATGCGACCCAGCTGCTTCTGAGATCTCGGGGGTTGAACGGGGATGGGCCGCGTTCTGGATCCGCCGAAAAACTTTGCGGCCCAAGCCCCACGAGGCACGCGGGGGTCGAGAACGGATGGGCCGCATTCTGGATCCGCCGAACCACTTTGCGGCCCAAGCCCCACGAGGCAAGCGGGGTTCGGGAACAGACGGGCCGCATTCTGGATGCTACGAAACTTTTGCGGCCCAGCTGCTCCCGAGATCCCGAGCTTCAAACGGGGAGGGGCCGCGTTTTGGATCCGCCGAACCACTTTGCGGCCCAGGCCCTAGCAGGTACGCGGAGTTCGGGAACGGATGGGCCGCAAACTGAAGGAACCTAGGCCACGCAGGCGCCGGTGTCGACTTCGGAGGTGGAGAAGTCGCCGATGGTGGAGATGACTTCGTCGGCTGTGAGGGCGTAGCCGGTCTCGGTCTCGTCAAGGGCGGTGCCAAAGATCATGCCGAGGACCCGGCCGTCGGTGGTGAGGAGGGGGCCGCCGGAGTTGCCGTGGCGGATGGTGCCGCGGAGGGAGTAGGTTTCGCGGTCGACGCGGGTGGTGGCGTAGATGTTGGGGCCGTTGACGATGATTTTGTCGCGGATGCGGACGGGGCGGGCTTCGAAGGGGCCGCCTTCGGGGAAGCCCATGACGACGGCGTCATCGCCGGTGGATGCGGGTTCGGGGGCCCAGGTGAGCGTCGGCAAGCCAAGGTCGGGGGAATGAAGAACGGCGAGATCCGTGTCAGGGTCGTAGAAGACAACGGTGGTGTCCTTTTTGCCGGCGACGGTCTCGACGTGGACGGTGTCGGTGCCGGCGACAACGTGGGCGTTGGTGATGATGGTATCGGGGGACATGATGAAACCGGTGCCCATGAGGCGACGGGAGCACTGGGGGGCGTCGGCAAGCACATAGACCACAGAGGGCCGGACGCGATCGACCATGGCGGTGTCCTCGACGAGGATATTCGGCGGATCCACCTCGCGGGAGCCAGTAAACGGCGAGACGAGCGGTGGCAGGCCGGATTCGGAGAGCGTGGCGGCGAGCTGCGCGGGAAGGTTGTCGACGGCGGGCGGGGTGAGCGAGTCGATGGCCCCCAGAATCCGCGAGCCCGTGAGCCCCTCCCCGATGGACCCGTTGAGGCGGGTGGCCAGCGGCATCGCCACGAACCACACGACGAGGAGGAACGCGATGGCCTGGAAGACAGCGCCGAGGACCGAGTCGATGGTCATTGCGGCCCGGGTGCGGATGCTTTGGCGCAGCTTTGACCCCGCGAAACCGCCAAGGAGATTCCCCAGACCCGCGACGAGCACCATAACGCCCAGGCCGAGGAGGAGGGTGAGGGTGTCGTTGGCGGTGTAATCGGCGACAAAGGGGATGAGGGCGACGGAGAGCACAATTCCGCTCACTACACCGACCGTGGACAGGACGGATGCGAAAGCACCTTGGCGCCACCCCAAGATGAATGTGATGAGGGCGGCGCCAGCGATGATCAGGTCGACGAGGAGGGAGGGGGTCATAACAGTGTGCATATTAGCGAAGTCGTTCGCCATTGCGTGAATGGCTCAAGACAGTGGAGAGGTCGTGGACCGACTCATCCCACGGCTTCTCCCAGCCGGCGCCACGGAAAACCGCGTGCAGCAGGCCAGCCGTGAAGCCCCACACGATGTAGCCGTTGATGGAAAAGGCCGGGCCCTTCCAGGCGCCGTGGCCCACCATGAGGCGGTTGGCGGGGTCGAGGAGGTGGTAGAGCGGGGCCTCGAAAACATCGTCGGTTTCGTCGAGGCTGGCCGGGTAGACCTCCTCCGGCTCCAGCCAGTAGGCGATGATGGGGTGGATGGGGTAGCCGGAGCGGCGGATGTGCACCTCGTCGAGCTGCATGACGGGCTGGACGGTGTTGGGGTCCAGGCCGGTTTCCTCCCAGGCTTCGCGCAGGGCGGTGTGGACGGGGCCGTCGTCGGTGGGGTCCGTGCGACCACCGGGGAAGGCAATCTGCCCCGAGTGGGTGCGCATGGTGGGGTTGCGGTGCGTGAGCAGCACGCCCGCGTCGCGGGGCACGATGTCTGCCTCACTGTCGCCGGAGAAGAGCATGAGGACGGCGGCCTGCTGGTCGCGGTTTTCCGCCGGCGGGTGGCCGAGCAGGCGGTTGATTTCGGGGGTGGACTCGGCAACATGGGTCATCCAGGTGGGGATCATGGCAGCTCCTTGAGGGGTCCGGCGTGGATGTCCTCGCCGATGAGGGTGATCGGCACGACGTTGGGAAGGGAAAGCGCTCCCGCGAACGTGCCGTCGGTATCGGAATAGCTGGGCAGGGTGATGCCCATATCGGTAAGCATCGCGGCCCCCTTGGCGGGGCTGGCATCCGCGTGTACGAGTACGACGGTCCAGTCCGGGTGTGTGTCGGCAAACTCTTGGATCATGGGGAGTTCCTCGCGGCACGGCTCGCACCACCAGGCCCACACGTTGATGAGGGTCTTTTGCTTGTCGACGTCCTCCGCATCGCCCTTTTCGCCACCGAGGCACTCGAGTTCCACTCCCCGGACGGTGCGGAGGGGGCAGTCCGGGCGCGGTGCGACCGCTTGCGTCGTGGGGGTGGCTTGTGTGCCTGGCTCGCTGCTGTTCAAAAGGCGTGGCACGCCGAGGATGAGCGCGGCTATGACGACGATGGCGCCGACGATGGACCAGCCGATTGTCTTGTTCATACTCCTACCTTGGGGCAGATATCGTCGAGGACACACTCCTCGCAGCGCGGGTTTCGGGCAGTACACACCCTCCTGCCATGAAAGATAAGCCGGTGGGAGAACATCGTCCACTCTTCTTCATCCAGAAGGGGCATGACCTGCTTCTCCACGGTGACCGCGTTGGTCGAGGTGGTGATCCCCAGCCGGCGCATGAGGCGCAGGAAGTGCGTGTCCACGGTCAGTCCCGGCACACCAAAGGCGTTGCCTAGGATGACGTTGGCGGTCTTCCTCCCCACCCCAGGGAGCTGTACGAGTTCATCGAGGGTGCGCGGCATCTCGCCACCGTACTCCTCCATCACCGCGTTGGCCATGGCGACGATGTTCTTCGCCTTGTTGCGGAAGAATCCCGTCGACCGGATGAGTTCCTCCACGTGGTGGATGTCTGCGCCCGCCATGGCTGCGGCATCCGGGTAGGAGGCGAAGAGGGCAGGGGTTACCTTATTAACGCGCACATCGGTGCACTGCGCCGACAGGATCGTCGCGACGGCGAGCTGAAACGGGGTATCGTAGTTCAGCTCGCAGTGGGCGTCGGGGTGTTCCTGGGCAAGGCGCGCGTTAATCAGGGTAACGGTCATAATTCACACCTTAGCGGGGTATAAGTAAGCTGGTTGCATGATCTTTGTTTTTTCCTTGCTCGTCCCTGTTCTCCTGACCCTCTTCGCCATTGGTATGGAGGGATACGAGAAAATCTGCACTCGTTAGTGATCGACGTTTCTCGATTCCCCATTAGTGACCTATCACATAGTGTAAAGTGTGAAATGTAACTTTTATCGGCGATGAAGGAGCGAATGTGGAATCCGTACAGGAAGTTCTCTCACGGGCTGGAATTTTCCAGGGTGTTGACCCAGTGGCAGTCAACAACCTCATCAAGGAATTGGAGACCATCCGCTTCGGCCGAGGAACAACCATTTTTGAAGAGGGCGACCCCGGCAGTCGCCTGTACATCATCACCTCCGGAAAGGTAAAACTCGCCCGCCACGCCAACGACGGTCGCGAGAACCTTCTCCAGGTAATGGGCCCCTCGGACATGTTCGGTGAGCTGTCCATCTTCGATCCGGGCCCCCGCACCTCCTCCGCCGTGTGCGTGACCGATGTCCACGCGGCAACCATGAACTCCGATCAGCTGCGCATGTGGCTTGCTGCCCACCCGGAGATCGCCGAACAGCTCCTCCGCGTGCTGGCCCGCCGTCTCCGCCGCACGAACAACAACCTTGCCGACCTCATCTTCACCGATGTCCCCGGTCGTGTGGCCAAGACCATCCTACAGCTGGCCAACCGCTTCGGTGTCCACGAAAACGGTGTCCTGCGCGTCAACCACGATCTCACCCAGGAGGAGATCGCTCAGCTCGTCGGCGCCTCCCGCGAGACGGTAAACAAAGCGCTGGCCACCTTCGCCCACCGTGGCTGGATCCAGCTCGAGGGCAAGTCCATCGTGATCCTGCAAACGGAAGCCCTCGCCCGCCGCGCCCACTAGTTTCTTAAGAACCGGAACCCCCTCAGTACCTCCGCGATACTGAGGGGATTTATTTAGCCCCGTGCGACACTTTTGCCGCACGCTGAAGGCCCGAATCTCCCCGACAGTTTCCGTCTTACCAATCCCGTGCCGTTTTCTTGGTTAACTCAAACAAGAGCTGAAGCAAATATGTGGTTATCCCGGCTTTTCACTACCCCCACATAATCTTCACAGAACGAGTGAAAATCAACTGGAAATGCCATACAGGCAAATCTCAGCCTTTAGTATCATTCGATTCTTTTTACCTTATAACTGTTGCTCCTAACGGTTACCCTCCGTACACTCGGCACCACGCTCCCTCTCGCGTTGATGCAGTTGACACAAAACCGCAGCGAAACGGAGTATAGCGACCAAAAGTTCATCCGACTACGTAAGAAAAGGAGTTTCAAGGATGCACTACTTGAACAGGAAGATTGTTTCGCCGATTGTCGCAGGCGCGATGGCTACAACCCTTCTTGCCCCCCCTGCAATAGCCGAAAACAACGTTCCAGAGACATCACAGACCACGGTTAGCGAAGATCTCGCCGCAAAAGCAGACAAATTTGTCACCGCTCAAGATGGGCAATTTGTTCTTGACCGCCGCGCAGCAAAAGATCAGTTGACACCGGAGGAACTCCGCGAAGTCTCTGAAGCAATCGCCACCACGAACAAACAAATCCGCCACGGTATCGAGACCACTGAGACTGAAAGCGTTACCTGGCAAAACACGATCACCGTTTACAACTCACAAGAAGATCAGATTCACGCCGAGGAAAGAGGCATTTCCGGTGGAGTCACCAAAGTCGATTTTTCTTGGAACAAGGCAACAATCTACCTTTCTAAAGAGACCTTGGCTACGGCTGCAGGCGGTGTGAGTGTCGCCGGTATCTTTATCCCAGAGCCGATTGTAAGCAAGGTACTTTCAGCCGTTGGCGTCATCGGTGCCGTCGCTATCGGCAACAACATCGAACGTGGAGTGATCTTTGATGTAAATTACGCCGAGCTTGGAATTTCTGTACTTGTTCCCCCCTTTGGAATTCCGACCTGGGCCCCGATTCATAACGCAAGGATGCAATAGAAAATGAAGCAAGATCAAGGCTACAACCTCCCTAAGAGGTTGGTATTGCTAGCTGTTGCCATTGTCTTTTTCCTTCTGCTCTTTTTCAATGTATTGCCAGACTGGGGAAATATCGTTGCAGGTGCAGCGCTGGTTTCCCTCATCATTTTCTGGCTTTAGTTTTCCAACTACAAACCACTAAAATAGGGAAACTAACGCACACCCTTAACTACCTGAAATCCTGGGAAACATCGCCGGTGTCACCTCTTGTCCAACAAGAGTTAGGCGACTTTCCCAGCTATTGAAAGAGTGGGCAAGGCCAATTGCGAAGGGCCAAAACAGGTGAAAGTTGACGCCTAATCAACGGGCTTACTTGACCGCATGAGCGGTAACGTTGGTAACCATTTGCCCCACAGGCCAAGAGCACCGCTCTTTACCCGTGGGGCTTCTGCTTGTTCGAGCAGTATGTTCTCGGAGCTGCGCAGCTACTGAAGGGTGAAACCGGGCTCGAACCATTGGCCCCTGGTTGTCATGCGAACCTCTAAGTTGATTCACACCCGCGCTGTTGTCTATTGCTCATTAGACGAATTTTCTTCAAAGCGAGGTGGATCGTATGGATTCCAGCCGTGCCACGAGGTTCGAGCGCAGATTTCCTGTCCGGATTATCCCAACGATTGACACAGCGTGTTGGGCAACCATATGACCTTGTCTAATGTGCCTTCGTGCGGGTTTTCTACGAACACAATCCCAGGCTATCGCCGTACTACATCGT
>ERZ1031137.58-NODE-58-length-29346-cov-22.504080_pt1 | contig 29346 bp, 25 predicted proteins | sample MGYA00517293_ERZ1031137 | MGnify/ENA primary metagenome ERZ1031137 (study PRJEB33718, sample SAMN03159763) | human skin metagenome | collected 2014-05-20 | study: EMG produced TPA metagenomics assembly of the PRJNA266117 data set (Human skin bacterial metagenome...
CCGGCCATACGAGCCTCGAACTCCGCAGACCGGTCACCGTCGAAAACCATATGGGTGTGCGAATCCACCCATCCTGGCAGGACTGCCCGTCCGCCGAGATCGACTACCTGTTCTGCGTCAGGAGCTTGTGTGGCTTCACCAACCCACGTGATCACCCCATCTTCGGCAGCAAGAGCCGCATGCTCAATCGTTCCGTTTGCCACGGTGCGGAGCTCAGAGATTCCGGTAAACATTACAGAGTTAGTTGCCACAACATAGTCCTTTCAGTTACAGGCAGGTAGTTCGATCTCGTTGACTGGCGGGCCTTTTAATCTTCCCGGCTACGGAATTCCATGGGGATTTTCACGCCACGTTCTTCCGCGACCTCGTGGGCGCGATTGTAGCCTGCATCGAAGTGGCGGATGACACCCATTGCAGGATCGTTCGTCAGTACGCGCTCAAGCTTCTGGGCGGCAAGATCCGTACCATCAGCGACGGTCACCTGACCTGCGTGGAGTGAGCGTCCGATACCTACACCTCCACCGTGGTGGAAGGACACCCACGTCGCACCGGAGGCAGTGTTCACCAACGCGTTGAGAATCGGCCAGTCAGCAATGGCATCGGAACCGTCGATCATGCCCTCAGTCTCACGGTAGGGGCTTGCGACAGAGCCGGAATCGAGATGATCGCGGCCGATGACAATGGGCGCGCTGATCTTCCCTTCCTTCACAAGTTCGTTGAACTTCAACCCCGCCTTGTGCCGTTCGCCGTAGCTCAACCAGCAAATACGCGCCGGGAGGCCCTCGAACTCCACGTATTCCTCGGCTGCATCGAGCCAGCGAATGAGGTGTTCATTCTCCGGAAACAGCTCACGCAGGGCATCGTCTGTCACCTTGATATCCTGCGGATCGCCAGAAAGGGCTGCCCACCGGAACGGGCCGTTACCCTCGCAGAACAGCGGACGGATGTAGGCGGGAACAAAGCCAGGGAACTCAAAGGCGCGGTTGTAGCCGGCCTTGCGAGCCTCATCGCGGATGGAGTTTCCGTAGTCGAATACCTCGGCTCCCCCATCCTGGAACTCCACCATCGCTTGGACCTGCGCTGCCATGGATTCGCGTGCCTTCTTGGTGAAGGTCTGCGGGTCATCTGCTGCCTCAGTGTGCCACCGGTCAAAGGGGATTTCCTGCGGAAGGTAGCTGAGCGGATCGTGCGCCGAAGTCTGGTCGGTCACGATATCGATGTGGATCTCACCTGCACGGTGCCGCTTGAGCATCTCCGGGAAGAGCTCAGACGCGTTGATTTCCAGTCCGATGGACAGTGCCCGCTTTTCCTCCTTGGCCTTGTTCGCCTGAGCGACGGCATCATCGATGCTGTCAGCGATGATGTCCAAGTAGCGTTTCGCCATGCGACGCTCCAACCTGCCACGATCGACATCCGCAATAATGACAACACCGCCATTGAGTGTGACAGCCAGTGGCTGAGCGCCGCCCATGCCACCACAGCCACCGGTTAGGGAGATGGTGCCGGCCAGGGTGCCATCGAAGCGCTTCCGGGCAATGGCCGCAAAGGTTTCGAATGTTCCCTGCAGAATGCCCTGCGTAGCAATGTAGATCCAGGATCCGGCAGTCATCTGTCCGTACATGATGAGTCCCTCGTCCTCAAGACGCCGGAATTCCTCCCACGTTGCCCAGTCTCCCACGAGGTTGGAATTAGCGATGAGTACGCGGGGAGCCCACTCGTTGGTCTTCAACACGCTAACGGGCTTGCCGGACTGCACAAGCAGGGTTTCGTCATCCTCCAGCTCCTTCAGCGTATCGACGATCATGTCGAAGGCCTCCCAGGATCGTGCAGCACGTCCGGTTCCGCCATAGATGACGAGCTCGTCGGGTTTCTCAGCGACCTCCGGGTCGAGGTTGTTCATGAGCATACGAAGCGGAGCTTCCGTTTGCCAGCTCTTCGCATTGAGGGTGGTGCCCCGAGGAGCATGAACTTCGCGTGGTCCATGGCCAGGTGTAGACAGGTTCGGGTTCACGGCGCAACCTTTCCTAGACGGGTTGGGCTGCCCGATTGTTCGCGCGTGCGCTTCGAGAAAACCCAACATCGAAAGTGAATGTAATCTTTATTTCTCCACCCACTTTAGGTAGGAATAGAAGCCCATGAGGTGGTTTATTGCTCATTAACTGTCTGCCATATGAGACTTCGACGTATCCCCTCGTGCACGCAATCCCAGGGCACCGAAGCACTCCGTAAGCCAAGCCATACACATGGCAAGCCACCTAGCTCTCAGGCTCAGGCCACAATTATCACGATGCTGACCATACGAGGGGCTCTGAAACGCGTTGCTCCCCCATTTGTCTTCTTAACAGCACGCCGCTTATCCGACATGCCAGCCCGGGGCATGCCCAGATCGAGCATGCCATCTACAAGGCAAGCTCGCGTTAGAGCATGATCTTCGCGCTCACGCGCGCTGTTTAATCAGCCAACCGCTTCCTTCCAGCTGACCCGTACACCCGCTTCTCCAGACCGGCTGCCTTCATCTGCAGGTCTTCCACCACAGACATTCGTGCAGACCCGGTAATCGAACCAGTAGCAAAGGTGACGGCGAGAGCCGCCGACGGCTCCTGCAAGTGATTGAGAATCGGGACCGCAACCGACTCCTGCCCCGGTGCTACAACCTCGATTTCCTCTGCGTAGCCCTGCCTACGAATTTCGAGGAGCTCCTCTGGCACGCTACCCAAAACCGCATTGATGCGCTTCGTATCCATCATGGAAAGCATCGCCTTCCCGGATGCAGTGTTCATGGCGGGCAGTCGCACTCCCACGCCAGTAATCAGCCGAGGCGCGCCGGGTGATGGCAATTCCAGGATGTAGACGACCTCATCGCCGACGATGCGGGAGACGTGGCACGTTCCTGAAACCAACTCTGCGAGGTGCTTCGCCGGACGTGTAGCTGTCCGTACGAGAGGCTGCTGGGTAGCATACGCACCAGACATTCCGTAAGCGGCGATCCCCAAGCCGTATGCGCGCCTTTCCGGCACGTACATCACATAGCCGTACTCAATCATGACATTGAGCAGGTGATACGTAGTAGAACGCGGAAGACCAAGCTCTTGTTGAATCCGCGCCGCGCTCACCGGAGAGTCCAGGGTTGAGAGCAACGTGAGGATACGCAGAGTATTAGCTGCAGCGGGTACGTGGGACATAATAGTTAGATTACCTAATATGCTTGACACTATGAGCTACTCCCCCAATTTTTCATGGACGGGCCGCAATGACGGTGATGGTCCTGAACATGCTCGCTGGTTTTCCACGATCACTCCGTTCCCCTTTAATCCCCTTGGCACTGAACCACACAATGAAGACCTCGCCAATTCCGTTACCCTCCTTGGCTTTGCTTCCGACGAAGGTGTGAGGCGCAACCACGGCCGAGCAGGCGCTGCAGAAGGCCCCCAGGCCGCGCTCACCGCGCTCGGTAGCTTGGCTGTCCACCACGAAATTTCCACCTTTGATGCCGGCATCATTGCTGTGGACGACGGCGATCTGGAAAGCGGTCACCAGGATCTCACTACTGCCGTTTCACGCATCGCGTCCACGAACTCAACGTGCATCGTTGTTGGCGGTGGCCACGAGACCGCCTACGGCACACATATGGGCCTCGTGCAGGCCGCTAACGGTGCTTCAATCGGCATCATCAACTTCGATGCCCACTTCGACCTCCGAACTGCAGATCAGCCAACGTCCGGCACCCCCTTCAAACAGATTTCGCGGGAGGTAGATCCGTTCAACTACACGGTTATCGGCATCTCCCGCCCAAACAACACCAGAGTGCTGTTTGATGAGGCCGATGCCCTCGACGTTCGCTACGTCACCGATGATGAGCTGCGACGCACTGGAGTGGAAGAAATCGTTGCCTGGGCTGCGTCGCAGGTGGATATTCTCCACGTTTCCATTGACCTGGATGTTCTACCCGCTAGCGTCGCACCGGGTGTCAGCGCCCCGGCTGCGGTTGGCGTTGATCTCAACACGATTCGCGACGGTCTGGCCGCCTGCATGCGAACCGGTAAGGTTCGGCTCATCGATATCGTTGAATTGAACCCAACTTTTGACGTTGACAACCGCACCGCGAAAGTAGCAGCACGCCTCATCAGCAACGCTACACAATGGCTCGAGGACCAATAGAACACAGGTAGTAGACATGTTTTGCTGCTACCGTAGAACGTTGAAAGCCGCCGGGCACACAAATGCCCGGCGGCTTTCGCCTCTCGCCAGCTTTACGGCGTCGCGTTATTTTGGGTTAACTACTAGCCCAGCTCGCCCACCGCGTCGCTTGCTGCCTTCACAAAGTCACCGGAGGCGACGAGGTCAACGGTGTGCTGGATATCCGGAGCAAGGAAGCGGTCCGGGCCGGGTCCCTCAACGCTCGCGCGTAGCACGTCGATGACGGCCTTCGTACCCTTGCCGGGTTCGCCGCCGCGCATGTCAATGGCGCGTGCTGCCGTCAGGATCTCCACGGCCAGAACCCGCGTGAGCCCGTCTACATTCCGGCGCAGCTTGCGGGCAGCCGACCAGCCCATAGAGACATGGTCTTCCTGCATCGCAGATGACGGGATGGAATCGACGCTTGCCGGTACAGCGTTGCGCTTCATTTCACTGACGATGGATGCCTGCGTGTACTGCGCAATCATGTGCCCGGAATCTACACCGGGGTCATCGGCTAGGAAGGCGTTGAGTCCGCGGTTGCGGGCAGGATCCAGGAAACGGTCCGTGCGACGCTCCGAAACGGAAGCCAGATCTGCCGTCACAATAGCGAGGAAGTCCAGCACATATGCGACGGGGGCGCCGTGGAAGTTACCGTTGGATGTCACTCGCCCGTCCTTAGCCACAACCGGGTTGTCCACTGCAGCAGCGAGCTCGTTGTTGGCCACGAAGATCGCGTGGGACAATGTGTCCCGAACACCACCGGCCACCTGCGGGCTGCAGCGCACGGAGTAGGCATCTTGGACCTGGTTGATTGCGAATTCTTCGGCAGCTGCCTCGAGAATGTCGGAGCCCTCAACAAGCTTCGTGACGTTGGCTGCGGCTACGGCCTGCCCGGGATGCGGGCGAAGTTCCTGGAGATCAGCGGTGAAGACAGTAGCGGTGCCGTTGAGCCCCTCGACGGACATAGCGGTGGCGATGTCCGCGGTAGTAACCAGGCGACGAATATCGTCGATGGCAAGGCACAGCTGTCCAAGCATGCCATCGGTGCCATTAATGAGCGCCAGCCCTTCCTTTTCCTTTAACTCAATGGGTTCAAACCCGGCGAGAGAACAGGCCTCTGCCCCGGTGATCTCCTCGCCCTCCTTTGTGCGGGCACGCCCCTCCCCGATAAGGACAAGGGCACTGTGAGCCAACGGTGCCAAGTCGCCGGAGCACCCCAGCGACCCGAATTCGTGAACGATGGGCGTGATTCCAGCATTGAGGAGCTTGGCGTAGCACTCGGCTACCTCCGGCCTCACACCCGTACGCCCGGTACACAGTGTGCTGATGCGCAGGAGGTTAAGGGCGCGGATGACCTCCCTCTCCACCTCTGGACCGGAGCCTGCGGCATGAGAACGGACAAGGGACTTTTGCAGCTGCGAGCGCATCGATTCAGGAATGTGGCGCTTGGCCAGCGCACCGAAGCCGGTAGAAATTCCGTAGACGGGGGTAGGGTCCTTTGCAAGGTCCTCAACTCGACTGCGGGTTGCCGCCATCGTATCTAGAGCATCCTGCGTAATCTCGACAGGCGCATCGTAGCGGGCAACGTTGACAACATCTTCAATGCTCAACGCACCTACACCAACAGAAACGCAATCCATGGTTCACCTTCCAGGTAGGTTGACTATTCTCCGTTCGATAATAGCCACATACTGGTGATAACCGCGGAATCTTCACCACCCGTTTGCCAACATTCTTTCATTCGAGACTGTCCGATTCCCTACCCCAAGCGGGGTAACATTTGCTTACATTCCTTTAGGCTGCCTTAACATTCCTGGTACAGCTCCGTGCGAAAACCATTAACCATGGAGTCGCTGGTCGCCCCACAGGATTAAAAGATGCCAATCAGTAAGCACAGCACACAAAAAGCACCAACTGTAGGTTCTTCTGACACGCAAAAAGGAAGTGGAACCGACGTGGTCGATCCACTTCCTTTGTTTGTAGGGTTAGTGTGTGTGCCGTGGCACCGCTAGACGGAGAACCCGAGGGCGCGCAGCTGCTCGCGGCCTTCCTCGGTAATCATCTGCGGACCCCACGGTGGCATCCATACCCAGTTGATGGTGAGCTTTTCTACCAAATCGTGGGTCATGACCGCTGCTGCAGCCTGTTCCTCGATCATGTCGGTCAGCGGGCAGGCAGGCGAGGTAAGCGTCATATTCACAACCGCCTTGGTCCCGTCTTCAATCCAGATGTCGTAAACCAAACCGAGGTCCACAACATTGATGCCGAGCTCCGGGTCAATGACGTCGCGCAGGTATTCCTCGACATCGGCGGCAAGCTCAAAGTCCTCCTCGCTTTGCGGAGGCTTCTGAGCCGGCCCTTCAAGCGAATCAGAGCTGCCATTGGCGGAGGTGGCGGCAGCCGCCGTGTCCTCACCCTGCTCAGCGGGGACATCCGCGACCGGCGCGTTGCTGGGCGCTTGATTGGCAGCGTTTTCTGCCGCGCTCGTCGCCTCCGGCGTGGCGCCGTCGGTTGTGTCGTGATTATCAGTGGTCACAGTGAAAAATATCCTTTGCTGATCGTCAGTTGAACGTCAATGGGAGAAATATTCGTCGAAAAGCCAGAGTTAGACCAGCAGCTCGGTGCGTAGTCCTGCGGCTCGGAGCGCCAGGCCACAGCCGTGGTGCTACCGTGGCCGAAGAGTCTTACACCTCGCCGACAGCTGCCTCGAAGGCCTTCCAGCCGAGAAGCGCGCACTTCACACGCGCGGGGTACCGCGACACACCGGCGAAGGCTACGCCATCACCGATGAGATCCTCGTCGCCCTCGTGCTCACCGCGGGAGGTGACCATCTTCTCAAACTCGGCAAGTTTTGCCAGCGCATTGTCCAGCGGCTGGCCGATGACCTCTTCAGTGAGGACATCAACGGCGGCCTGAGAAATGGAGCACCCCTCGGCGTCGTAGGAAACGTCCTCGACCGTCTTCTTATCGTCGCTGAGCTTGACGCGAAGGGTGAGCTCGTCGCCACAGGAGGTGTTGACGTGGTGAACTTCCGCATCGTACGGGTCTCGTAGACCCGCGTGCTGCGGATGCTTGTAGTGGTCCAGGATTACTTCCTGGTACATCTGTTCAAGGTGCATTATTAGTTACACTCCGAAGAATTCTTTGACCCGGTGAAGCCCAGCTACCAACTGGTCAACTTCATCGAATGTGTTGTACAGGTAGAAAGAAGCGCGACCGGTGGAGTTGATCCCTGCCTGACGGTGGATCGGCCATGCACAGTGGTGACCTACGCGGATGGAAATGCCGGAATCGTCGAGTACCTGCCCCATATCGTGGGGGTGTACGCCCTTTAGGCCGAAGCTGATGGCGCCACCGCGGTTTTCTGCCGTCGTCGGGCCGAGGATGGTGAGACCGCCGATCTCCTGGAGCTTATCCAGGGCGTAGGCTGTCAGCTCCTGCTCGTGCGCGTGGATGTTTTCCATCCCCACCTCGTTGAGGAACTCGATGGCTGCACCAAGCCCTACGACCTGGCTCGTCATCTGAGTGCCGGCCTCGAACCGGGTGGGAATCTCCGTGAAGGTGGTGTTTTCCATCGTCACCACTTCAATCATCGAACCACCTGTCAGGAACGGGGGCAGCTTCTCCAAAAGTTCCTTGCGTCCGTACATGACTCCCACGCCGGAGGGGCCGCACATCTTGTGGCCGGAGAAACCGGCGAAGTCGACCTCCAGCTCGTGGAAGTTCACGGGCATGTGCGGTACGGACTGGCAGGCATCGAGGACAGTCAGCGCGCCGACGGCCTTGGCACGGCGGACGATTTCTTCCACATCGGCGACAGCACCCGTGACGTTGGACTGGTGAGTAAACGCAACAACCTTGACCGAATCATCCAGCTCAAGCGAGTCCAGATCAATCCGTCCGTCAGGAGTGGCCTTGTACCACTTCAGCGTTGCGCCCGTGCGCAGGCACAGTTCTTGCCAGGGAACAAGGTTGGCGTGGTGCTCGAGCTCGGTGATGACGACGGTGTCGCCCTCCCCTACGTAAAGATCGCCCGCACGCTTGTCGGAGAGGACGAACGCAATCTCATTGAGCGCTTCCGTGGCGTTCTTGGTGAAGGCGATCTCCTCGCCATCGGCACCGACGAAGGCCGCGATGTTGTTGCGTGCCGTCTCGTACGTATCCGTCGCATCCTCGCCAAGAGCGTAGGCGCCACGGTGAACAGGTGCGAAATTATGCAGAACGAACCCCTCCTCTGCACGCCAGACGCGTTCGGGGCGCTGGGAGGTAGCACCGGAATCGAGGTACACGAGAGGTTTACCGTCCCGAACGGTACGGGACAGAATCGGGAACTCTGCACGTACCTTCTCTACATCCAGTTTCCCTTCCGGGGTGAGGAATTCGCTCATTTGTTGCGCACTCTTTCTATTAGGTGGTTAATCGTCCACGCGCGACATCTCGCACGATCCAAAACAGGACGCGTGGACGTGAATGGGCGCCGGGAGAGTCGCCGACGCAGTTCCGGTTTACTTGACGTACTTCTCGTAGCCCTCGGCCTCGAGCTCATCGGCGAGCTCCGGACCACCGGAGTGGATAACCTGGCCATCAGAGAATACGTGAATGTGCTGCGGCTTAACGTAGTCAAGGATGCGCTTGTAGTGGGTAATCATGAGGATGCCACCACCGGTGCGCTCCTGGTAACGGTTAATGCCCTCGCTCACGATGCGCAGCGCATCGACATCCAGACCGGAGTCGGTCTCATCGAGGACGGCGAACTTGGGGGCCAAAAGACCGAGCTGGAGGATCTCGTGGCGCTTCTTCTCGCCACCGGAGAAGCCCTCGTTGATGGAGCGCTCGTTGAAGGACTTATCAATCTTCAGCTCTTCCTGAGCCGACTTTACTTCCTTCATCCAGTCGCGCAGCTTCGGTGCCTCGCCGCGAACGGCAGACACGGAGGAGCGGAGGAAGTTCGATGTGGAGACACCAGGAACCTCAACCGGGTACTGCATAGCTAGGAACAGACCAGCGCGAGCGCGCTCGTCCACCTCCATATCTAGCAGGTTGCGACCGTCGAGAAGCACCTCACCACTGGTGACCTCGTAACGGGGGTGCCCAGCCAGGGTGTAGGCCAGGGTGGACTTACCGGAGCCGTTCGGCCCCATGATTGCGTGGGTTTCACCGGAAGAAAGGGTGAGGTTGACGCCCTTGAGAATTTCCTTGGGCTCAGTCTTTCCGTCCGTGGACAAAACGACGGCGTGGAGATCCTTGATTTCCAACGTGCTCATTACTTTTTACCTTTTCGTTGTAGCTTCTGTTGTTGCTTTTCAGTGCTTTGTATCGGGGCTGCCCGGGTGCTGCGTGAAGCCTCTGTTTCGCGTTCTGTGCGTGCTTCACGCGCGCCAGGCGATGGGCCTGGAGCTAGAGCTCGAGGCCTTCCAGCTCTTCCGTGATCTTCGCCTCGAGCGTCTCGCGCACGTCCTCAACAGGAATGCGGGCGATGACCTCGGAGAAGAATCCGTGGACGATGAGCTTGCGGGCGATTCCCTCTGGGATGCCACGGCTCATCAGGTAGAACAGCTGTTCGTCATCGAACCGGCCGACCGTAGCGGCGTGGCCGGCACCGACAATGCTGCCTGTTTCGATCTCCAGGTTCGGCACGGCATCGGCACGCGCACCCTCGGTAAGGACGAGGTTGCGGTTAGCCTCATACGTGTCAGTGCCCTGAGCGTTGTGGCGAATGAGCACATCACCAATCCATGCGGTACGGGCATCGGGAGTGCGGGTGGACTTGTCACCCTGCAAAGCGCCCTTGTACAGCACGTTGGAGCGACAGTTCGGCTGACTGTGGTCAACGAGCATGCGCTGCTCGAAGAACTGGCCGTCGTCGGCAAAGTACACACCGAGAAGCTCGGCATCGCCACCGGGGGCGTTGTACTTCACGCGGGGCTGCAGTCGAACGACGGAGCCGCCGAAGAGTGCGACGTTGTGGCGCAGCACGGCATCGCGACCGAGTTCTGCAACCTCCGCGCCCACGTGTACAGCATCGTCATCCCAGTCCTCGTGGACAACAACGGTGAGGTTGGAGTTATCGCCGAGGAGATATTCGTGGTTATCCGCCAAGGTGCCGGTGCCCACGGTGTGGATCTGCACGGAGGCGGAGGCTCCATCCTCCACCTCAACCACGATGTTGCCGAAGGCGGTGACATCGGGGCCGGTGCCGGTGATCGTGATCACCACGGGCTCCGTGTTCGTCGAGTTCTTGGCGAAAGTGACCACATGGCCTCCCGTGGACGAGGTCCACGCCTGCGCGGCGACCCGGTCAACACCACCGCCGGTGCGGCCAATGCGCTTATCGTCGCGCGCCACCTTCTCGTACCTCACGCCCTCTGCCCCAGCCGGGATGTCCACGGTCACGTCAGCGGGGACGGCCTTACTGAAGGTGCCGTCGTGGAGTCCGCGGAGACGACGCAGCGGAACGTAGCGCCAGACCTCGTCCTTGACGTGGGGAACCGGGAAGTCATCGACGTTGAAGGACGCGAAGAGATCGCCCTTGTTGTCGTGCACTGTTGATGCTTTATCAGCCATTGATTAACCCACGGATCCTTCCATTTGCAGTTCGATAAGACGGTTGAGCTCCAGCGCGTACTCCATTGGGAGCTCCTTTGCAATGGGCTCGACGAAGCCACGGACGATCATCGCCATCGCCTCGTCCTCCGCGAGTCCGCGACTCATGAGGTAGAACAGCTGATCCTCGCTCACCTGCGATACCGTCGCCTCATGTCCCAACGAGACGTGATCGTTGCGGATGTCGTTGTAGGGATACGTATCGGAGCGGGAAATCTCGTCCACAAGCAGCGCGTCACATTCCACGTTGGAGGTGGAGTGGTGCGCATTGGAGTTGATCTGCACCAGTCCACGGTAGGCAGCGCGGCCACCGGAACGGGCAACGGACTTACTCACAATGTTGGAGGAGGTGTGCGGAGCAAGGTGCACCATCTTGGCACCTGTGTCCTGAATCTGACCCTCACCTGCGAACGCAGCGGACAAAACGGAGCCGCTGGCGTATTCGCCGGCGAGCCAAACAGCCGGGTATTTCATGCACACCTTGGAGCCGATGTTGCCGTCGACCCACTCCATCGTGCCGCCAGCCTCACAACGGGAGCGCTGGGTAACAAGGTTGAGCACGTTGTTGGACCAGTTCTGAATGGTCGTGTAACGGCAGCGTGCGTTCTCCTTGACGATGATCTCCACCACTGCGGCGTGCAGCGCATCTGCCTTGTAAATCGGGGCGGTGCAGCCCTCGACGTAGTGGACGTAGGCACCTTCGTCAACGATGATGAGCGTGCGCTCGAACTGCCCCATCGACTCGGTGTTAATGCGGAAGTAGGCCTGCAGCGGAATCTCCACGTGAACGCCCTTGGGGACGTAGATAAAGGAGCCACCGGACCACACGGCCGCGTTCAGAGCAGAAAACTTGTTGTCGCCCGCGGGGACGACAGAGCCAAAGTACTCCTTGAACAGCTCGGGGTACTCACGCAGACCCGAGTCCATATCCAGGAATACAACGCCCTTTTCCTCTAGATCCTCACGAATCTGGTGGTAAACCACCTCGGACTCGTACTGAGCCGCAACACCGGCTACGAGGCGCTGCTTCTCAGCCTCGGGGATACCGAGCTTGTCGTACGTATTTCTAATGTCTTCTGGTAGTTCTTCCCAGCTAGCAGCGGGCTTTTCGGTAGAGCGTACGAAGTACTTGAACTCGTCGAAGTCAATAAAGGAGAGATCCGGACCCCACTTCGGGATCGGCTTCTTCTCAAAGATATCGAGCGCCTTGAGACGCTGCTCGAGCATCCACTCCGGCTCACCCTTCGTAGCTGAGATGGTGCGGACAACCTCCTCATTCAGGCCCTTTTTAGCGGCCTGTCCAGCGATGTCCGAATCGTGCCAGCCGTAGCTGTACTTGGACGACATGGACTGGATGATTTCATCATCCGACATCTTTCTATCGGTTGGTGCCGTCACGCGTTGCTCCTTCTATCAATCGGTGTTATCGGTATGTTGGTCGTACAGATTCCGTTGCCATCAGCAATCGTCGCCAGTGGTTGTACGTGCTGGCCGAGGATCCGGGAGACAATCTCCCGCTCAGCCGCGCACAGCTCAGGAAATTCGGAGGCCACCTCTGAAATGGGGCAATGATGCGTACACAGTTGCACGCCCGCCCCGTTCTCCTGGACCTCAGCCGCGTAGCCGTGCTCTGTCAGCCGCTCAGCCAGTCGCCCGGCGAGCTCCTCCACTTCAACTGGAGAAAGCCCACCTTCTGTCGAGATCTGTTCTTCCACGGTTTGGAGGATGTCCTCGATTCGCTGTCGGGCAAACAGCATGATGGCATCCTCGCCACCTGTCTGTCTCAGCGCCCGTAGGGCATGAACAGCCAACTCGTCGTATCCATGGCCGAACTGCTCACGTCCCTTGGCAGTCAAGATAAACTTCTTCGCAGGACGCCCCCTGCCACGAGCTTTCTTAATCCGCTCCGGTGCCGTTTCGACGAGACCTTCCTCCTCGAGGGGGTCGATCTGCCTTCGTACACCGGCCGCAGACATGGAAAGCCGTTCAGCGAGGTCCGTGGCTGCAAGCGGACCATCCTTCAGTAACAAGTTGAGGATCGCTTCCCTTGTGTCCACTGTTCCTCCTTCCAACCGACTCGACGGCCAACAAACAATTTAGCAACAGTTGTGTTTTCTAAATTAGTGGCACATACCAATGTACATTCTTCTGGGTATCTTTCCAACAGCCACACCGGAAGTCCTTTCAATCCTCCCCAAATTCGGCGGTTGAGCCTATAACGCGTCGCAAACCATATCGAGACTATGACCGGTTCCGACCACGGAATGGTCGAATTGGCCCCTTTCCCACGTCCATAATGCTTCTGCCACCACACCGTGAACCCCGCGCCCCGCTCGGCCTTACGAATTGGCACACCGCACGCACTAAAATGAGACGAACCACGCGCCCACGATGAACGCGCGCCCCCGCCGTAATAGTTATAGCGGTAACGGAATACAACGGATGACAACGTAGCAACAACGAGACTCAGAAGGGAGGAGCCATGCCTGAACGCCCGGGCATCTTTGCCGGCCTTATGCCCCGCATGGGAGAACCGGGAAGCCGCTCCACTCTCCTCCACGGCGAGGGAAACACGCGTATTCCCGACCGCCCGAGACTCTCCTACCTGGATCTCACCCGTTTCGGACAGCTGCGTTGGCTCGGCACGCTGGGTACTATTCTCATCTCGCTTGGCGGGCTGGGTGCAGGTGCGTTGCCAGTGGTGGACAACCCGTATGCGCGTCTCCCCTTCGGTCAGCTAATGAGCCGAATGCTGCAGACATCGTCTGTCATCGTGTTGGTGGGCGTCGGCCTCCTCGTCTTGGCGTGGGTACTCATGGCGCCGTACGTGGGTGCATCGCGGGAGAAGAACATCACTGGCGCGCCACTGATTGCACTGTCCACCCTGCGCCGGACCTGGGTGGCGTGGGTTATCCCCATCGTCATCACTGCCCCCTTGTTCACGCAGGATATCTATTCCTATCTCGCCCAAGGTGCGATCGTCAGCTACGGCCTCGACCCGTATTCCGCAGGTCCCGTCCAGATCCTGGGTCCGGAGCACCACCTCGCCCGGTCTGTGCCCTTTATCTGGGCAAACTCCCCCTCACCGTATGGCCCCATCGCACTGGGCATTGCCGCCGTCATTAACATCGCGACGGGCGAATCCATCTTCTTTGGTGTACTTGCCCACCGAATCGTCTCCGTCCTCGGGCTCATCGCCGCAGGCTGGGCAGTGACAAAGCTCGCGAGGCGCTGCGATGTTCGCTCGCAGACGGCGGTCTGGCTGGGTATCCTCAACCCGCTCGCAATTCTCCACCTCATCGGTGGCATCCACAATGAGTCGATCATGCTGGGATTGTCGCTCGTGGGCATGGAGCTTGGCCTGCGCGGGGTCGATGCCATCCGCGACGCACGCATTACGCGCATGTCTGCCCTTTCCTGTGGACAGCCCAACGACTCGGCCGGAGGCTGTGCGGTTAAGCACTCCCAGGGTGACACATCAGGTTCTGCCTCGTCTTCTGTTACCTCGTCTTCAGTTATCTCCTCTTCTGCTACCACGTCTACAACCCCGCCGTCCCATCTCTCGTCCTTCGCCTACCGTGGTTGGGAGCTCATCATCGCCTCGGGCGTCCTCATCTCGATGGCAGGAATGGTCAAGGTTACAGGCTTCATCGGTCTCGGGTTTGTGGGCATGGCGCTCGCCCGTATGACCTACCGGACGCAGGAGGAACAGCTAAAAAACGACACACGCGCAACCACGGATGCCGCAGTGAGCGCCAAGAAGTTGAGCCAGCTGGAACGTGAACGGCCCAATAACCGGTGGAGCCTCAACCACTGGTTCCACATCATCCGCGCCATTGCGATTCAGGTAACAGCGCTGGTCCTCACTGCTGTTGTCGTAGGAGCTCTAACCGGGATCGGCTTCGGCTGGGTGACCGGACAGGGCGGTGCTGCCACCATCCGTTCGTGGATGTCCATCACCACGGACCTCGGAGTCATCAGCGGCTGGGCCGGTATGCTCCTGGGGCTCGGCGATCACACCGAGATGATCTTGGTTATCACCCGGGGCATTGGCATCACCATCTCCTTGGCCTTCATGGTGCGCATGCTCATCGCCACATTCCGTGGCACCATCAACCCTGTCGGTGGCTGCGGCGTGAGCACCTTTCTCCTGGTGGTTCTGTTCCCCGTCGTCCACCCCTGGTACATGCTCTGGGCTATTCTGCCACTGGCAGCCTGGGCTAACCAGAATCTCTTCCGCTACGCGGCCATCGGTTATTCCTCCGTTATGTGCTTCTTCGTGCTCCCCCGCGGACTCGCCCTCCCCCCAGGCACGATTCTCAGCATCTACGTCGCTTCCCTTCTCGCTTTCCTTACGGTCATCGTGGCCCTCCTCGTCGCCCGCAACAAGCTCTACGGCCCACGGGTCTAGCATCGCCTGCCCCGCTCCTCTCTCCTGATCTGGTGTCTTTGCTTGTCGACGCCCGCCCCTCCGGTTTCCTTCCACCTTTCGGTGGAACTGCTCTAGCTCCCCTGTTACGGCCCTCACATGCCAACCGCCTACAATAGCGGGAGGTTATGGGGAGCCACGGCTCCCGCGAGTCACACCTCAGCCCCAGCACTGGCGGGCTGAAGGACGACACACTTTCGGTTGAATACACGGCCATGGATACGCGCAGCCACGGTCGACATTGGTTGGAGAGGTCATTGTGAGCAACACACCCACATCTGGTGCCCCCGCAGCGGTAGAGCTGCGACACGTCACAAAAAGGTTCGGCGCAACCACTGCGGTGAACGATCTCACGCTCACTATTCCCCGTGGCCAGGTAACCTCGCTCCTCGGACCAAACGGTGCCGGTAAAACGACAACGATCGAAATGTGCGAGGGCTTCCTCACTGCAGATGAGGGAACCATCCGTGTCCTCGGACTCAATCCGGTTTCCGACCAATCCGAATTACGCAGCCGCGTGGGCATTATGCTCCAGGGCGGCGGCGCCTACCCGGGCATTCGCGTCGGGGAGCTGCTTCGCCTTACCGCCAGCTACGCCAAGAAGCCGCTCTCAACGGAGTGGCTTCTGGACCTCGTCGGACTGCGCGACCACGAGAAGACCACGTACAAGAGCCTGTCTGGTGGCCAACAACAACGGCTTTCTCTCGCCTGTGCCCTCGTCGGGCGGCCCGAGCTCGTGTTCCTCGATGAGCCCACAGCGGGGCTCGATGCCCAAGCACGGCGGCTTGTGTGGGAACTCATTGACGCGCTCAAGAATGACGGCGTGAGCATCGTCTTGACCACGCACCATCTTGATGAAGCAGAAGCCCTCTCGGATAACGTTTTCATCATTCAAAAGGGCTCGCTCGTTGTCGCCGGCAGCCCTGCGGAGCTTTCCCGTACTGCACGTGAACAGGCCGCTCCCCACGTACGGCTGGTCATTGATGCACCCAGCGACGCCGAAAACCTTGCTGAGCGTGCAACCACCAACGGCATGAGCCTTACCACCGCCCAGTTTGCAGAGGTCTCGGATCCCGCCCGCGGAGTTACTGAATACTCCGTCGCGTGTGAGCCCACCGCTCGTGCCTTTGCTGTACTCGCCACGAGCTGCGCCGACCTGAATCTGCCACTCGTGGAGATCTCTGCTGCGACCCCAACCTTGGAAGACATCTTCCTGGACATCACTGGAAAGGATGCCAACTAGCAATGACTACGCCCTCGTCTTCCGCTTCGCCTTCCACTCGTTTCCCTGCTGGCACCTTTACCCCTGCACCAGGCTCCGCAGGCACTGCGAGGATGCTTATGCACCAGGCACGTATGGAAGCCACCCTTATCCTCCGACACGGTGAGCAGCTTCTCCTGTCCTTGATCATCCCGGTGCTCTCACTGGTCGGTCTGGCTTTCTTCCCCGTACCAGGCATCGACGATCCACTTCAGCTTGCTGTTCCGTTTGCGTTGGCGCTGTCTGCTCTGTCCGCAGGTTTTACTGGCCAAGCCATTAGCGTTGTTTTCGATCGACGCTACGGCGCACTCAAGCGCATCGGCGCCTCGGGGGTCCCGAAGAACATCATCATCGGCGGGAAAATTCTCGCTGTCCTCATCGTCAGCGTGATTCAGTCCGTTCTCATCGTCGCCATCGCCCTCGCACTCGGTTGGCGCGCCCCTCTTGTCACCTTCCCCATTGCTCTCGTCTTTACCCTCGTTGGCCTGTGGGCTTTTATTTCCTGGGGTCTCCTCTTCGGTGGAACGACGAGCTCGGAAATCGTCCTCGCCGTTGCGAACCTCATCTGGTTCATTCTTCTGGGTGCTGCCGGTGCTGCCGCTGTTGCCTTCGGCCCGGGGGTTCCTGCTGTGCTCACCGCAGTGCCCTCGATTGCGCTAACCGACGCCTTGTGGCAGGCGACCCAAGGAACCTTCCCGCTGCCCCACATTATTTCGCTCATCATCTGGGCCATCGTGGGAACCGTGCTTGCCAATCGTTTCTTCTCCTTCACCTACAAGCGGTAGCGTTTCGCCTCCGCCTTTAGTTGTAGTAGTCAAACAATCAGCAGGCTCACGCGAAAGCGGTAAAAACACCGCTCTCGCGTGAGTTTTCTGTTTTGGCGACACGCCAGTCCGAAAACGAGACCCAATTCCCCACTCGGTGCCGTCTCCGTCTAAAGTTTAGGTTATGTCTGTAGCAGAAACGGCTAACCACAATACCTCGCTGCGCTCCGCGCGTAACCAGCGCAACGCGGCCCTTGGTGTCCTCGCCGGTCAAAGTCTCATTACCCTCACCGGATCCATTGTTCGCGTAACGGGTTCAGGCCTCGGCTGTGACACCTGGCCCAACTGCCACCCAGGGTCGCTAGTGCCGGTCCCCGGTGCTGCCCCGTGGATCCAGCAGCTCATCGAGTTCGGCAACCGAACGCTTACAGTCGTTCTCGTCGTCCTGACGATTTGGCTGCTCATTGCTGTGTACAAGGCCGGACGCCGCCAGTACATCAAGGTCCTCGCGTGGATTCAGCTCATCGGTGTCATCGTCCAGGCTGTTATCGGCGGTATTTCCGTCCACGCGGATCTTCGCTGGTACGCCGTGGCCCTCCACTTCCTTCCCTCCGTTCTCCTCGTTTTCTTCGCGGCACTCACATGCGTTCGGGTAATGGAACCCGACAACGGTGTGGATCAACGCGAATACCCGCGGGCCATCCAACGTCTTGCGCTCGGTGCAGCCATCGCGCTCGCATTCGTTCTCTCCACCGGAACGATGGTTACCGGTGCAGGCCCGCACGCCGGTGATGATAACGACGGAATGAAGGGTCGCCTCGACGTTGACATTGAGTGGATGGCACATATCCACGCCGGTACGATGTACCTCTTCCTCGGACTGATCATCGGCTTGCTGGCAGCTATTTACGCTACAAAGACGACCTCCGCGGTCGCCCGTAAGTACGCTATCGGCCTCGTGATTATTTGCGTACTGCAGGCGCTCGTCGGAATCATTCAGGTTAACCTTCAGGTTCCGCGCTGGACAGTGCCGATCCACGTGTTCCTAAGCTCCATCGTGACCGCGTTTACTGGATTTGTGTATGCCCACGGAATTTCCCGCGTCAGCCCCTCTCAGGCGCGAAGTGGTGCAGACCTCCAGCAAAATGGAACGGTGACCAATGACACGCCGTACCTCACCCCCGAGAGGTAAAAAGCACAGTACCGTAGAAGGCATGCGTGCAATAGTTATAGAACAAACCGGTGGCCCGGACGTACTCACACTGTCCGAGGCTCCCATTCCCCAGCCAACTGATGACCAGGTCCTGATCAAGGTCAATGTGGCTGGGATTAACTACATCGACACCTACTACCGATCCGGTATTTATCACGCCGGTCTTCCATTCATCCCAGGCCAGGAAGGCACCGGAAAGGTAGTTCAGGACCCACACGGGGAGATTGCGGAGGGCACCGTCGTCGCCTGGTTTACTGCTCTTGGCTCCTATGCGGAGTATGTCTGTGTTCCCCGCAACCGCATCGTCGCTGTACCGGACAACATTGATCCGACCGTAGCAGCGTCTATGTTGCTTCAGGGTGTCACCGCCCACTATCTCACCGATGGCGTCTACCACCTCGACGAGAATTCCACCTGCCTCATCACGGCGGGCGCAGGCGGTGTCGGACTCCTGGCAACACAATTCGCCGTCAGCATGGGGGCCACTGTTTACTCGGTGGTGTCCTCCGATGAGAAGGAGGCACTTGCCCGTGAGGCAGGTGCTACCGAGGTATTCCGCTACAGCGAGCAGCTCGCAGAAAAGGTTCGCCGCTACAACGGTGGAGTCGGCGTGGACGTTGTCTACGACGGCGTTGGCAAAGACACCTTCCACGAGTCCCTAGAGGTCGTCCGCCCACGTGGAACCGTTGCCCTGTTCGGTGCGGCGTCGGGTCCCGTCGAGCCCATTGACCCCCAGCTCCTCAACACACACGGTTCTATTTACCTCACTCGCCCGTCCGTCAGTGCCTACATTGCAACAGACGACGAGTTCGCGATGCGTTGTCAAGCCGTGACAAAGGCTGTCGCCGCCGGCACGCTTAATATCCGCGTCGGAGGTGTCTACCCGTTGGAGGAGGCTGCGCGTGCACACACCGATCTCCAGAGCAGGAAGACGACCGGTTCTATTGTTTTGCAGGTGAGTGACCACTGACGACTGATTGGCACGCCGTAGACGGCTACGTCCCCGGCAAATGGCACATCCCCTGTTCCGATGCTGCAGAAGGAAAGAAGAAAACCACAACCTTCCTTCTCAAGCAGTACAACGAGCTCGCGAACACCGATCCCGAGCGCGCACAGGAGATCCTGCGGGAAATCCTTCCAGAGGATTCTGCTGTTCCGCTCGCATTCGCGCCGATTCAGATTGAATACGGATTTAATACTCGCTTCGGCGAGCGATGCTTCCTCAATTACAACTGCGTCATCCTCGATACGGTTGAGGTGACGATCGGTGCCCGCACGCTCCTCGGCCCCGGTTGCCAAATCATCTCCGTGGAGCACCCCGTTAATGACATGGAGATGCGGAAAGCCGAATGGGAGCGCGGTCGCGCCGTCCACATCGGCGATGACTGCTGGTTCGGAGCAGGCGCTATGGTCATGCCCGGCGTCACTGTAGGAAACAGATGTGTTATCGCTTCTGGGTCAGTAATCACCAAGGACATCCCCGACGACAGCCTCGTTGCTGGCGTCCCCGGGAGTGTCAAGGGAAAGCTCAACCAAGAAGGCGATGCGCTCGAGCGGCTCGACATTGTCGACCCGGAGGATCGAGCTACCCTCGAATAGATTTCAACCCCGCAGCATGACGTGATTGAGCATGCGCGGGGTTTTCTCTTGTTTTAGGCCATGCAGTATCGCAGACCTAACCCGTTAAGCAGAAGTTGCTTAGAAGATTTCCCGGTGGAAAACCGTTTAGAACATTTCCATCAGCGACGGCAGGAATACTGCGTCGAGTGCTAGTCCGATAAACACGGTGGCAAGGTACACATTGGCAAGCAGGAAGAGCTGGAAAGGCCGGACAGTCTGGCCTTCCCGCACACGCATATGCAGCTGCCAGGCGCGGAAGATGAACAAAACGCCACCGACAACAGCCGCAACCAGGTAAAGCAACCCTGCAGCTGGGGTGAGGAACAGCGTGGTGACAACCGTCGCGACCGTGTAGATGAGGATCGCGCGCGTCACGGCTGCAGGTTTGGCTACCACCGGAAGCATAGGTACGCCGGCCACCTTGTAATCGTCGCGGTACTTCATGGCGAGAGCCCAGGTATGCGGCGGAGTCCAGAAGAAAATAACGAGGAACAGGACAATTGCCTGCCACCAGTTGGCTACCCCTTGTGTATTGTCCACAATGACAGCCCAGCCGACCATGACAGGCATGCATCCAGCAGCACCGCCCCAGACGACATTCTGGGAGGTGCGACGCTTAAGCCACTTCGTGTAAATGCAGATGTACCAAAAGATAGTGAGGAGGATGAAAACTGCGGCCAACAGCGAATGTGCAAGGAACCAGAGAATAAAGCACGAACCGATAGTGAGGCATACCGCGAAAATGAGAGCCTGGTTCTTCCCCACCGCATGTTTGGGCAGCGGGCGTCCTACTGTTCGCCGCATCTTCTGGTCGATGTCATAATCGGCCACCATATTTAATGTATTGGCAGCACCCGCGCCCATCCATCCACCGATGAGTGTAAGAATGATTAGCCCCAGGTGAACCGTTCCTCGGTCGGCTTGGAGCATGGCGGGGATAGCCGCGATAAGTAAGAGCTCGATAACCCTGGGTTTAGTCAGGGCGATGTAAGCTTTCACTCTCTCCACGAATTATTCCTCCAACCGGTATCGTTTGGTATGCGTTAATACTATCGTTCGATTGAAGGTAAATCGCAATTACCCGTAGATCAGTTTACCCCCATAAACGATTAGAGGGTACAAACTACACCCCTTGTTGAGGTATAGAGCAAGCGACAAGCTTCTCCAGCGTCGCTACAAAACCCACATCACTGTGTAACCAGACCGGATGCTGACGGATTCCAAGCGGGTACTGTACATGCCCACTGCACGGCATTATGCATCGGTACCTCACCTCATAGGTAGGCTACGGCATTTCAATAGATCTACTTCCGGTACCCACAATCTGTGCACTGCGTCGTTTGCCGAGTGCTGTAGCGCGGAACACACCATCAATTTTTCGTGATGTTCACTAAACTCCTGAAAAATGCCCCCATTTGGGACGATATTTACCTGCGTACGGTGTACGAGTTTTACCAAAAGTGACTGAAAGGCACTACTCAATATGCAACTAATACCCCAGCGCACAAGGTGGCGCAACAGCAGCAAGGTGCGATTGGATGAAACTGTTGGCAATAACGCCCCTCAGAGCTAAAAAATCCGGCTAAGCTGGTGTACGAATCTATCCACCTAATCAGGAATTGAGGAACACACGTGACCGACCTGAACCTGTCACCTGAACTGCAAGCAAAGACTGCACGCAACTATCCCTCTGATTGGACTGACCTGGACACGCAGGCCGTAGACACGGCGCGAGTTCTCGCAGCTGACGCCGTGCAGAACTGCGGTTCTGGTCACCCCGGCACCGCCATGAGCCTTGCCCCGCTGGCTTACACCCTGTACCAGCGCGCCATGGTTCATGATCCGGCAGATGACCAGTGGCTTGGCCGAGATCGGTTCGTCCTTTCTTGTGGCCACTCCTCCCTTACCCAATACATCCAGCTGTACTTCGCCGGTTTCGGCCTCGAGATGGAAGACCTCAAGGCTCTCCGCACCTGGGGCGCAAAGACCCCTGGTCACCCTGAGTACGGCCACACCAAAGGCGTGGAAATCACCACCGGCCCGTTGGGCCAGGGTCTCGCCTCTGCTGTAGGCATGGCAATGGCAGCTCGCCGTGAACGCGGCCTCCTCGATCCCGATGCCCCGGCAGGAGAGTCGCCCTTCGATCACTACATCTACGTCATCTCCTCCGATGGCGATATGCAGGAAGGTGTAACCGGCGAGGCATCCTCCATTGCAGGTACGCAGAAGCTCGGTAACCTCATCGTTTTCTGGGACGACAACAACATCTCCATCGAAGACAACACCCAGATTGCTTTCACCGAGGATGTCGTTGCCCGTTACAAGGCCTACGGCTGGCAGACCCTCGAGGTGGAGTCCGGCGAGGACATCGTCGCCATTGAGAAGGCAATTGAGGAAGCCAAGGCAGACACCACCCGCCCGTCCTTCATCCGCGTTAAGACGGTCATTGGCTACCCGTCCCCCGGCAAGATGAACACCGGCGGTGTCCACGGTGCTGCCCTGGGTGACGACGAGGTCGCTGCCACGAAGAAGGTTCTCGGCTTCGACCCGGAGAAGCACTTCTACATCGCTGATGATGTCATCGCTCACACGCGCGCCTTGGGCGAGCGTGCAGCTAAGGCACACGACGAGTGGAACAAGAAGTTCGACGAATGGGCAGAGAAGAACCCGGAGCGCAAGGCACTCCTGGATCGCATCACCCACCGCGAGTTCCCCGAGAGCTGGGATGAAAACCTGCCCACCTGGGATGCAGATCCCAAAGGTGTCGCTACCCGTAAGGCTTCGCACAAGGTGCTGCAGGCTCTCGGAGAGACGCTCCCTGAGCTGTGGGGCGGTTCCGCCGACCTCGCAGGTTCCAACAACACGACGATCGATGCCGATGATTCCTTCGGCCCGGAGGAGATTTCCACCGATACATGGACGGCACAGCCGTACGGCCGTAACCTCCACTTCGGTATCCGCGAGCACGCTATGGGTTCAATCCTCAACGGCATTTCCCTGCACGGTCCGACGCGTCCGTACGGTGGCACCTTCCTCATCTTCTCCGATTACATGCGCCCGGCCGTTCGTCTGGCAGCTCTCATGGGCACCGACGCTTTCTACGTATGGACCCACGACTCCATTGGTCTTGGCGAGGATGGCCCGACCCACCAGCCGATCGAACAGCTTGCATCTCTTCGCGCCATCCCGGAGATGTCCATGCTCCGCCCGGCAGATGCGAACGAGACGGCCGCTGCATGGCGCGCTGCTCTTCTGTACCGCGAGGGTCCGAAGGGCATCGCTCTGACCCGTCAGAACGTCCCGGTGCTCGAGGGCACGAAGGAAAAGGCAAAGGACGGCGTGGTAAAGGGCGCCTACGTCCTCGTCGAAGGCTCGAAGGAGACCCCGGACATCATCCTCATGGGTACCGGTTCCGAGGTTCAGCTGGCCGTCGAAGCGGCTCAGAAGCTCGAGTCTGAGGGCATCGCAGCTCGCGTTGTCAGTGTCCCCTGCCTTGACTGGTTCGAGGAGCAGGATGCCTCCTACATCGAAGAGGTCCTCCCCTCCTCTGTCAAGGCTCGCGTTTCCGTCGAGGCTGGCATCGCCCAGCCGTGGTACCGCTGGCTCGGCACCTGCGGCCGTCCGGTATCCATCGAGCACTTCGGTGCCTCCGCTCCGTACCAGAAGCTTTACGACGAGTTCGGTGTCACCGCAGATGCTGTGTACGACGCCGCCAAGGAATCCCTCAACGCTGTAAAGGAAGAAGCATAAATGAACGCAATTGATGATCTGAAGAAGGTCGGCACCTCCACGTGGTTGGACGATCTTTCCCGTGACCGTCTTACCTCCGGCAATCTCAAGGAGCTCCTGAGCTCCAAGTCCATCGTCGGCGTGACTACGAACCCCTCTATCTTCGCTGCCGCTATGGGCAAGGGCACCGCATATGATGCCCAGATCAGCGAGCTGAAGGAGGCCGGCTCGAACGTCGACGATAGCGTCTACACCATGGCTATCAAGGACGTTCAAGATGCCTGCGACCTCTTCGCCGATATCTACGAGCAGTCCGGTGGCCAGGACGGTCGCGTCTCTATTGAGGTTGATCCGCGTATCTCCGCTGACCGGGCTGCCACCATCACCCAGGCCAAGAACCTGTGGGAGCGCGTTGATCGCCCGAACGCGATGATCAAGATCCCGGCAACGGAAGGCTCCATGCCGGCTATCGCCGACGCTCTCGCCGAAGGCATTTCCGTCAACGTCACACTTATCTTCTCTGTGCCGGTTTACCGCCAGGTTGTCCAGACCTACATCGAGGGTATTAAGCGTGCCGCGGAAAACGGCCATGACGTTTCCAAGATTCATTCCGTGGCCAGCTTCTTCGTGTCCCGCGTGGATACGGAAGTAGATAAGCGACTCGATGCCATCGGCACCGACGAAGCCAAGGAACTCAAGGGCAAGGCTGGTATCGCCAACGCTCACCGCGCTTACGCTGCATTCGAAACCCTGTTCAAGGATGCGGACCTGCCCGAGGGCGCCAATGTGCAACGTCCGCTGTGGGCTTCCACCGGTGTGAAGAACCCCGAGTACCCGCAGGACATGTACGTCACCGAGCTTGCCGGCCCGAACACCGTAAACACGATGCCAGAAAAGACCATCGACGCTGCTCTCGAGGGCAACGGTATTCACGGCGATACACTGTCCGGCAAGGGTGAGGAAGCTGATGCGCTCTTCGCGAAGCTCAGCGAGATCGGTATTGACTTCGAGGATGTCTTCGAGGTTCTCGAGCGTGAGGGCGTAGAGAAATTCGTCAAGGCATGGGAAGAACTGCTCGACTCTATGCAGAGCAAGCTTGCGTAACACGCTGACGTCTAGTCGAGGAAGCTTTTTGACTTGACACGCACAGCTGTGCATGAAAGGCGGTGGGCCGATTGGCTCACCGCCTTCTTACTGTCCTTGTGCATCGGCGTGTAGCCACCGTAAGGCCTGTTCATTGCCCTAGGTGGCTTTTCGAAAGCCCCAAATCGCCTTTCGTATATATCTTTATGTAACCCGTCTCCTGCTGGTTGTCTACTCCGAGTGGCGAGAAAGGAAAGGCACATCCTTTGCAAAGGCGTGTTTTCGTTCCTCCATCCACTGGAGTGCGTGGCATGCGCGAGGCGCTGTGGCGCACTGTGGGCTTACGTGCAACGGGCGCTGGATTAAGCGGGGAATGAGAGTACAAGCAAGGTTTTGACTTATGATGTTCTATGCAACACAGCGATCCAGCGGGTGCGCGGCCACGCTCTAGAACACAGCTGACAGTATTGACTGCGTGTTTTCTCGCCTGCATCGCTGTTGAAAAGTGAACAATCGTGAGTAAGACATTCGTGGCAGATAGTGAGGTAGCTCAGTGGTAGATGGGAAATGGGAAAATCCGCTGCGAAGCGCAAAGGATTCACGGCTTCCGCGGATTGCAGGCCCGTCCGGCATCGTCATCTTCGGCGTAACCGGCGATTTGGCGCGCAAGAAACTGCTGCCCGCGGTATATGACTTGGCTAACCGTGGTCTGCTCCCTGCTGGCTTCCAGCTCGTGGGTTTCGGTCGTCGCGATTGGGACCGCGCTGAATTCGCCTCCTATGTCCGAAAGGCCGTCGAAGCCGGGGCGCGCACGGAGATCCGCGAGAATGTGTGGGAGCGCCTGAGAGAGGGCATGACCTTCGTCAAGGGCAATCTCAATTCCGACGAGGACTTCGACAGTCTCGCCGAGACGCTGTCCAGTCTCCGCTCCGCCCACGGCAACTGGGCCTTCTACCTTTCGGTGCCTCCGAGTTTCTTCGACGATGTGTGTTACCAGCTCGACCGGTCCGGCTTGGCAAAGCCGAAGGACGACAATGCGTGGCGACGCGTCATCATTGAGAAGCCTTTTGGTCACGATCTTGAGTCGGCACGGAAGCTGAACCAAACGGTCAACTCTGTCTTCCCGGAATCCTCGGTTTACCGCATTGACCACTACCTGGGCAAAGAAACCGTACAGAACATCGTGGCCCTGCGTTTTGCTGGTGCCATGTTCGAGCCGCTATGGAACGCTAACTTCGTCGACCACGTCCAGATCACCATGGCCGAGGATATCGGTCTTGGTGGCCGCGCGGGGTATTACGACGGTATCGGCGCAGCTCGTGACGTGATCCAAAACCACCTGCTTCAGCTCATGGCTCTCGTGGCAATGGAAGAGCCCGCCTCCTTCAGCCCCGCTGCTCTCCAGGCGGAGAAGATCAAGGTGCTCAGCGCCACGGAGCCTGTGTACCCGTTGTCTGCTACTACGGCCCGTGGTCAATACACAGCAGGCTGGCAGGGATCAGAGAAGGTCGTCGGGCTGCGGGAGGAGTCCGGTTTCGATCCGGAGTCCCGCACGGAGACCTTTGCTGCCTGTACTCTTGCTATCCATTCGCGTCGCTGGGACGGCGTGCCCTTTTACGTGCGCACAGGAAAGCGCTTAGGCCGGCGTGTGACGGAGATCGCCGTCGTATTCAAGAAGGCTGCACACATGCCGTTCCAGGATGATGATGCCCTCACCTCCAACGCCGTCGTCATGCGTATTCAGCCCAATGAGGGTGTCACACTCCGCTTTGGTTCCAAGGTTCCCGGACAGATCATGGAAGTCCGCGATGTGAACATGAACTTCTCGTACTCCGAGTCCTTCACCGAGGAGTCTCCGGAAGCCTACGAGCGCCTTATTCTCGATGCGCTTCTCGATGAGTCCAGCCTCTTCCCGTCCAATGAAGAGGTGGAGCTCTCGTGGAAGATCCTCGACCCGATCATCGCCCACTGGGCAAAGCATGGCACTCCGGAAGATTACGAGGCAGGTACCTGGGGCCCGGCTTCTGCCGACCGCATGATGAGCCGCACCGGTCGTAGGTGGAGGCTCCCATGATGAACGGAGTATCCCCTGTCCACGGCGGAGCCACACTCGCTCCTGCCGCTGTGACTACTGTGGCCTCATCGTCACTTCATCTCATCGCGTCGAACGGAGGAAAATAGCACTATGCATCATTTGCGCAACACGTCCACGAGGGAAATTTCCTCCACCATCGAGCACATCGAGGCATCGGGCATGCAGCCCCGGGCCAACCATGTCCTCACCCTCATTGTGGTCATCCATGGCAAGACGAACAAGGACAAGCTATTCCACACGATTTCGTCGTCTTCCAAGGAGCATCCATCCCGTGTACTCATCCTTGAGCCACAGGAGGAAGCCCACGCATTGGGCGTGCACCCTCCGTCCATTATCGATGCGGAACTCCACGTCGGTGGGGATGCCGGCGCATCGGAAATCATCTGGCTGCAGTTGCGCGGCGAGGTCACCGAGCATTTGGATAGCATCGTCACTCCGCTGCTCCTCCCCGATACTCCGATTGTCGCATGGTGGCCGGCATCAGCGCCGGTGAATCCGGCGGAAGATCCGATCGGGCGCCTAGCTACCCGTCGCATCACCGATTCTTTCTATGATCCTGCCGAGGACGCGATTTATCGCCGGCGTTCCAACTACACTCCCGGTGATTCCGATCTGTGCTGGTCTAGGCTTACTCCGTGGCGTGGGATCCTGGCTTCTGCACTCGACCAGCCTCCGTTTGAGCAGGTAAAGAGCGCCAAGTTGTACGGTCTTGCGGTAAGCCCCACGGTGGATCTTGCTGCCGGATGGCTTGCCGACGTCCTCGGGGTACCCGTTTTCCGCGAGGTTCGGGGGTCCGCAGACCACCCAGTCGATCGCAACGGTCTACCCGCCATACCGGTTGCTGAAGTTATTCTGGAACGCGAAACAGGTACGGTTCGTCTCACCGTCGCCGATGCCGAGACAATTGAATTGACGATTGGCAACGGCCCGGTCACAAAGATTGCGCAGGGTCGCAGGCCCGATGTGGACTGTCTATCCGAGGAAATGCGCCACCTCGTTCCAGACCAGGCCTATGCGGGTGCCCTCAACGGTCTTTCCAAGGTCACCTACCTCGAAGCCGACTAATACGAAAGGATTTGCACCATGTCTTTTACCCACACTGATCAGCCATCGCTGCGCAAGATGTGCGACTACGCCGCTCGTGCTGTGGTAAACACGATTGCTGATGTGCAGCAGGACGGATCCCCCGCGCATCTCGTTTTGACTGGTGGTACTGCGGGAATTGAGACGTGTCGGCGACTCCTAGCGCTTCATCAGGCCGCAGAGCAACAGCGCGAGAGCTTTCCCATCGCTGCGATCAATTGGCAGATTACGCACGTGTACTTCGGCGATGAGCGAAACGTTGCTGTCTCCCACCCGGATTCAAACGAGGGACAAGCACGGGAAGCTCTGCTCGATTACGTTCCGATTCCCGCCGAGAATATCCACTCATACAGCCTCGACGGCAACCCCGACGAGGCATACCTTGAGGAAAAGGCTCAGCAGTACGCGCAGCTTTTGCCGGAGCACTTCGATGTACACCTGTTCGGCGTTGGCCCGGATGGTCACGTTAACTCACTGTTCCCCGGCCACCCTGTCCTTGCAGCGCGCGACTCGCTCGTCACTGCGGTCACGGATTCCCCGAAACCTCCGGCACAGCGTCTCACACTCACTTTTTCTGCGGTGGAACGGGCGAAAAAGGCGATCCTTCTCATTAGTGGTGCAGCTAAGGCTGAAGCGTTTGATAGCGTGTCGAGCGATGCTGCTGTTGAGGAATGTCCCGCTGCTGAGGTGACACGTTTGGTCAGCACCGAGGTTCTCACCTCAGAGCTGCACTAGCTGGATCATCTCGTCACACCTAGTTGTTGCAGTGTGGCATCATCTGTGACGTAGATAACCGTGATGGGACGGGGAACGTCAAAGATTCCGCGCGTCTCAAACGTGCAAGGAATAAGCCACGGGCCTGTGTGCTTAGCCAGATCTTTGAGGTTAAACGAGCTGACAAACTGTGCATCCTCCCCTTGGTCCTTTCGGGCGCTCACACAGTGTATGATGTCGCCGTCGACTGTGAACGACATGAGCTCCCCGTCCATCACGTCGGCTAGAGACTCATGGTGAATCTCCAGCTCTGAGTCTTCCCTTGTTGGAAATGCGAACGAGGATAATCCTGGTTCTTCGGTAAACCAATACACCTTCCCTTCTTTGGTAAAGCTCCGTTCCGATTCGAGCATCTTCCCCGGCGATGTCTCTTCGGTGGCTTGTTGCTCGTTTACTAATTCCCATCCACGGTCGGTCTGCTCGTACAGAACCCATCCCTTAGACTGCTCATCTGTGATCCATTCAGAAAAGAGTTTCGCGCGTCCGTCAATGACATCCACTATGGGATCGTTG
>ERZ1031137.59-NODE-59-length-28763-cov-9.775045_pt1 | contig 28763 bp, 25 predicted proteins | sample MGYA00517293_ERZ1031137 | MGnify/ENA primary metagenome ERZ1031137 (study PRJEB33718, sample SAMN03159763) | human skin metagenome | collected 2014-05-20 | study: EMG produced TPA metagenomics assembly of the PRJNA266117 data set (Human skin bacterial metagenome and...
AGATGCTCAGGAGTCTCGTGGGCTCGGAGATGTGTATAAGAGACAGGTCTACAACGGGCGACGTAAAGGTATTGTTCCCAACCCTGAAAAACAGTTAGTATCAAGGTAATTCCTCGCCTGCTGGCGGTGATTTTGTAATCGCGGAAACACTCACAGTCGCCAGGCGTGGGCACCACTTGAGTGATTACGAAACAGGAGGTTGGTCAAGATGTCTGATGGCCTTGACTACGATCCGGATACCACTGGTGATTTCGACGAGACCACGCTCGATGGCTCAGAGGGGCTCGATGGCGACTTCCTCACCGGTGACGGCGAGAATTATGTAATGGATCCTCCAGACCGCTGGCGAGGCGCTTCTCCGCATGACACTCTCGGCAAGCGGTTGGCAGAGGAAAAGCCGGACATCGACATCGATGACGATCTGGATGATGACCCGGAGATGCGCTACGGCGATGTCGACGGTCACGAACCGTTCGAGTTCGGCAACGATGGCCCGCGAGACCCGGACCGCAACCGTCGGATGGGCTGGACTACTTACTAGAGTTTTCTAAATTTTAGTAGTTTTGCCAAATTTACTATCTCGGAGCGTCGCGCAACAGTAGTATCTGTGCCATGACAGCATCTACTGCCACGACAAACCGAACTACCATCCGCAATCCGCTTAACGACGAGCTCGTTGCCCGCCTTCTTCAGCGCGTCACGGTAGCTGATAAGTCGAAGACCGCCACTATCTCGGCGCCATTTACCGGCCAGGAGCTGGCGCAGATTCCTGTCGGTACCCAGGCCGATGTCGACGAGGCCTTCAAGCGTGCCCGTGCGGCGCAGAAGAAGTGGGCCCGCATGGCACCGGAAAAGCGCGGCGAAGTGCTGCACCACTTCCACGACCTGCTGTTTACCCACTGCGACCAGGTGCTGGATTTACTGCAGGCCGAGACCGGCAAGAACCGCGCCAGTGCCCACGAGGAGCTCGTACACACCGCTATCACCGCCCGCTACTACGGCAATCAGGGCCCGAAACTGCTTGAGCCGAAGCGAGCACACGGCGCTGTCCCGGTACTTTCCAAGACCACCGTCTACCACCACCCAAAGGGCGTCGTCGGTGTTATTGCGCCGTGGAACTACCCACTGACTCTCGCGGTTTCCGACGCGCTGGCTGCACTGATGGCTGGTAACGCCATCGTGCTCAAGCCGGACAGCACCACTCCGTTTACCGCTCTCTTCGCTGTCGATTTGCTCTACCGCGCTGGTCTTCCGGAGGATCTCTTCCAGGTCATTCCCGGCCCAGGTCGCGTTGTCGGCCAGGGCATTGTCGGCCAGTGCGACTTCCTGATGTTCACCGGCTCCTCCGAGACCGGCCGCTCACTGGCACAGCAGTGCGGCGAGCGCCTGATTAGTTTCTCCGCGGAGCTCGGCGGCAAGAACCCGCTGATTGTCGCTGAGGATGCCAACATCAACCGCGCGGTCGAGGGCGCGCGCATCGGCTGCTTCACCAACTCCGGTCACCTGTGCGTGTCCATTGAGCGAATCTATGTCGTGGACTCCGTCTGGGACGAATTCGTCCCGGCATTCACCGACCGCGTGAAGGCAATGTCCATCGGCGCTGGCTACGAGTGGGAAACCGAAATGGGCTGCCTGCAGTCTCAGGGCCAGTTCGACATCGTCAAGTCCATGGTCGACGAGGCCATCGAGGCCGGCGCCACTGTACTGGCCGGTGGTCGTCCTCGCCCGGATCTAGGACCGCTGTTCTACGAGCCGACCGTGCTTACCGACGTCCCGGAGGGCGTCGCCCTGCTGACCGAAGAGGTATTCGGACCGGTGGTAGTCCTCCAGCGCGTCTCGGATGTCCACGAGGCTATCGCCAAGTCCAACGATTCCCGTTATGGCCTCAACGCTTCGCTGTGGACCTCCCCGCGTCGAGCAAAGGAGCTGGCTCCACAGCTTGAGGCCGGCACTGTCAATGTCAACGATGGTTTTGCTGCGGCCTTCGCGTCTGTCGATGCCCCGATGGGTGGTTTCAAGGATTCGGGTGTGGGCCGTCGTCAAGCAGCGGGCGGCTTGCTGAAGTACACCGACGAGCAGACGGTGACCGTGCAGCGCCTTTCCCCGGTGTCGATGCCGCAGATGCCGCGTGAGCTGTACTCGAAGGTGTTCAACACGGCACTTGTTCTCGGCAAGAAGTTCAACGTCCTGCCGTAATCCGCATGTAGCGCACACAGATAGCAAAAGGCCAGGTCAGAAAACTCTCTGACCTGGCCTTTTGGTGCCCCCAGTGGGACTCGAACCCACACTGAAAGGATTTTAAGTCCTCTGCCTCTGCCAATTGGGCTATAGGGGCCCCTAAGAAAGATTAATGGGCGATATGGGTGTCTACCAAACTCGCCACAATTCCGTCGAGGATATCCTTCTCGCTGATGTAGAAAAAGCGCTGCTCTTCCTTCGCTGCCTCGGAAAGCGGCAGCGCCTCAAACATGTCCATCAGACCGTCCACAATGATGGAACCGCCGGCGAAGACATCCGCGCGCTTCGGATGCATCACGGGATTGGCAGCGAGGGACTCCGCGTCGGTCTCAATCACGGACGCGGTCAGCGCACGCAACGCCGCAAAGCGCAGCTGCGACAGGTGGATTGCCTCCGGGTCGTAGGTTTCTAGCCCCTGTGCCAGCGCCGACAGCGTGGTGAAGGTCCCGGCGCAGCCGACGATGGTGCGAGCCTTGTCGACAGGCACCTTCGCAACAATCTCGTCGGCCAGCTCCGCAACATACGAACGCGCCTCCTGGACCTGTTCCGCCGTCGGTGGCGAGGCCTGCAGGAACCGTTCGGTCAAGCGCACACTGCCCATAGCCACGGAATCAGAACCGGCTACCGTACCATCGTGGTCACCGACAATAACCTCGGTGGAGCCACCGCCGACGTCAATGACGCAATACGGACCGAGCTCGGGCTCCAAGTCATCTACCGCCCCGCGGAAGGACAGCGCGGCTTCCTCGTCGCCGGAAATGACCTCGGCCTCTGCACCCCACGGAGCGAGAATCTCGCGGGTCATGGCGAAGAAATCGTCGCGGTTGCTTGCGTCGCGTGTCGCCGATGTCGCCACCATTCGGACTGCTTGCACTTTTTCGACCTGCATAAGCTCCGCATACTTCGTCAGAGCCTCCCGCACGCGCTCCAGCGCCTCTGGAGCCAGCATGCCAGTGGCATCCACGCCCTGGCCAAGGCGGACGATTTCCATCAGTCGGTGCAGTTCTGTGATTTCGAGAACTCCATCGACAACCTCGACCCGGCTGATAAGCAGGCGAAGCGAATTAGTGCCGCAGTCGACGGCAGCGAGGGTCGTCATTTATCCCTCCACCCCCGGATACGCAATACCGAGCTCGGCAATCGTGGGCCAATCTGCGGGAATCGCGGTGCCGCGCAGTTTCTCGTTCTCCGCCGCCAGCGCCACCGACTCAGTACCCAGTCGGAAGTGATCCGGCCCCTTGGCCAGCGCGTAGGCAATAAGAACGTGGAGGCACTTCACGCGCGTCGGCATTCCGCCACCGGAGAAGTCCGTGCCTAGGTCTTCCATCTCATTGCGCTCTGCCAGAAACGCCTCGTGCGCGCGCTGGTAATCGGCGGCGAGGTCTTCGTCGCTTTCCAGACGCGCGGTCATTTCTTTCATCACGCCGGTCGTCTCCAACCGGGAGGCCTCGGCGGTGAGTCGCGGATCAGTTAGGTAAAAGAGCGTGGGAAACGGAGTGCCATCGTCCAAGCGCGGCTTCGTCTTGACCACACCAGGAGTGCCGTCGGGGCTGCGGTAAGAGATGTCCACTACACCGCGCGGTTCACGTCCGAGCTGCTCCGCTATCACTTCCAAATCTGCGGTATCCACAGACATCGGTCACACTCCTTTTGCTTCCGTTTTACTGACACATAATCTCACAGTCGCCTTACAAGCGCGTTGTTTCGCTTTACGACGGCACACTCCGCCGCGCATGCAACCTCACCGAGAGGCTCAGGTAGCCGTATGGAGGTTTAGGACTCCGGTACCGTCGGCAAGCTCTCTGGCCTCGTTGCCTGATCGCGCCCCGGATTAGGGCGAGTCTCTTCGGGTTCGGGCGGGATGGAAATGGAATCCCACAGAGTCTCGTACCACTTCTTGGCCTGGTGCTGCGGAATTTCCTCCGGCTGCGTCACAGGCTGTTCGCCCACGGCCGGATCGAGGATACGGAATGGGGTCTCCCCCGGCTCTACCAGCCCCAGGCGCAGACGTGCCTGCTCCTTAACATAGGCAGGGTTGGAGTAAAGCTCCTTTTCATCCTCTAACTGCTTAATTCGCTGTTCCATGCGAGCAATATTGTCCTGCGTTGCGGCTACATCCGCCTGCTGTTGTGCAAAAGTCCGCAGCGGAATTGCGAGAACAGATACTAAGAAAAGCACCAGCAGACCAATGCCGATCTTCTGTGCTGTGCTCAGCGAGCGCATTCCCGATGCGATTGCCGCTGCCGAACGCTGCCCCGCCCCTGCAGGGCGCGACTGTGTTCCGCGGCGAGATCGGTCCGATGCACTCATGTCCCACACTCTACCCGACCGCCAGCCGATGAAATAACAAAAACCCGCCCACCACCACGTGCGTGGTGCGGACGGGCAGTGCTAGACGCAGCTTTCGCAGCGCCTCAGCTCTTTACTTAAAACGCGGGAATGCGCTGCGACCAGCGTAGACAGCAGCGTCACCCAGGTACTCCTCGATGCGCAGCAGCTGGTTGTACTTAGCAACGCGCTCGGAGCGAGCCGGAGCACCGGTCTTGATCTGGCCACAGTTCAGGCCGACGGCCAGGTCAGCGATGGTGGTGTCCTCAGTCTCACCGGAGCGGTGGGACATCATGGACTTGTAGCCGGCGTTGTGAGCCATTGCGACGGCTTCGAAGGTCTCGGACAGGGTACCGATCTGGTTGACCTTGACCAGCAGAGCGTTAGCGGCCTTCTTCTCAATGCCCTCTGCCAGACGCTTCGGGTTGGTGACGAAGAAGTCGTCGCCGACGATCTGGACCTTGTCACCAAGCTGAGCAGTCAGGGTGGTGTAGCCCTCCCAGTCATCCTCCTGCAGCGGATCCTCGATGGAGACGATGGCGTAGTTCTCAACCAGGTCAGCGTAGACAGCTGCCATCTCCTCAGCGGTGTGCTCGCCGCCCTCGAAGTGGTACTTGCCGTCCTTGAAGAACTCGGAAGAAGCAACGTCGAGAGCCAGAGCGACATCGTCGCCCAGTTTGTAGCCTGCAGCCTCAATTGCCTCAACAATCAGGTCAAGAGCAGCCTTGGTGGAGTCAACCGACGGAGCGAAGCCGCCCTCATCACCGAGGCCAGTGGACAGGCCCTTGTCCTTAATGACCTTCTTGAGTGCGTGGTAGACCTCAGCACCGACGCGCAGTGCTTCCTTGAAGGTCGGGGCACCGATCGGTGCAATCATGAACTCCTGGACGTCAACGCCGGAGTCAGCGTGTGCGCCACCGTTGAGGATGTTCATCATCGGAACCGGCAGAACGTGACCGTTCGGGCCGCCGACGTAGCGGAACAGATCCAGGCCAGCGGACTCAGCAGCAGCCTTGGCAACAGCCATGGAAACACCCAGGATTGCGTTAGCACCCAGGCGGGACTTGTTGTCGGTGCCGTCCAGCTCAATCATGGTCTTGTCAACCAGACGCTGGTCCTCAGCCTCGAGGCCAATAATTGCGTCCTCAATCTCCTCGAGCACAGCGCGGACAGCCTTCTCGACACCCTTGCCCAGGTAACGGTCTCCGCCATCGCGGAGCTCGTGTGCCTCATGAACACCGGTGGAGGCACCGGACGGAACCGCAGCGCGGCCCACAGCGCCGTCTTCCAACAGCACCTCAACCTCAACGGTCGGGTTACCACGGGAGTCCAGAATTTCGCGTGCGTTCAACTCGATGATTGCAGCCATAGGTCACCTTTCCGCCGGAACCGTTCCGGCACATGACTCCAATTGTGGCACGGTTTGCCAACCTTCGCCTTAAATCCTTTTCACCCTATGCGGGCTGATTCAGCGCATAGTTCGCCGCAGCGTCCCGAACATCGCGAAGATACTGCTCAGACTGGTTATACGAGCGAATTGCAGATGCCCACCCTTCCGGGGTGGCGAGGTCGCGTTCCCCACTGCAGAGCATCCGTGCCGTGGTCGCAGTTGCGTCGTCGATGTTGTTGGGGTCGGCGACACCATCACCAGAAGCATCCATCGCAAAGCGATGCCAGGTCTCGGGAATAAACTGCATCGGCCCCACAGCGCGGTCGTACTCTGTGTCACCGTCGAGTTCGCCGTTGTCAGTATCAAGAACCTCAGCAAACCCACTCGTGCCGTCCAGCGGCGGACCGATAATCGTCGGGCGCACTACCCCATCGGCACCGATATGCGCCGGCTTGAGCCAATTGCCCGAGTACGTGCCGTGATTAGTCTCCACCTTGCCCAGTCCCGCAAGCGTGTTCCACTCCAGGTGGCAGTTCGGGAACTGTTCGGTCGCAATCACATATGCGTTGCCGTAGGCGCGGAGAGCGTCCTCAGAAATACCAGTCTTCGGGGAAATCTGCTGCGCCCACTGTCGGAGCTGCTCCGAGGTGCGCCCGGGCGCGTTGACATCAATCATCGGCGGTGGCTCAGCCGCAGCAGGCGGCACATTTTCCGGAATCGGCTTCTTGGTCAACGACGGGATAACGGGTCCAGTGAACATCGCCAACGCCCCAACCGTGCCAATGATAATCAGCACCGCCAGGGAGGTTAGACCGAGGCAGCCACATCCTCGCGAGGACTTCTTTTTCCCCTTACTGCGGCCACGCGACTTCGCCCCGCGGGGTGCGGGGTGCGCGTATTCATCAAAGGGAGAATTAGAAGGCATGGGGAATTACTCTACGGGTTAAACCGTAAAAATCACTCAAACTCGAGGACAGAAATCACTTTTACTGGAAACTAGCTGTCGCTTTCCGACGGGCCGAGGTCCTCAGCCTCTTCGTTATCTTCGCTGCCCGCTGCCCACTGCTCAACACTGCCGGCCTGCTGATTCTCCATCTGAGCCAGCTCAGCCAGGAATGCGCGTGAAGCCTGTCGGGTCCGCTCTTCAGCACCGGACTCAGTCTCCAGCCCCGGGGTCGGGACCAGAATCTCCACTGGAATGTCTGCATCGGACAGTCCCTGCGCACGTGCGCGGCGGATGGCTTCCTCAGCCAAAGTCAGAGCTGGCAGCTGTGTGGCCGGGTTCGAGCGCGGACGTCCGCGGCCGTAAGCCCACAGTCGCTCCTGTTCTTCCTCCGACACCATCTCTCCCTCGGCCACAGTGCCGTCGAAGAGGTACGGCTGACGAGCGCGCATCTTCAAAATAAAGTCGGTCGCCACATCGTCGAAGTCGAAGCCCTCCGCGATTTCAGCGTGGAAGAGGATCTGCAGCAGCAGATCTGACAGCTCGCTACGAATGTCACCGCCCTCGTTGACTGCGTCGACAAACTCGTAAGTCTCTTCAATGAGATACGGCAGCAGGCTCTTGTGCGTCTGGCGAGCTTCCCACTGCCCCGTGCGCCGTGCTGCCGCCATGATGTCCACGGCCTCGACGACGTGGGGCAGACGAGCTGCGGCAAGCTGTTCCTGCGGAGTCAGCGGTTCTGCAACAGGCTCTGCCCCTGGCTCTGCAACCGGTTCTGGCTCAGGTTCTTGCACCGAGTCCTGCTGGGGAGCCGCCACAACCCGAGCTGCCGGAGCTGCTGGGTCCGGCGCATCATCCAGCTCGACCGAGTAGACCTTCTCGCCCGCATCGAGGCGATCGAGTACCTCGTCGTTTCCCATATCGGTGGTGACCAGAATCTCCGCCTGGGACACCGAGTGCCCACCGGCGTCGGCAATTGCCCAACGCACACGGATCGGGACTTCTTCGGTGTAGCTGACTTCACCGGTCAGCAGGCTAGCGGCTTCCAGCGGAATCGCAGTTGGAAAGCGGCTATCGAGCTTGATGATAGTCATACGGTTTCTAGTCCTTTCCCATGTGCGAGATATCCATACGTGGAATTCCCGCCATCGATGTCAAGAAGTCTGCTACCCACTGCACCAATGCAATATCGCGGACAGGTTTTGCCCGCAACCCTCGCCCTTCCTTCGGCATTCCGACGGAAACCGTGCGCGTTGCCGCACGATAGGTCGCCTGTGGATACAGGCGCTTGAGACGCACCTGCTTGGAGTCAGCAAGCTCCATAGGGGTTATTCTAATGTGCGCACCCATGGCTTGAACTTCATGCACGCCGAATTCCCGGCAAATAATTCGAAGTCGTGAAATAACCGCCAGTCTCTCCACCTCAATGGGTGGGGTTCCGTAACGGTCAACGAGCTCTTCGAGCACTACGTCGATATCGTCCAGCGCACTGGCGGCAGCAAATTTGCGGTACGCCTCTAGACGCAGGCGTTCCGACGACACATATTCGGCCGGAATATTCGCATCGACCGGCAAATCGATCCGAACTTCCTTCGGTTCGTTATCGGAAGCATCCGGAGTTTCACCATCAGCCACTGCCTTCAGCGCGGCCACGGCCTCGCCAACCAGTCGGACGTACATATCGAAGCCGACACCGGCAATGTGACCGGACTGCTCCGCACCGAGGATATTTCCGGCACCGCGCATTTCCAGGTCCTTCATGGCCACAGCCATACCGGCACCCAAGTCATTGTTCTGCGCAATCGTGGACAGACGGTCGTAGGAAGTCTCCGTCAGCGTCTGATTTTCCGGGTAGAGGAAGTAGGCATAGGCGCGCTCACGGGAACGGCCCACGCGACCACGCAGCTGGTGCAGCTGGGAAAGACCCATATGGTGGGCGTTTTCCACAATCAACGTATTGGCGTTGGCAATATCCAGGCCGGTCTCCACGATGGTGGTACACACCAGCACGTCGTACTCGCGCTGCCAGAAGCCATCGACCGTGCGCTCCAGCTGCTCCTCCCCCATCTGACCGTGGGCCACTACCACGCGGGCCTCGGGCACCAAATTGCGGATATTCTGGGCGACTTTGTCAATGGTTTCCACCTTATTATGCAGGTAGAACACCTGTCCGTCGCGAAGCAGCTCTCGCCTGATAGCAGCGGCGACCTGCTTGTCGGACTGCGCGCCGACGTATGTCAGCACCGGGTGACGATCCTGCGGCGGGGTGAGAATCTGGCTCATCTCGCGGATGCCGGCAATCGACATTTCGAGCGTGCGCGGAATTGGCGTTGCGGACATGGTGAGCACGTCGACGTGGTGCCGTAGCGCCTTGATGTGTTCCTTGTGTTCGACGCCGAAACGCTGCTCCTCGTCAACGATGACCAGGCCGAGTTCTTTCCACTGCACGCCGGTCTGCAGGAGACGATGCGTGCCGATAACAATGTCGACCGTCCCGTTCTTCAGCCCTTCGAGGACCTCCTTGGAGTCCTTCGGCGAGGTAAAGCGGGACAGTCCACGGATGGTGACCGGGAAGCCCTCCATACGCTGAGTGAAAGTGGTCAAATGCTGCTGTGCCAACAGCGTAGTTGGCACCAACACTGCTACCTGACGGCCATCTTGAACAGCCTTGAAGGCAGCACGCAGTGCCACCTCGGTCTTGCCGTAGCCGACATCGCCGATGAGCACGCGATCCATCGGCACCGGCTTTTCCATGTCGGACTTGATTTCGTCAATGGCCTGAAGCTGGTCCTCAGTCTCGGTGAAGGGGAAGTTATCCTCCATCTCCTGCTGCCATGGCGTATCCGGCGCGAACGCGTGGCCCGGCGCGGCTTGGCGCTCGGCGTAGAGCTTGACCAGCTCTTCCGCAATCTCGCGGACAGCGCCACGGGCCTTGCGCTTGGTGGACTTCCAGTCCGAGCCGCCCATCTTCGACAGCGCGGGCTTTTCACCGCCGACATAGCGCGACAGCAAATCCAGGCTCTCCATCGGCACGTAGAGCTGGTCCGAGGGGCCTCCGCGCTTGCTCGGTGCGTACTCGAGCACCACGTACTCGCGGCGAGCCTGATCTTCGCCCGTGCCGATGGTGCGCTCAGTGAGCTTCACAAACCGACCAATGCCATGCGTGTCGTGCACGACATAGTCACCGGCCTTCAGCGCCAGCGGATCCACCTGACCACGGCGCTTCGCTGGCTTGCGGCGCCCACCAAGCGCGCCTTCCGCGATGCGGTTACCTGTGATGTCCTGCTCGGTAATCAGAGTCAGCGCGCCACCGGGGATTCGCGGGAACACCAGGCCACCGTGCAAAACACCCTGGTAGACCGTAATTCTTCCGGACTCGGGATACTCCGGGCCCGCCGCCATGCGCGTCGCAATTCCGGCTTCCCTAAACCTTTCCGCTTGCCGACGCGCTCCCGCGGGCGTCGCCGCCACGTACGCCACTCGTTCCCCCGCGACCGTGGCATCGCGCAGCTGCTTCATCAGGTGACCAATTTCCTTTAAGTCACCGCGTGGCGCGGGCCCAGGCTCAAAGGTTAGCGGCAGCACATCATCTTCGGTGACCCCCGCCTCCAACATGCCGGGCGGGGAAATATGCCACGAGGTGGGCATCGGGATAGAGGCCAAGCTGCGGTAAGCGCTGGGCTCCAGACCATCGGTGGCGATTGGCGCCGAGCCACCCATCGCGGCCGTTTCCCACGCTGCGGCCATAAACTCCTCGCCCGCACTAATCAGGTCCTGCGCGCGAGAGCGAATGCGCTCCGGCCCGCACATGAGCACATGCGTTTTCTCCGGCATGACCTCGGTGAGCATCTTCATCGGATGCTGACTAATCAGTGGAATCAGCGACTCCATGCCCTCCACCCACTGGCCATCACCGATGCGGGTGAGCATTTCTTGGACCTGTCCAGAACGCGTGGTGGCGAGTTTCTCCGCGGCGGCCTTCACGTCGTCGTCGATAAGCAGTGCACGACACGGGAAGATATCCAGCTGGTCGATCTCTATCTCAGAGATTGTGCGCTGGTCAGCGACGGAAAAGGCGCGCAGGTCGGTAACCTCGTCACCCCAGAGCTCGATACGAACCGGCAGCTCTTCGGTCGCCGGGAAGACATCGACGATGCCGCCACGCACGGCAAACTGGCCACGCCTGCCGACCATGTCCACATGCGAATAGCCGTGATGCACCAGCCGCTCAACCAGGTTCTCGCAGTCCTGGTCCAGCTGGATGTGGATGGGCGCGCTGGCTTCAGCCTCGAGGTCGTCCACAATCGGCTGCACCAACGAGCGCACCGCCGCAATCAGAACGTCGACTTTGCCCCGGCGAACGTCGTAAAGCGCCTTACGACGCTGCGCCACGGTATCCACGGCCGGCGAAAGCTTCTCATGCGGGAGTGTCTCCCACGAGGGGAACATAGCTACACGGTCGCCGATCATCGACTTGACCTCGGCAGTCAGGTCCTCCGCCTCACGGCCAGTAGCCGTGACGACCAGCACCGGCACCTTCGTGGACATGGCGTAAATAAGGTGCGAACGCACCGGGTCCGCACCCGTGAGCGCCAGCTCGTCTTCGCCGATGCGCCCGAGCACGCCGACAAATTGGGGATCCGTGACAACGAGGCTTTCCAGCCCCGACAGCGGGTTCGGCAGAATGCTGGGTGTGGCTTTCGCCGAGGAAGACGCAGAAGTTGGCATAGCCCCAATATAACCATGCACCCCGGATTCACCCTGCGTGCTGGTTAGCCGTTCTCCGCCACCTGCATCGGGTCTGCTGCAGCACCTGCTCCGAACTTCGCGCCCTCAGCGGCCGCTGGCACATCAGCGGAGCCATGCAGAGTCGGGGCCCCCTCCATGCCGGCCAGCCCGTTCCAGCACAGGTTCACGATGTGCGCCGCCACCGTCTCCTTATCCGGACTGCGCTTCTCCATCCACCAGCGAGCGGTCTGCGAAACCATACCGACCATGCAGTTTCCGTAGAGCACCGACATGGCCGGGTCGAAGCCAGCGCGTTTGAAAGCCTCGGCGAGGATAGGCGTAACCGACTCAGTGGCATTATTCAGCAGCGTCTCATAGCCACCCGCCACACCGGGGTCGCGAGAAATAATGGAGAATCCCTCCGGGTTTTCCTCGACATAAGTCAGCAGTGCCAACACCGCCTGTTCGATGCGGTAACGCGAGCGCCCCAGGGACAACGCTTCCCTAATCGTGGCCTCCAGGGTCTTCATCTCCTGGTCGACGACTGCCTGGTAGAGCCGCTCTTTGGTACCAAAATGCTCGTAGACAACCGGCTTTGACACCCCGGCTGCGGCAGCGATCTCCTCCATTGAGGCGGCATCAAGCCCCTTGGCGGCAAAGATTCCACGGCTGACTTCTGTCAGCTGAGCTTTGCGCTGTGGACCGGTCATACGTCGTCTCGGAGAATTAGAGGCCATGCTTTTAGATTAGTGGCTAAAGTCTTGCTATCGTATATCGCAGGCGCAAGCGAGCCGGCTGAGTCGACTCAGCCATGCAATTTTTCGCGTTCGCCCCATTCTCCCATGGTGTAATGGCAACACTCCGGTTTTTGGTACCGGCATTCTAGGTTCGAGTCCTGGTGGGAGAGCAAGCGGGGGGCCGGCCCCTTAATTAAGAAGTGACTTTTCGCCCCGCCGTGACCGTGATGCACCCTGACCGAGGAGTAGCAAGTTTCATGTCAAACGGTTCGGCCACCGCTGTGGTCATTCTCGCCGCGGGTCAAGGCACCCGAATGAAATCCGATACGCCGAAAATGCTGCACGCTATCGGCGGTCGTACCATGTTGGAGCACGCGCTCTATGCCGCCAAGGGAATTAGTCCGGAAGAGATTGCTGTTGTCGTTGGCCACCAGCGCGAAAAGGTAATCGACGCCATCGGCACCTGGACAGAGAAGGCCGAGCACTCCAACGACGTCGTCATTGCCCCGCAGGAAGAACAAAACGGTACCGGCCACGCTGTTCAGTGCGCACTGGAACACCCTGAGCTGCAGAATTTCGATGGCACCATCTTGGTAACCACTTCCGATGTTCCGCTGCTGGATTCCGAAGCGCTCCAGGCGCTGCTCGAAGAGCACAACCGCAAGCCACGCGCTGCCGTGACCGTGCTGACCTCCACTGCTGAAAACCCGCATGGTTACGGCCGCATCGTTCGTAACGCCGACGGCGAAGTTCTGCGCATCGTGGAGGAAAAGGACGCCTCCGACGAGGAACGTGAGATCACCGAGGTCAACTCCGGTGTCTACGCATTCGATGCCGAGACCCTGGCAAACGCCCTCAAGCAGTTGGACACCAACAATGCCCAGGGCGAGCTCTACCTCACCGATGTCATTGGCATCGCCCGTGAGGCTGACCGCTCAGTGCGCGGCCACCGCCTCGCCGACGCCACCGTCGTCGCCGGTGTCAATGACCGCGTACAGCTGGCTACCCTTGGCCGCGAGCTCAACCGCCGCACCTGCGAGGAAGCTATGCGCGCGGGTGCCACTATCGTCGATCCGGACACCACGTGGATTGATGTTGAGGTGGAGATCGGACGCGATGTCACGATTCTGCCGGGCACCCAGCTGCACGGCAAGACTGTGATTGGCGACGGGGCCACCGTGGGACCGGACACGACACTGACCAACATGGTCGTCGGCAAGCGCGCCAGCGTCGTGCGTACACACGGTTCCGATTCGGAGATCGGCGAGGATGCGACGGTCGGACCGTTCACCTACATTCGCCCGAACACCAAACTCGGTGTCGGCGCGAAGCTCGGTGGCTTCGTAGAGGCGAAGAACGCGCAGATTGGAACCGGTTCGAAGGTTCCGCACCTGACCTACGTCGGCGATGCGGAGATTGGCGAGCACTCCAACATTGGTGCCTCCAGCGTGTTCGTGAACTACGACGGTGTCAACAAGCACCGCACCGTTATCGGCTCGCATGTTCGCACCGGCTCCGACACCATGTTCATCGCTCCGGTGACCGTGGGTGATGGTGCGTACTCAGGTGCAGGTACTGTTATTAAGGACGACGTTCCTCCGGGAGCATTGGCGGTCAGTGGTGGCCGTCAGCGCAACATCGAGGGATGGGTCGAGCGGAAGCGTCCAGGTACCGCTGCTGCTGAGGCAGCGCAGGCGGCGCAGGTAGCTGACAACGCTGACAACAACAAGGAAGACCAGGAAGGCTAGACGGCAGATGACCGGCCAGTGGATCGATAACCAAAAGAACCTCATGCTCTTCTCCGGAAGGGCACACCCGGAATTGGGCGAGGCAGTTGCCAAGGAGCTCGGCACAGAGCTGACTCCGATGACCGCTCGTGATTTTGCCAACGGCGAAATCTTCGTGCGCTACGAGGAATCCGTCCGCGGTTCCGATGCCTTCGTGCTACAGGCACACCCGGCACCGCTGAATAAGTGGCTCATCGAGCAGCTGATTATGATTGACGCGCTCAAGCGCGGTTCGGCCAAGCGCATCACCGCTATCCTGCCGTTCTTCCCATACGCCCGCCAGGACAAGAAGCACCGTGGCCGTGAGCCGATTTCCGCTCGCCTGGTCGCTGACCTGCTCAAGACCGCTGGCGCTGACCGCATCGTCTCCGTGGACCTCCACACCGACCAGATTCAGGGCTTCTTCGATGGCCCGGTCGATCACATGCACGCCATGCCGATTCTGTCGGAGTACATCAAGAAGAACTACTCCCTGGACAACCTGGTCGTGGTCTCCCCTGACGCCGGCCGTGTGAAGGTTTCCGAGAAGTGGGCCAACACCCTGGGCGACGCCCCGCTGGCCTTCATTCACAAGACCCGTTCCGTCGATGTCGCAAACCAGGTTGTCGCCAACCGCGTGGTCGGCGAGGTCTCCGGTAAGACCTGTCTGCTCATCGACGACATGATTGACACCGGCGGCACCATCGCCGGCGCTGTCAAGGTGCTGCGTGAGGCTGGCGCTGAGGATGTCATCATCGCTACCACGCACGGCGTCTTCTCCGACCCAGCTCGCGAGCGCCTGTCGAAGTGCGGTGCCCGCGAGGTCATCACCACCGATACCTTGCCGCAGTCCACCGAGGGCTGGGACAACCTGACCGTCCTGCCAATCGCACCACTGCTGGCTAAGACGATCCACGAGATCTTCGAAAACGGTTCCGTCACCACCCTCTTCGAGGGTCAGGCATAAGTTCTTTCCGCTTGCCGACGGGCACCCCGCCGCGACCAGCAACCTAGTTTTGCTGGTGGTGGCGGGGTTTGCTGTTTGACCTGTTAGTCCACTACAATTTCTCCGGTAAGTCTCGGCGAGGGCGGCCACAGTAGGTGGTTGCCGTTATCGACGCGACGCTCGCAGCCCAACTTTTGCGCCCACGGTGGCATGGATGCGGCACGTGCTCGACTCGACGACTCAATATCGAATCGTTTAGGAGTCCATTTTCATGGCAAAGCCCAACATCATCAAGATTGATGCCCGTAACCGCACCGAGTTCGGCAAGGGTGCCGCTCGCCGTGCCCGCGTTGCTGGCGACATCCCGGTTGTCATCTACGGCGCTGACCTGGATGCCCCGAAGCACATCCTCGTTGACACTCTGGATTTCCACGCTGTCATCCGTAACCACGGTGTCAATGCTGTTCTGGACGTCAACATCGAGGGCGAGTCCCAGCTGTCCATGGTCAAGGCTGTTGACCAGAACCCGCTGACCCTCGACATCGACCACGCTGACCTGCTCGCCATTCACCGTGACGAGAAGGTTGAGGTTGAGGTTCCGGTCGTTCCGACTGGCGAGCTCGCTCCGGGCGCCCTGCTCATGCAGGATGCCGAAACCATTCTGGTCAACGCACCGGTTCTGGCTATTCCGGAAGAGATCGAGGTCTCCGTCGAGGGCGCAGAGGTCGGCACCATGGTTCACGCCGGCGACGTTACCCTGCCGGAGGGCCTGGTCCTCACCGACGACGCTGACCTGCTCATCTTCAACATTGTCGAGCCGGAGGAAGAGCCGGCTGGCGACGTCGATGCCGACATCGAGGGCATGGGCGAGGCTGAGACCCCGGATGAGCCGGCTGAGGAAGAGGCTGAGTAATTCAAACGCTGAATGGCTCTATCTGACTGAACCAGTACAGGCTTTCACGTTTAGCTAAAAAGGGACGGACACTCTGGTCCGTCCCTTTTTTGTTCTTGAAACTCCCCGAAGCCAACAGACCGCGCACCGTGTGCCAAGATTGAATTCATGAACGCCTCCACCACACCTCTGCTTGTCGTGGGGCTCGGCAACCCTGGGCCCAAATATGAACTCACCCGCCATAACGTCGGGCATCTGGTGCTAGATGAACTAGCGAGCCGCACTTCTCCGATGCCTTCGTCGTTTAGCGTGCATAAGAAGTCCAACGCTGAGATTGTGCAGACTCGGTTTAAGACCTCCGATGGCGGCGAGCGACAGGTGATTCTGGCTAAGCCCCGGACCTACATGAATCTGTCGGGTGGTCCGATTGCGGCGCTGGCCAAGTTCTTCAACGTCGCGCCTACCGACGTCGTGGTAGTCCACGATGAGCTGGACCTGGACCCGGGCGTGGTACGGCTTAAGCGCGGCGGGGGCGAGAATGGCCACAATGGCCTGCGCTCGACCACGAAGTCGTTGGGCACGAAGGACTACATGCGGGTGCGTATTGGCATTGGCCGTCCTCCGGGCCGCCAAGATCCGGCGGACTACGTGCTGCGTAATTTCAATGCTAAGGAACGCGAGGAGCTCGCTTTCACTCTGCCCACTGCTGCGGAGGCGGTGGAGCTAATCGCCAGCCACGGGCTGGAGATTGCGCAGAACCAGATTCACGGGCGGTAGCAGTAGCGGGAAGGGGGCTATTTTCACGTTCCCGGGAGCTTCAGTCTTTACAGCTCGTCGGTGTTCGTGCTGCTCGGCGTTTTCGTCGGCGTTTTCGCTCTGTCCACCGAGCGCCTGGCGGTGGGATTCGGGAAGCTGCGGCAGGGCGCCCGTGAGGGCATCGACCAGGTGATGAGGATCAGGCGTCCGAGGAGCTCCCCGTCCGGCACGCCCACGACTCGGCGTAGCGGCCGCCCTTCGCCAGCAATTCATCGTGCGTGCCCCGTTCTGCGACCGTCCCGTCCTCCGAAAGCACGACGATGAGGTCGGCATCGCGAACGGTGTGCAGGCGATGGGCGACGACAATCACGGTGCGATCGCCGCGCAACGCCTCCATCGTGCCGACGATCGCCCGCTCAGTGGCCGCATCCAGCGAGGACGTCGGCTCGTCGAGAAGCACCACCGGGGAATCCTTCAGAAGCGCCCGGGCGATGGCGAGGCGCTGCCGCTCGCCTCCCGACAGCAGCGTCCCCTCCTCCCCCACCGGGGTATCCCACCCGGAAGGCAGCAGCTCCACGATGCGGTCCACCCCGGAACGCCGGGCGGCCTCGCGCAAGCGATCCCCGTCACCGGGCTCGGAACCGAATCCGGGATCGGCGAAGACCACGTTGTCCCGCACGGACGCGTCGAAAAGGAACGTCTCCTGGAACACCGGGGTCACCAGCGAGTTCACGCCGTCGGTGCCAATCCGAGGCAAGGGTACCCCGCCGATGAGGACCTCCCCCGAGTCCGGATCATGAAAACGCGACAGCAGCCGCATGACCGTCGTCTTGCCCGCCCCCGACGGTCCCACTACGGCAACCAGCGCTCCCTGAGGGGCACGGAAGCTGACGCCGTCGAGAACCTTCTTATCCCCGTACCCGAAGCTCACGTCGCGGAACTCCACGTCATGCCCGTCGGGCAGCTCCGGTGTGGCAGGTTCGGGAAGGGCGGGGATTGCCCGCAGGTCACGCAACGCAGCCAACGTGTTGCGGCCCGCACCGAAACCGCCGGACAACGCTCCCGCCGTGGTGATCGGTCCGGTGAACTGGACGACCACGATGAGCATCGGCGCCAAATGCGCCGGCGCCATCCCGCCCGTCGCGGCGACTGCCACGGCGACTATCACCGCCGCCGTGAACACCGCATGGACGACCGAACCCAGCCGTCCGATGGCCGCCCCCTGCGTCGACGTCGCCTTCGCGAACGCATCGTGTTGGGCCCGGATTGCCTCATCCACCATCGCGTCCGCCGCCGAACCGTCGCCCGCGGCGCGAATCGCCTGCTGGCAGCGGGTGAACTCGATCAGCCTGCCGGAGACGGCAGCGACGGCGTCAGCATGCGCTTCGTCCGACTCCCCGCCGACGCGACCAATGGCCCGGTAGGCGAAGAAGATCACCGGCGCCGACGCGACGAGAACCAAACCGACGCGCCAATCCACCGCCAGAATTCCGAAGGCGATGACGGTCGGCGCAACCGCCGCGGCGATGACAGGCCGCAGGATCACGTGCGGCACGGACGCCGCGAACGCGATACCCGACGATGCCATCTCCGAAAAGCGGCCGGCCGTGGACTTGGTGACGTACCCGAGTGGCAACGTCAGCACGCGTTCGCCCAGAGAACGCAGTAGGGACGACAGCACCGCTGCGGAATTCGCCCTGCCGACCGTCCCCGCGGCGAGAGACAGCACCGCATGGGCGGCCGCGAGGCCGGCGATGACGCCGGTGAAACGCCACGCCGTCGCATCATCTCCCTCGGCCAGAGCCGACAGCAGCGGCAGCAGCGCGACGAACGCCGCTCCCTGAGCCAGCGCGGCAAGCGCGGCCAACGCAATGAGCCACGCCAGCGTCATTCTCGAGCGCCGATCCGTCATCGACCACAAGTCCCGAATCATCGGTTCCCCGCCTTTTCATCGTCTAATTCAGTGCCCCGCGGGGCGGATGGTTCGTCGTCGAGCGCGAACGCGCGCCACAAATCCCGGTAGCGGCCACCGCGCGCAAGCAACTCGTCGTGGGTACCCGCCTCCGCGACCGCTCCCCCGTCGAGAACGAGGATGCGGTCGGCGTTGCGGATCGTGCTCAACCTGTGCGCGATCACAATCACCGTCCGTGAACGGGCCAAACGCTCGATTGCGGACTGGATGAGGGCCTCGGAAGCCGGATCCGCGTAAGCGGTTGCCTCGTCGAAGATGAGCACCGGCGCGTCCGTGACGATCGACCTCGCGATGGCCACGCGCTGCGCCTCACCACCGGAAAAGGTCACGTCGACGTTGACCACCGAATCCAGGCCCTTCGGCAGCGCCGCGATGACCGCACCGAGGTTCGCGAGCTTCGCGGCCGCCATGATTTCGCCGTCGGTGGCGTCTCTCCTGGCCAGCCGGATGTTCTCCCGCAACGGCAGCGTGAGCAACTGCGGATCTTGGAACACTACCGACACCGAGCGGTGCACGTCACGCACGGCGATGTCGCGAAGATCGGCGCCGCCCAGCAGCACCGAGCCTTCAACGGGGTCGTAGAAACGCGCCAACAGCCGGGCGACGGTGGACTTTCCGGAACCGGAGGACCCCACCAGCGCAGTGAGGGTCCCCGGTTCGAACGTCGCGGACATCCCGTCGAGGACCCGCGGCCCATCGCCGTAGGAGAAGACCAGGTTCCGGGCCTCGAGCGCGCCTCCGCGCGCGGGCACCGGATCGGCGGGCTCGACGATCGGCGGCGTGCCCAGAACCTCCGCGATGGACTTCAGGGCAGCGATCCCCGCGATGATGGGTTCGGAGTTCATGGCCACCCGCACGATTGCCGCGGAGAGTCCAAGGCCGAGAACCAGCCCGGCGACGAGCCCCTCCGGTAGGCCGTCCGCGGCGTCCCTCAGAGCGAGGCCGGCCCCGCACACCACTGCGAGGACTGTGATCGGGGACGTCACCACGTCGATGACCCCGAGATAGATGTTCGACTGCCGGGACCAGGCAGACCACGCACGGACGAACGACAGCGCCGCGGCATCGTAGCGACCCGCGCCCTGGTTGGTGCGTCCGAAGGACTTCATCACTGAGATACCTCGCACCAACTCGATGACCGCGGCCGTCACTCCTTCGGAGGCTCGCTCGTAGTCGCGCTGAAGACCGGCTCCGCGCGAAATCATCACACCCATCAGGGCGAAGGTGACCAGCACCGGGACGACCGCCACCGCCGCGATCCGCCAATCCACCGCGACGAGCGCGATGAGGGAAAGCAGGGGAACCAGCACCGCCACCACGGTCTCACCGACGGTGTGGCCCATGAGCTGGTGGACAGCCGCGACGTCCTTCTCAACCGACCCGATGATTCCCGACGAGCGCCGGGCGTCCAGCCAGCCCAGCGGCAACTTCCGGATTTGGGCGACCAGCTGGCGCCGGAGGTGGAGCTGCAGGTCGTTATCCGCCCGGTGCGAGAGCATACCGGCGGCGCCGTCCGCGGCCATGCGCACCGTTGCGGCGACGACGATGACAGCCACGGCCAACCACGTCCGATGCTCCGGGGCCTCCGGGTACGTCATCGCGATGTCGATGATGCCGACCAGCGAAGCGACGGTAGCCACCGACGACAGGACGGATAACGCGACCACCGCACGCATCCGGGTCCGGATCGGGGCGAGCAGCGACCACGGGCTTACGGTCCCGTCCACGGCGCTCACTTGCCCGCCTCCCCGATCGTGCTTTTCTTCGTGAGAGTGCAGAAGTACACCATGCCGGCGCGTGAGGCTCCGCCCAGCTTCAGCCCGTTGGCTTCGGCGAGGTCCTCGAGCTCGCTGCCCCGGAACACCCGGTGGCCCATCTTCGCCATGACGGCCATGTCGACCCGCTCGTTCACGTCGGGATCCTCGGCGAACGTCTGCACGTAAGCGATGCCGCCGTCGGCGAGCAGCCCGGCGACCCTGCCGAGCACAGCACCCGCATCCTTCATTTGGTGGAGCGCGCCGCACACCCAGATTTCATCGGTCCCGCCGGGCTCTCCCGCGAGCGGCGCGAGGACGTCGGCGACGTGGAATTCCGTCCGGGCCCCGAGCCCTTCGACGGCGGCGGCGTCCATCGGTTCACGCGCATAGCGGCTGAGGAACCTCGGCTGGACCTTGTCCTGGTAGGCCGCGAGGAGTCTGCGGTTGTTCTGGACGATCTGGGCAATCGACTTCATCTGGTTCTGTCTCCGGGGTGTGTGGGCCGCGTCCACGCGGCGGTTTCGGGTTAGGTGCTCGGGTTCGCGGGCCGTCGTCGGCGGCGATGCCCCCGTGGACGTGCCCGTCATGCAGACTCCCCCGGCCTCGTTTTCACGGCGATGCCCCACGCCGCGAGCACGGCGATGCCTAAGAACCAGGCCGCGCAGACCACCAGACCCGCAGCCCCGGTGCCGTTGACGGCCTCGCCGGCCGCGGATACGGGGGTGTGCCCGGCGATTCCGCGCAGGAGAGGACGGAAGTGGTCGGCGGGCATGAGCACCGTGTTGACGAACATCGCAACGATGATTAACGGGATGAGGGCCACGGAGCCCTGGGGGCTGGTGATGGAGAACGCGATGTACGTGCCGGTGCATGCGGCCGCCGCGGCAACCATCGCGCCGGTCATCGCGATCCTCCACCACCAGGACGCCTCAGGGGGGCTGTCGGAAAGCAAGGCGGCCACCGCCACGACGACGGCCGTCATCGCCATGATCCGGATAAACTCGGCGATGATCCGTGCGGCCGGCACGGCCGCGTACGGCGCCGGCATGGTGATCAACCGCTCGTGGAGGCCATTGCTGCGTTCAACGAACACGGTGGACGATCCCGTGATGGCCAGGATGAATGCCCACGCCGTCACGACCAGGATGACCGCGTTCGGGAGTTCGAACTCTCCGGTGAGCTGCCTGACCAGGCCACCGAACATGCGGTTGACGATGAACAGGTACACGAGCGGAGCAATGAACGTCATGAACCAGAAGTCGGGGCGCCGCAGCCAAATGTGGGCAATGCGCCGCAGATGCACGAAGATGGGGCCGATCATGATTCGCTCCTCGAGGTGAACCGGCGGATGAACAGGACGATTCCGGCGACCGCCGCGACACCGAGCCACAGGGCGGCCTCTTCCCCGGCGCGATCCGGGAAGGCGTCCGGGGACGCCGCCCTAATCACCTCGATCACCGGCGAAAAAGGCATGTGGCGCACGACGTCGCGAAGGGAGCCGTCCAAAGCGGTCGCCGGAATGAACGCGGTGGAGAACATGAGCAGCAGCATTTCCAGCGCCTGGATCGATGAGGCCGTCGACACCGGGGCGGGCACCATCAGGATCACCCCGTCCGTGACCAGGGACAGGACCGCCGCGGCGAGCAGCGACCACAGGACAGTCCACGCGACGTCACCGATAGCCATGTCGAGGCCGCAGGACCACGCGACGACCAGCAGCGCCGCGATCGACGCGGACATCCGCAGCACATCGGTGGCGAGCCTGCCGGCGACATAGCCGCCTGTGGCCCCGGGCAACACGCGCACGCGGTCAACGAGCCCGGACTCGACGTCCTGTCCCACCGCCATCGCCGACGCCGCGGCGGTGAACATCGCCGCCTGGAACAGGCAGCCGCCGAGCACGAAACGCAGGTACCCGAAGCCGGATTGCCCCGCCGAGTACCCAAACACCGCGTACAGGCACAGCAGGAAGAGCGGCGGAACTACGAACATGGAGATCAGCGACGCGGTGTTGCGTCGCAACAGCAGCAGATCCCGACGGAGAAACGCCGCGACCGACGTCGCACTCATCGCGCCGCACCCCCTGCGTTCATCGATATGAACACCTCGTTGAGGGTGGGCGGCGACACGCTCAGCGAATCCGGCGACGCTTCCGAGGCCTCCATCGCCTGCGCCACCGCCTCGAGGACCCGCGGTCCGGGGTCGACGTCGAGGGACACCGACTTCCCCGCGACGCGGGCGCCGTCCAGGCACGTTCCCCCGAGGCAGCGGGCGAACGCCTCCGCCTCGGCGGCGGTGGCAAAGGACACGCGGAGCACGTGCGACCCGAAGTCGCGGCGCAATTCCTCCGGCGTTCCGCTGGCGACGATGCGGCGATCCTTGAGCAGATGGACGTGGTCTGCCAGCGCCTCCGCCTCTTCCAGGTACTGGGTGGTCAGCACCAGGGTCATTCCGTCGTCCCGCAGTTGCCGGATGAAGCCCCACAGCTCTTCGCGGCTGACCGGGTCCAGCCCCGTCGTGGGTTCGTCGAGGAACAGCAGCCTGGGCACGACGCACAGCGACGCGGCGATGTCGAGGCGGCGCCGCATGCCACCCGAATAGGCCGACGCCAGCGTCGAGGCACTGTCCGCGAGCGAGAATTGCGCGAGCAGTTCCGTCGCGCGGGCGGCCGCGGCGGCGCGGTCGAGTCCGCGCAGCCGCCCGAAGAACTCCAGGTTCTCCCGGCCGGTGAGGTTCTCGTCGATCGCCGCGAATTGGCCGGTGGTGGCAATGTCAGCGCGCACGCCCGCCGGGTCCTCTTTCACATCGCGCGAGAAGATGCTCACCTCGCCGGAGTCGGCGGTGATGAGCGTCGACAGGATTCGGATGAGGGTGGTCTTGCCTGCACCGTTGTGGCCGAGGAACGACACGATCGCCCCGGTGGGCACGGTGAAACTCACGCCGTCGAGCACATGCTTGCGCATCCGGGCACCGCGCTTTCCCTTGCGGCCGCCGGCCGGCGGGGCACCTGCCCCGCCTTCGGGCGGGGTGCCCGCTTTGCCCGCAATCGGGTAGCTCTTCGTGAGGTCGCGGACGACAATCGCCGCACCTCGTTCAGCTTGATCCGTCATCGTTTCCCCTTTCCTTTGGTATCGCAGTGGGCCGCTGTCGGCAGCGGCCCCGTGGTCGGGTTGTCATGCGGCACCTCGATATGGATGCCCGCATCGCGGGCGAAGGCGAGGACCGGTTCGAGGAGCCGGGGGTGGCCGACGAGATCCCGGCACCCCGGCGCGACCGGCTTCCCCGCGACCGCCACAACGGTGGCGGCAGCAATCGCCGCGGTCATTTTGTAGGAACCCGGGCCGGTCGCCCGGACGACGGTCGTTTCGGCCGGTGCCTGGTCACGGCCTCGAACCACCTCGGGGGATCGGCGACCACCTCGGAAACCGGCAGCAACACCTGGTCGTAACCACAAAAAAGGGCGTAGACGTGGAAGCCGATCAGCGAAAGGTTGTGGGTCAAAGGTAGCCACGTGAGCATCTTGTTCTCGTACCGGTGTGCGTGGCGTGGGATCGTCGCGCGCAGACCGTTCAGCACGGACTCGTTGGTTACGATGACGCCCTTTGGCGATCCCGTGGAGCCGGACGAAAACTGGATAAGGGCTTCGCCGGCCGTCCCACCTCGCACCGGGAACGCGGGGACCGCCCCGGAGCCATCCCCGGAATCCACGTCCCCCGCCTGAGAGAAGTCCGATTCAGCATCACCCGGCATCGCCGCACCCGGTTCCGCGGCAGCGTCATTGACGATGGACACGTCGAGCAGCCGGTCCTCGCCCACGACCACGGCACCGTTTGCGCCGGTGAGCAGCGTGTGACTGCGTTCGTCGACCAGGATCGGGGCCCCGGGCATCATGTCCGAGAGCGTCCGCACCCTGTCGACGTCAACCGGGCCCGCCACCGCCTCCGCATGGACCCGGCCATACGGGACGAAGACGTCCCGCCGATTCTCGACGAAGGTGATCCCCTTTTTCGTCTCATCGGCCTTGTCCCGAAGCACGTCGCTGATGGTCCGGATCGTGTTCATTGGTACCTCTTTCGGTTGTCGGCGCCATGCCGGTGCCGGGCGGACCGGGCCGCATGGCGTGACCCGGCGGATGTGTCTGAAGGGTTGAAAGGGTGACGAAACTGGGTGGGGCGCGTCTCCGCACAAGCTCGGAAACGCTCGCGGGCCCGGGACCCGCCGGTTCCGGGTGCCCGTCAAGTCACTGCGGACACCAGGGCGGCGACGAAGGCCGCGGCGGACGCTGCGGCCACGAACCCGTCACGCACTCGCCAGGGGTAATCGGTGCGGAAGGTGCGCCGCGGATGGCGGCCGAAGTTGCGCATCGCCAGGGTCAGGGACAGCTTTTCGGCGCAGCGCACGGCGCTGACGAACAGGGGAAAGGCGATGCGCGCGGGCGTCGTCGCGCGGATGAAGCCGGAGCGGAAAGACTGCCCCGGTCGCATTGAGCGCAATCTAATCGCCCATGTCAGATGGGGGATTTCGCTGCGCAGGAACGCCGCGATGCTCACCCCGGAAATCGCTATGGTGCACCATGTGTAGGGCACCCGGAGGCGTTGCACCATGGCGTCGAAAAGCTCCTCGACGCGCATGCACGCGGAGACCAGGACCGTCCCCGCGAACACGGCCGTCAGCAGCAGTCCGTGATGGATGCCGTGGCGGACGGCCTCCGCCGCATCCCCACCTCCGTAGAACTCGGAGCGCCACCCGAGCAGGCCGAAGAACACCCCGATTAACAGGACGAGAAGGACCTTCCCCGCCGTCGCCCGAACGTCGCGTTCCGCGATCGCAGCGAGTGCGAGGAACGCGACCACCGTCAGGGCGAGAACGGCGTCTCCGCCGTAGAGCAGCCCGGCGACGAGGACGAGCATCACCGCCGCGACAATCGTGATGGCGTTCAACCCCGCGCGCCTTCGAGCGGCGGATCCACTGGTCCAGGGGCTTTCGTCCAAGGACGTCCGTGCGCCGGCCGCGGGCAGTGCACGATCCCGCCGGGACGACTCCGGGGAAGCCGGCACGTCGGCTGCGGGACCGGACCAGGCGACCTTCCCTTCGGCGACGATGCTCGCCCGATCCGCCCACGTTCGCGCGGCACGGCGGTCGTGGCACGTGAACACAACGGTTCCGCCGGCCCCGGCGTATTCCGCTAGGGCATCCAGTACGATGCGCGAGCTCGGCGAATCCAGGTGCGCCAACGGCTCGTCGAGAAGCAGCAAACGGCGATTGGCCGCCACCGCCAGGAAGATGCCCAACCGTCTTTTCTGTCCGCCCGACAGGACGAACGGCGAGACGGGGTCAAGTGCCCGGGGGCACAGGGCTTCCCGCAGTTTCCGCAGCTCATCGGCGCCGAGTGGTCCGTGCGGGTCCGTGCCGGCCAGCGCGGAGTCGATTTCCGCGGCGACGGTCGCGCGGGTGAACTGGTGCTCGGGGTTCTGGAACGCCAACGACGCGAAGGCGTCGGGCACGCGCCGGGCGGACGCGCCGTCAATCCGGAGGTCCGCTCCCGCCGTCATCTGGCCCGACAGCACCGCCAGCAAGGTGGACTTACCGGCTCCGTTGGCACCGACTAGGGCATGAATCTCGCCCCGTTCCAGTGTCAGATCGGCCCCGTTCAGGATCCTCTCCCCGCCTCGGGCCACGTGGGTTCCGGTCAAGGCCAGCAGTGGAACGGCATCCGCCTCCGATTCCGGATCGGGACGGTCCGGCGCCCCCGTGCCCGGCGTACTGGCGTCCGGCGTTCCGGCGGTCGCGGCCGTCGTCGCAATGCCCTTCACCGCGATGCCATCCGGCGCTCCGTGGGCGGCGACGCTCCCGTCCGCATCGAGGACCGTCACCGTGTCGACCCACCCGTCGAACGGGCGGAGGTCGTGCTCGATGAGCAGGATAACGCGCCCCGGGGCCCGCAAATCACGGATGGCGGCGAACAGCGACCGGCGACCGTCCTCGTCGACGTGGGCCGCGGGCTCGTCGAAGATCATGACCTCCGGCGCCCTGGCCACCGCACCGGCGATGGCCATCCGCTGGCGTTGCCCGCCCGACAAAGCCCACGGATCCTTCTCCGCGAGCTCTGACAGCCCGACCTCCGATAGAGCCTCGGCTGATCGCTTGGCGACGATACCGGCTTCCACGAGGGAAAACTCGAGGGCCATGGCCACGTCATCGACGACTCGGAGCGTGAGCACCTGCGTCGCCGGGTCTTGCCCGACGAAGGTGACCCGGTCCCCGTCCACGGGGCGTTCGGTGCCGTCGGCATCGATGATGTGCACGAATCCGGCATGGTCGATGGGGATGTGCGAGGGGATCAGTCCAGCGATGAGGTGGGCCAGGCTCGTCTTTCCGCATCCCACGGGTCCCGTGATGGCGTTGATCGTGCCGAAATCGAAGGAGAGATCCACCATGTCGGGTGCCCATCGCCCATCGGCGTGCCGCACACCTGCACCACTAACCCGTAACCGGGCCGGGGCCGTCCCGCGTGTCGCACCGGCGCACGCGGGTGCTCCGCCGGTCACCGGGTGACCCCGCGGCTGCGAAGCCCCTTTGCGACGGCAAAGCCCAGGACCAAAAACACCAAGCTCGATGCCAAGGCTACGGCGAAGCTGATCAGGGTCATGGGCGTGGTCGGCGAGTCGACGCCGACTGCGCGCGGGGCCATCGTTCCCATCAGCGCGGAGAACAACATCGCCGAGGCCACGAACTGGGGACGCGTCCACCGCCGGTACAGGGTGACCATGAACGGAAGCTCGATGAGCAATCCTTCCATAATCAGCGCCCCGATTGCGGCGACGCCGAACGGGGTGGTCGCCGCGGACACGACGCCCATGGCAAGGCACGCGATGAGGCTCGCGCCAAGCTTGCGGACGACGATGAGGGGAACAACGCACTGCAGGAACCACAACCCGAGCGTCGCCGCGACGAGATAAACGTGGGCGATGCCGGCGAACACCTGCAGGTAGGTCAGGGGCACGATGATGAGAGACCCCGCAACGCCGATCGCGGCGGCGACGAGCATGTCGCGGGTGGATGGTCGGCCACCCGCTGCGACCGGTGCGACGTGCACCAACCGCCCGTCATCCGTCTGCGACGCCACCGCGTCCCCGACTCCCTCTCCGGAGAGGGGCTCTCCGGTCGATCCACGTTTTCCGTTCATCGTCGCCGCCTCGCTTCCGTTGCCGGTTCCCGATCGGGAACACCACCTAAAACAGCATTAGGTTAGGCAATGCTTATCGCCTTACGCAAGGCTCAATTTACTGAAATTACCCCCCCCCGAACGAAAAACCGCCTTCCCAGCGTGCTCACAGAGATTCGCCCCGTACTCGAGCGCGTCTTTGCAGGCGAGATTCTCTCCCGCACGCTGGTGCTGGACTCGCTCATCCACTACGAAGGTCCGACAAAACTGGCCACCGCAGGTCGAGGCCGGGTCCTGAAGTGGATGCGCAACCGCGCCAAGAAGGCCCCTGCTGCCCTGGTTGACGCAATTTTCGCCGCCCTTGCCGAGCGAACTGTCACGGTACCCGGCACTGCGGCAGCAGAATTGGTCATTCCCCAGCTGGCGGCGAACATCAAAGCGCTTCAAGCACAGCGCGACACGATTGCCGGACAAGTCGAGGAGATGCTCGAATCGTTCCCTCTTGCCCAGGTCTTGATGTCGATGCCCGGCGTAGGCATCAAGACCGCCTCTAACATCGTGTTGTCCATCGGCGATTGCCAGGACTTCGCCGACGCCGCACACTTAGCCGCTTACGCCGACCACCCGGCAGTCGGGTACGTCGGTCCGCGGCGAGTTTCCCACCAGGGCCGGCAATAAACAGTTGAAAAACGCGCTGTTTCGATCGGCGTGGATCGCGTCGCACTGCCATCCCGCATCGCGCGACTACTACCTGCGTAAACGGGCTGAAGGACAGATGCACAATGCCGCGGTGATGTGGCTTGCCCGAAGCCGCTGCAACGTCATCTATGCCCTGTTGACTCGGCGTGAGTTCTTCCGAGAAATCCCTGCTAGAACCATCGCCACGGCTGCGTAGGCCGCTGCGCTGATCACCGCCGGCCCGCACGATGCGGCCCGGCAATCAGTCATGGCTACACCCCTCCCATACGATGTACGTGAAAGTCTCGCCTGACTATTGACAATCCACATAGGGCCCCACGCGGATTGGAACCGAGTGGCGGCCGACCCCTCGGCCCAACAGCGCCCGAAGCCGCGCTGAACCAGGTGCACCAGCGGTAAGCGATAGCGGCCTCCCGCACCGAAAGCTCCGTCCCCCTCCCCTGCCC